>JAEEGL011335494.1_pt1 | contig 16843 bp, 9 predicted proteins | sample 9134231 | NCBI WGS metagenome assembly JAEEGL01 (sample SAMN16246548, study PRJNA631951) | gut metagenome | biome: gut microbiome; feature: rumen; material: fiber-attached | host: Bos | place: Iran: Karaj | collected 2018-10
CCTGCGGCGGGGAAGTGGTCGGCACGATCACGAACGGCCAGGACGGCGCTCCGGGCGAACCCGGCGCTCCCGGCGCTCCCGGCGCCGCTGGCGCCGACGGCGCGGACGGCCAGGACGGCGCTTCCTGCACCGCGGTTCCCGTGAACGGCGGCTACAAGATCCTCTGCGACGGCGACTCCGTTGGGACGGTCGCCAGCTGCTCCGGCCGCCAGCTCGGCAACGACATCGAAATCAGCTGCGGCGGCGAAGTGGTCGGCGTGCTGCTCGGCGCTCCCGCGGTCGCGACGGTCAACGGCCGCGCCTTCTCCAGCCTCGCCGGCGTGATCGACGCGGTCTCCGAAAACGGCGGCACCGTGAAGGTCGTGTCCGACTTCACCTTCCCGGACATGGTCTGGGTCGAAGACGTGGACGTCGAAATCGACCTGAACGGCAACACCGTCACGGCGACCAACGACTTCCCGTTCGTCGTCGACGCCAACGCCTCGCTCGTCATTCGCGACGGCGGCGCCGGCGGCAAGATCGTCGCTCCCAAGTACGGCGTCTACGTGCAGAACGGCGGCGCCCTCACGGTCGAATCGGGCACGATCGAATCCGTCGAATCGACCGTCGTGCCGCTGGGCGCGAGCTCCGTCACCATCGCCGGCGGCACGCTGACCGCTTCGGACAACTGCCCGGTGAGCGGCAACGGCTCGAACGGCGTCGGCGGCTACACGATCAACATCACGGGCGGCGAAATCGTCGGGAACATCGTCTCGAACGGCTACGCCTCCTGCGGCGTCTACGCCCCCAACGCGGGCCAGGTGAACATCTCCGGCGGCCACATCGTCTCGACCAAGGGCGCCGGCGTGGTGGTCCGCGCGGGCTCGCTCAACGTCACGGGCGGCACGATCGAAGCGCAGGGCCCCGCGGACTTCGTCGGCAAGGTCGGCGACTCCCGCGTGGTCGTCACCACCTCGGCCATCGTGACCGACCAGGCGAGCCGCTATCCCGGTCTCGACGCCGCCAACGACAGGGTGACCGTCTCGGGCGGCGCGGTCCTGACCGGCTCGCACGCCGCGCTCGACGAAGTGCTCGCCGACGGCCAGACCAGCATCTACTCCGTGTCCGGCGGCCTCTTCAGCTCGCAGGTTCCCGCCGGGTTCGTCGCGGCCGGCTACGCGGCGACCGACGCCCCGAACGCCCAGGGCTACTACACGGTCGTGGCGGAATAAACCGCGCTCCGCGTCTGACGAAAAAAGGAGGCTCCCGAAAGGGGGCCTTCTTTCGTCGCGGCGGAGGGACTTTCAAAAAAAAAAGCGGGATTTCGGCGCGGCTTGCGCGCTTTGCAAGTATATTTCTACCAAAGGTCCGGCGAACCTGCGTCGTTCTTGCACAACGAACAAATCCGCGCGGCTTCGCGCCGCAAAAGACTGGACAATCATGGAAACGGCGCAAATGGGCGCTCCAAATGGCCGGTGCAAGAGGTCGCTTCCGCACGGGACATCGTCCCGCGCAGACGAGGAGTGCCCGAAATGCGTAAAAACCATGATCGGCGGTCGTACGTGAACATCGTTTCCGCTCAACAGAAAGAACAGGCGCACGGCCCGAAAAGCGCGTCGCGGCGCTGGTTGCCGTTGAGAAAGTCCGTTCCCGGCCGCGCGGACGAGGTTCTCGACGTCGCCGTGGAACTGCGGGGACTCGGCGAAACCGCCGTGAAGGCCGCCGTGAAGATGCTCGAGGACAGGCTCGATAGGAGCCAATGCCCGCACAAGCACACCAACTGCCAGAACGCCGTCGTCAGGGCGCTGGGCTTCGCCGACGGCATGAGCGGCTTCGGCATGGCCTGGAAAAAGGACGGAGCGCTCGAACGGATTTTCGCGGAACGCGGCGTTTCCCCCGATGCGGTCGCGGACCTCTTCGCGGCGCACCGATGCGACATGGACCGGTTCGCCGTCGTTTCCCACCGCCAGCTGGCCGACCGGCTCTTCTTCTCCGACAAGGAGTGGCCGAAGCGGATCTACACCGGCTACGGAAAGATCGACGACGCGGACGCCGAGCGAGGCGAGTTCCGCGACTGGGACTGGATGGCGAAGGAGCTGCTCGCGGACGGATTCTCCTGGGACGGCGGGACTCCGGCGAAGGAATGGGAATTCCGCCACGAGCTCCCGGGGCTGCTTCTCTCCGCGACGGGCCACCTGCTGGGCGACAACCTCCTCGACTTCGGCCTCCGCGCCGGACCGCGGAACTACTTCCTCTGGCTGCGCGGCGAGACCGACGGCGCGAAGGCGGGGCGGGAGCGGACGCTCAAGCTCCTGCAGGGGGTCCGCAACGTCCTCGACCGCCAGGAGAGGGGGTGGATCGAAATCGTCCGCGTCAACGATTCGCTCGCGCTGCTCTTCTCCCGCGACGGCAGGTACGACTTCGTCTTCCGCGGCATGCGCGACGGCGACTTCGAAAACGGGTACGCGCCCTTCGTCGAAGTCTCCGAAATCGCCTCCGGCGACGCCAAGGCGCTCTACCCGAAGTGGGCCTATTTCGAATACCTCGGCTGGCGCGAACGGGATCTCTGGGAAGCCGAGCTGATGTTCGGCAAGGGGCCGCGCGACTATCCCGGGCAGGAGGACCTGCTGCGCGACTACTTCCTGAAGAAGCACGTCTGGGCGGGCGCCGAGTCGGGGCTCAAGTCGTGCGACAAGGACGAGCTGGACCGCATGGGGCTCCCGCTGGAGTTCCGCCCGTGCAAGGACGGAAGCCGCTGCCTCTTCTCGAACCTCGTCACGGTCGGGCTCTTCCGCGAATTCCTCGCCGGGAACCCGGTCTACGCCGCGCGCCGCGAAGAACCTCCCTTCGACCGGTTCCGCTGGGAGCAGGGGAAGGACGACGAGCCGGCGCTCGTCTGCTGGTACGACGCCTACATGTTCGCCGCGTGGTTCGGACGGCAGCACGGGCTGCGGACCGTTCTTCCGCCGCTCGAGCTCTACGTGGAGTGCTTCGGCGCGATTTCGCCCGCGCCCGTCCTGCGCGTCGACGAGATGATCCGCAAGACCTTCGGCGAAATCCGCGACAGCATCGAACACGGCCGCTTCGAGCGGGAGGACGGCCTGGAGTTCTACAAGGACCTCGACTTCTGCGAATGGCTCGAGGAGAAGGGCGCCGCCGTCAACACGCTCTTCCTGAGCGCCGCGCGGTCGATCAACGCCACGCCCGAACGCGACAGGTGCGCTCCCGAGAGCGACTGCCGCCACGCCAGGATGAAAATCGGCTTCCGGCTCTGCTGCCGGGGGAAAATCGGCAAGTGACACGCAACGAAAGGAGAGAAGAGATGAAAGCAACGCATCCGAAGATCGCCGCGCTCGCGGCGCTGTCCGCCGTCGCCGTTTCGCTGTCCGCCTGCGGCGACGACGTGACGAAGGTGACGAAGATCGAGGAGAACCACGACGCGCGCGTCGTGGCCTCCGTGTCCGAAGTCCGGTGCAACGGCACCACGGGCGAAATGGTCTTCAGCCAGGAGGACAACCAGCTCTACGTCTGCGCCGGAAGCCAGTGGATCTCGATGAAGGGCCGCGACGGCGCCGACGGCCAGGACGGGCAGGACGGGCAGGACGGGCAGGACTGGTCGGGCAATTCGTCCGGCGCGGGGAACTCCAGCGCCTCCGGTTCCTCCGGCAACTGCACGACGCGCCACATCAGCCGCGTCGGCGTGGACGGCGTGGAAATCGCCTGCGGAAACTCGATCGACACGCTCTGGGCCAGCAACGTGCAGATGTGCGGCGACTCGGTCTACGATGTCTCCAAGCGGTTCTGCGACCATCGCGACAACCGGATCTACCGCTGGACGAAGATCGGGTCGCAGACCTGGATGGCGCAGAACCTGAACTTCTGCAAGAAGTCGCTTAACGCGGGCTACAACCAAGGCCAGCCGACGAACGATTCCGCCGAATGCTACAAGATTTCAGAGACATATGGCGCCCTCTATCAGTGGCACACCGCGATGCGTTTCCCGCAGTCCTACGACGGCACTACCGTCGTTTCCGCGAGCCAAATCCAAAAGCCGCACCGCGGCATCTGCCCCGAAGGATGGCATATCCCCGACTCGACGGAGTGGCGCACTCTCTATCAGACGGTCGGCGGCTACTATTCCTACTACTCGTCTCCCGCCCAGAAGCTGAAGAGCGCGGCCTCGGGCTACTGGACCGGGCGGGCCGGCGTCGGCACCGACGATTACGGTTTCAATGCGCTGCCTGCCGGGTATCGCACGACTGGCGGGTCGCTCACCGGCCACGGCGCGGGCAATTCGAAGGCCACCTACTGGTGGTCGACCGCCATGGACGGCAACACGGCCGCGTGGGCGGCGGGTCTGCAGTCGGACACGACGAGCCTGTCGTTCTACTACGGCAACGACCGCCAGATGGGCTACTCCGTCCGCTGCATCAAGGACTAGCCCCGGACTCGCGCCTTCGGGAGCCTCCCTTCGGGGAGGCTTCTTGAGTCGCAAGTTTGGGTTTATCCGCGCAACCTGCCCCCTCGCCAACGTGAAAATCGGCGTTCGGCTCTGTTGCCGGGGGACGATTTGCCCCTTTGACGCCCTGAAATGTTCGCGTGGTAACGGTATTTGCGAATTTGCGAAAAAAACGTTTGCGGGGTGGCAGAAAAAGAAAGTAAACTCAAAGTTGCAATATGTGCAACAAAAGGAGGATACTATGGGTGCATTTGACGATGTCGTGATGAATCAGGCCCGGCCGCTTCCTGTCATCGTTCTGGCGGACGTCAGCGGCAGCATGGGGGTGGACGGAAAGCTCGATTCCCTCAAGCAAGCCCTGATCGACATGATCAAGTCCTTCCAGGGCGCGTCTTCGTCCAATTTGGAAGCCGAAATCTGGGTGGGTGTCTACACATTCGGAGGCGAGAGGGCGACAAAGCTGTTCGATCCGAAGCCGGCAAGCGAAATCGCGGAAAACGAGCAGTTGCTGGGCGCAATCAAATCCATGCAGGCATCCGGCGGTACGCCGCTTGGACATGCGCTTACCGCCGTGACCGATTTGCTGGAGAACAAAGAGCAATATCCGTCGAGAGCCTATCGTCCTTTCCTGGTGCTGGCTTCCGACGGCATGCCCAATGACAATTGGCCCGCCCCCCTCAATCGTCTTCTTAACAGCGAACGAGGCAAAAAGGCGACGCGCCTTGCGCTGTCGATTGGCGCCGACGCGGATGACTCCATGCTGAAGGAGTACATCGCCAACGAGGAGATCCCGGTCATCAAGGCCAATAATGTCGACGGAATCAAGCGATTCTTCAAGTGCGTCACGATGTCGGCGATCAAGTCGTCCCAGTCCGCGAAACCCGGGCAGCTTCCCGCGGCCGAGGTCGTGAACATGCTTACTGACGACAGCGACGATCTTCTCGGAGATTGAGTCGAGTGCTGCCAAAGCTTTTCACCGGTTCCGCATGGAAACGGCTTGTCGTTTCCGTGCGGGGGCCGGGGCATGTGAAAGACGGTTTGCCGAACCAGGACTTCGCCTATGCGGGGTACGTCGGCAAATACTTGCTGGCGATGGTCTGCGACGGTCTTGGATCGCATGCCCACAGCGATTTCGGGGCGAGAACTCTGTGCGAGCTCTTCCCGCAATGCTTTGCGGAATGGAGCCGGTACAGGCCGGGCGATTTCGACGATCTTTTGAGGTTGCTTCAGGCGCGATGGCTTGTCCGGACCAGGGCGTTGACACCGGAAAAATGCGGGTGCACTTGCCAGCTGGCCATTTTGAATCGAAAGGGAAAGGGGTGGATTGCCCAATTGGGCGACGGGATGATTCTGGTGCGGCATGGAGTGGAAGTCCGCAAATTTGTCGAGACGAAAGCCGGATATGCCAACGAAACGACGCCGATGGGCGATGGAGACCTGCGGCAAAGCTGGCGGAAAAGCAAGATCGACCTTTCCGAATCCGGAGATCGGCTGCTGATTATGACGGATGGGATCAGCGAGGACATCAAGCCGCAGTCGGAGGATGGATTCGTCTCTTCGTTCGACATGTTCTTCGGAATGAAGGCGCATAAGGGGGCGCTCGCTTTGGAAGACGCGCTGATCAATTGGCCTACGCCTCATCATTTGGACGACAAATCAGTCGTGGCCGTGGAACGGAGGTGAATGATGGCGGAAGTGGATGCCGAGAAACTGAAGAAAGCCGTCAATTCCAAAGTCGAAACGGAAGATGGCGAAGTCCTCGAGCTTGGCAAATGCATCGGCGCTGGAGGGCAGGGCGCCGTCTATTTCACTCAGCGCCCCAGTCTTCTCGTCAAGCTCAGTCTTGCCAAAAAAGAGGAAAGCGGAAAGGTCGAGGAAATCTATTCGCGTTACGTGTCGTTGAGAAACAGAAGGGAATTCCCCAAATATCTTGCCAGACCGATTGCTGAAATCAAACTGGTGAAGACGAAAAGGGGGATTGTTTACGGATATGCGATGGAATTGATGGAGGACATGACCTCGCTGTCCGATTTGTTCTTCAAAAAAGGCGAAAAAAAAGAGGAATACATCCGGCGCATGGGCGGAATCCGTCGCATGTATACTATCCTGCGAAAAGTCGCCGAAATTCTCGATGGCATCCATTCGGTCGGTTATGTCTACGGGGACTTGAATCCGAACAACGTCTTTGTCTCGAAAGACGTCGGCTACAGCGAAGTCCAATTGATCGACTGCGACAATCTGATGATCGCCGCGGATTACAATATCAGCATCAGCTTTCCCGGTTACGGCGCTCCGGAGCTGGTGAAAGGCGCAGTCAAGGCGTGCAATGCATCCACCGACGTTTGGAGCTATGCCGTGCTTGCGTTCTACGTTCTTCGCCAGGTATTTCCTTTCCATGGAATCAAGGTCGCCGACGCGGAAGGCACGACCGAATTGGATCAAATGGAGGAAAGGGAGAGAAACGCGGAGCTCCCGTTCATCGACGACGAAGACGGCGACAATTCACAAGTCCGCGGGCACGGACTTCCGCGCGATTTCATGGAAACTCCGGAAATGCAGCGACTGTTCGCGGAGACTTTCGGTGGCGAAAAGAAGCCGTTGTTTCGGCCAACCTTGCGGGAATGGATCGATGTCCTTCGAAACGGCGAATATCGGTTTCTGAAGTGCGCAAGCGCCGAATGCGGGCAGACAATTTTGGCTCCGGCAAAGCAATGTCCGTTTTGCGAAGGACGACATTTCGAACCGCGTGCGGTTATCCGCAAAAGAATCCGTTTCGACCAGCAGTGCGTTCCGTTCGACGCGCCGATTGTGGTCGTCGACATTCCTGCGGAAATCGCGATTCCCGCATCGGAATATAAATTGCTGCGGCTGAAGGTTTCCCTGGCTCCCGAGAGGAAGGCCGTTTGCATTGAACAATTGGGAGGCGAGTCCGTTGTGGCCGAATTGTCGGTCAATTGCCTGACGAAAAGTTCCGGGAAGAAAACGGGCCTAGCGCCAAATGCGAAAACGAAAATCTCCGTAAAGGACAAAGTGAAGCATTACCTCCAGTTCCCGGAATATGTGTTCAGGAATGGCGATGGGGATGAAGAACGCGCTCGCGGAGTCGTCGAGTTCGAATGCCGGGGATTTGATGAATAACCGTGAATTGTACCGCATGGCGTTCGCGTCTTCGCGCAGCGAGTGCTTCCGTGACGTGCTTTTCGACTGCACTAACGCCGACCTGAAGAAGTACGATATCCTGGAATACTTCGAGAAGGGATTCTTCAGGAAACTGGGAACAAAGGACAATTCGCTGTGGCCCGATTCTTCCGCCGGGGACTTCGATGCTGACGCCGGAGTTCTGTTTTTGGCGGTCGAGGACTCCAAGGAAGTCAATGGCAAGAGCATGGGGACGTTTGTCGAATGGACTTTCGGCGGTCCGCTGGATTCGTATTCCGACGGCTTGAACATCGTCGTGCCGGATTCGTTGCTGAAAAACCTTCCGCGGAACATTCGATTCAAAGACGCAGCTGATATGGTCAAATGGATGCGGGAAGAGTTTCTCTTCGCGGTCGAGGACGGCGAATCGCTCTTTTTCCGCATTGTCGGCGGCTCCGATGACCAGGGATCTTCGTGGTTGGGACGGAGGTGGATTGCCGAAATCGTCGGCAAACGCATTGGCGGGAAGGATTATCTCGTCGTCGAAAATCTGCGCAAAGCCCCTAGAAAAGCCCTGAATTTGCAACGTGGGCGAGCGAAGGCGCAGTTTACGAGCGAAGAGGACGCCATCGAAGCGAATCCGGCGCTCAAGGCGCAGTTCGTTGCGGCCGATTCAGACCCGAATTCCATCATCAACCTGTGGAAAAAATACAACGATATCGATGCGATGCTTTTGGAAGACCAGTGCGAACATGCCGGCGCGCTTCACATCGACGAAATCTCCGTAAACGGCGGGACAATTCAAGCCGTCGTCCAAAACAGCCCCGAGAGCATCGAAGACTTCGGGGAAGTCTACGAGTCATTGAAGGAAGATTATTTCGCCGCCGTTTTCACGCTGTCGTCGACACGCGGCGTGCGGATCAAGGACGTGACGTTTGATTCTCGCAAAAGGACCGTTTCCTGGAAATGGGCGGAGGACAAGCCTCACGAAAGCATCGCCGACGCGGAAATCAAGATCGATTTCAAGCCGTGGGAAATCCAAATCGAACGCCGGAAAAAAGCTTTGGAGAAGGTCCGTGCGCGGGATATTCCGATTCCGGCCATTACGGATCTGCTGAACAAGATCGATGTTGCGCCCTTCAGCGGAAACGCCGCGGCGCGGGAAATCCGCGACAACACGGATTTGCGCGAGGCGTTTGGCGACGACGCGCCCAATGACGCGCAGCTTCTTGCGCTAAAGGTCTGTTTGGAATCGCCGGACATCGCGTTGGTGCAAGGGCCGCCCGGCACGGGCAAAACGAGCGTGATTCGCGCGCTCCAGAGGATTCTGCAGGTCCCCGGCAGGCGCCGCGACGCGCGCGTTCCCAGCGTATTGCTGACCAGCTACCAGCACGTTGCCGTGGACAATGTCGCTTCAGGGAGCAGAATCTGGGGGCTTCCCGTATTTCGGTTCTACGGCGCGGAGAAGGACCGCGAAAAGCTGTTCAAAGGCCTCGAAGATTGGCAGAATGAAACAACCGCCGTTTTGGACCGTCAAATCGAATCCTTGCGCAACGAAAGCGACTGCGATGGATACGAACGCCTCATGCGATGCCTGGATTGCGTCAGAAACGCCGAGTCGAACCGCGACATCCGCTCGTTTTTGTTCGAGGCGATCAATGACGCAAGTTGTGCGCGTCTCCTTGCGCCGGAAGAAGTCGTCCGTCTTCGCGAATGGAAACGCCGGTTTTCAAGCGAGGCCGGGAACGATCGCTTGTACACGCTCTTGATGGCGATTCGCACGACTCCGGCGGGATATGCCGACGATGGCCCCGCGAATTTGAAACGATTGGCCCGATTTTGCGAAGTCAATCGGGATTCATTGAATTGCTTGCCGCTTGAACAGGGGCTGGAGCGGCTGCAAAAAATCGCGGAAACGGGTCCAAGCGAAGCCGATTTCGCCTGGCTTCGAAAATTCAGGAACGACTGCATCGCGCGAATCAATCCCGATTCAGTCGTGACATTCAGCGCCCCGCTGTTCGTCGAACTCAAAAAGTACATCAACGAAGAATTGATTCCGGACATCGAGAGGCGCGTCAGCCAAAGCGACCTTCGTCTGGCGCTCATTCTCAAGGGGTTTCGGACCGTTGCGGGATTCAGGTCTGTTCGCAACGCGATGCTGAAATATGCGGCCACGTTCGCGGCGACGACACAGCAGTCTGTAAGCCGGTCGTTCGTCAATTTGCTCCAAAGCGAAAACTTCGGTTTTGACTATGTGATTGTCGACGAGGCCGCAAGGGCGAATCCTCTGGACTTGTTCATTCCCATCGCATTGGCCAGGCAAAAGGTGATTCTCGTCGGCGACCACAGGCAGCTTCCGCAGCTTGTCGAACAAGACATCTTGGAACGCATGGAGGGCAGCGGTGAAACCGAAAAGCTCAAGGAACTGAAAGATTCCATGGAGAAGTCGTTGTTCGAATCCTTGTGGAATTACCTCAAGAACGAGCGCACCGACGGTGTGGAACGGACAGTGACGTTGAACGTCCAATATCGCATGCCGGAAAAGCTCGGGGATTTCATCAGTTCGAATTTTTACGGCGAAAAAGGCCGCATTCTCACCGGGAAAAAACAGGAAGACTGCGTCCATTTCATCGAACGATACCGTAAAAGCGACGGGAGCTGCAAGTGCGCGGCATGGGAAAACGTCGACGGTAGGGAATCCGGGAGATGCAGCAAGCAAAATCAAGATGAAGCTGAACTGATAGCGAAGCGCTTGAGGGAAATCGTTCCGAATGCGGACGAAACGATCGGCGTCATCGCATCCTACAGCGCGCAGGTGAAACTCATCAAACGCCTGGTGGAAGAAACACCGGTGTTAAAAGAGGCCATGGACAAGGGTAGATTGGAAATCGGTTCGGTCGACGCGTTCCAGGGACGGCAGTTCGACGTCGTCTTTTTCTCGGTCGTCAGAAACAACGATCGCGCGAATTTCGGTTTTCTCGCCATGGAAAACCGTCTCAATGTCGCGTTTTCGCGGCAGAAAAAGCTGCTTGTCGTGGTGGGATGCGAAAAGATGTTCAGTTCCAAAGAGGCCGAGGAAAAGGTGCCGTCCCTGAAGGCCTTTGTCGATCTTGCGCATTCGGAGTCTTGACATGAACATCGGCAATCTGTTTTCCAATGCTGAACTGCAACCGAGAGAGCGGTATGTCGCCATCCCCGTCGTCGTCTGGGACGCGATTGCGGAAACCGCGACCGTGCCGCGCAATTACTTCTCTGATTTGATCGCGAGCATCCTCTCGACGGGCGACAGAACGATCCGTGAACTTCACGAGCTGACGAATCTCGACGAAGACCTGGTCAAGCATATCCTCGAATGCGATTTGCGAGATGCGGTTTCGAAAGGAATAGACAGATGGCACTTGAACAAGTCCAGGCCCGTCCGCGAACCGGCTGTTGTGAAGACGGGACTAGTGGTGTTCCAGTCCATGTTGAGCGGAAGGCTGATTCCTCATCCGGTAAGGCGCAATGATTCGGCGGTGGTGAACTACGACCGGAAGGAGAACGGCTTTCCCCGGATTCACGGCGGCACGAAAGGGAAACCGATCAATCTCGATCCGTATGTCGTAAAACCCGCAGATGGCGAAGTGCCCGATGTTTTCCCGGCCGATATCGACGCCATGTGGGACGAATACGAGACCGCCGACTCCGAACTCGCCGTTTCCGATTTCGACGGCGTGAGGTCGGAGTATATCGAAAGGCCTGAAAATGTCGTTTCCCTATCCAAACGTCCAGCTGACGAAAAGGATACGGTGGATTTTTTGCTGGTGAGAATCGAGAAACTCGATGAAGAGCTCTTCAGGTGCTTCGATCCGCTACAGCCGACTGACCGCGTGCCGATGGAATTCCTTGTCGAGGAACTGAAACTACGCATGGAGACGGACGAGGGGCTTCGAGGCGCGCTTGGCCTCAGTCTCCCTCCGATCCTTCCGGATTTGAAGGATGAAGTCAAAGGCAAGTATCCCAACTTTCCGGAGAGGGTCATCGACGAAATATGCCGATTCCTTGCGCTGAAACAAAAGGCCGACGAAGGCGAAAATCGGCCATGGGATCGTTTGGACGATGCGGTCCTGGGCAGGTTCCAGACGATGTATGAATGCATGCTCAAGGGAAAAGACGTTTTGCCGCTTTCCGATGTCATGCATAACCATTTGGAAGAGGTGGTTAGCAAGCGTAGTTGCGAAAAGGCGCTAAGTGTTCTCGTATCCGGGCTTGTGCGCAAAAATCTGCAAATGGACACGGAAACGTCCAAATTGCTGACGCGAGTCAGAGTGTGGAACGAGGCAGAGACCCCGAATGCCTCGTTGAAGTCACTGATTCTCCGGCATCTGCTGGCCTACTTCAGACCTACGGACGCAAGCGTTTGGTTCATTGATTCGCTGGTGAAAAACGGAACATTCGCCGAGACACTCAAGTTCATCGTGGATATGGCGCAGAAGCGGAATACCTATGCGCATAACACGGCCGATCGAGAAAGAGTCGATTTCGACGAAATCTTCGGCAAGGCGGAAGAGCAACTGAAACTGTTCAACGAGGTGTACGGAGCATGAGCAAGCACGGCAAGAACAACAAGCACAATAAGAACAAGCAGAATAGCCAGGCTCAGCAAAAGGTGCCGCAAAGCTCGGTAGCTGCGTCGCAGAAGAGTTCTGAAGGTCTTTTGCCCGAGATTGCCGGAATCGCAAAAGACATGCCCAAGCTCGATGATGGCGGCGAACAGCCGAGGGCCGATGAAATTCAGGCTGGGGCCGAGATTCTTTCCGGTGTCGAAAACAAATTGTCTGATGAGGAAAAAAACGCGCTTTCCGAATTGAAGAATGAATTGAAAAACGCTGTTGACGCTTACCGTGAAGCAAAGACAGCCGCTGATGCGAAAACCGTCGAACAGGACAGTCGTGCGGAAGGACTCCAAGAGAAGGATGAACAGCTGACCGCTAGGGAAGGGAAGCTAAAAGAAAAAGAAGACTCCATTGCCAAACGTGAGAATGCCGTTGGCGAGAGGGAGGCTAATGCTGATAAATGGACTGAGGCCGCCGAGTCGCGAGAAGCTGATCTTCGCAAACGCGAAGCAGCTGCGGACGCTGGTTTTATGGCACGAGAAACGGAGTGGAAGAATAAGGCGGCGGAGGCGCTGACGCAGGAAAGGAAAACACTCGAAGAGGAGAAGAAAACCTTTAAGGAGGCAACAACTCGACTTGCCCATGATCAGGAAAAATGTGCGTGCGAGCTTGCCGACTACGAAGGGAGAAAACAAGCTCTCGAAGAAGACAGAGCGGCTCTAAAGAAAGAATACGATGAAAGAGCTAAAGCGCTAAAAGGCGACTATGACGTCAAAGTGGCGGATTTGAATACCGCTCATGAAAATGAGATTCAGAGGAAAAATCGAACAATTGAGGATTTGCAAGATTGTTTCAATCAAATCGAGGACCTTCGCGCACGGATGGGTGGCCATTCACCCGAAGAGATCACCGCGATAATCGATGACTTGCAAAATGAGAACGGCAAGCTAAAGCTGCGCCTTCAACAGGTTTGCAGTCCTGAGCATCAACGAGAACTTGAGAATAATAATAGAGACCTCAAAGAACAAAACGAGCGGCTCATAGCCGCTAAAGTCGCGTTGGAAAGAGAACGGAATCAGCTTCGGGAGAAAATCGTCGATATCGATGGCCTTGTGGACCTAAACCGAACGCTTGAAACGCACAACAAGGCGCTTGAAGCTGCACAAGGAGAGCTTGAGAATAGAGTCAATGAATTGACTTCGAAACTCGCAAATCAAAAAATCTTTGAGGAATTCTGCGCCATTGACGAGCGTTGTTCCGCACCATACAAGAAATTCGAGCCGTCCGATGACAAATCTCTCAAAGACTTTGTCGATGCGCTCGGCTACCGGCTGACGCAACATACGCCCAATTTGTATTACGCCCCCGAAACACTGCAGTTGTTCGTCGGCGGCCTCGCCATGAGCCGTTTGATTCTGCTGCAAGGCATCAGCGGCACCGGTAAGACCAAACTGGCCCAGGCGTTTTCCGCCATCGTCGGCGACAATTTCGACGGGAAGGAAACGGAGGAGACGCGTAAACGTCGGGAACGATGCAGTTGCATCGTCCCCGTTCAGGCCGGGTGGCGCGACAATCAGGACCTTTTGGGCTATTACAACGCCTTCGAAAAGAAATTCTACGAAAAACTCTTCTCGAAGGGCGTTTATGCGGCTTCAACGCCGATGTTCGAAGATCGTCTGTTCTTCGTCATTTTGGACGAAATGAACCTGTCTCATCCGGAACAGTATTTTGCGGACTTCATTTCCGCGATGGAACAGGCGAATTCGACGAGCGACGAATTCGAGGTCGAACTGCTTTCCGGCATTTCCAAAGAGGTCATGGAAGACCAAAATCAGTGGCCGAAGGGATTGCGAGGCGAGAAGCTCGTCGTTCCTCCGAACGTCTGGTTTGTCGGTACGGCCAACCATGACGAGACGACGATGGAATTCGCAGACAAAACCTATGACCGCGCGCATGTGATGGTCATGGAGCGGAATGCGGGAAAGCCGGGATACAAGAACGTGGGCCGTGGAGCAGCCCATTGGTCCGCGTCCGCCTTGCGAGGAAAATTCGAGGAAGCTCAGGAAAGCTTGCACGGAAAGGCGGATGCCGTGAAAGAGAAACTCGAGGGTCTTCGTGATTTCCTCAAAACGGAATTCGACGTGGCTTTCGGCAACCGGCTCGAGCGGCAGATCGACGATTTCGTCCCCGTTGTTTGCGCGGCAGGCGGGAATGAAATACTGGCGCTGGACCACTTGATCGCGACGAAAATCGTTCGCCGCGGCAAGGTCACCGGTTTGTTCGGCGTTCAGAGGGAATCGCTGGAAGAGCTTTGTTCGAAAGTCAAGGAAATTGGTTTGGAAGAGAATTCCCAGACGGTGCGGCTTCTCCGGCAGGACATCGCATCGAAGGAACGCGGCGGCTGATGTTCGATGTTTTTCTGCAAAGAGAAGCGGGGTTTGAACGTCCGGCTTGCGGCGGTATCTTCTCTTCGAAGAAACGCCCCGATCGGAGAGAAGATCTCCTGCTTCATTACGGCGAGACCGAAATCAAGGATTCGTCTCCTCCCTCGCGCGAAGTGATGGGCGCGTTCGCTCTCTTGGCGAATGACCAGGGTTCCTTCTTTTCCCTCTGTTCCGATCCGGAAAAGCTCGATCGCAACAGACTCGAGAAATATTTGCAAAACGATTTGGAGAGGATTTCCCGCAAAGACCCGCTTGTTCACATGAAGGAAATCGTCGCAAGGCCGATTTTGGACTTGAAGGAAGACGAGATCAAGCAGCCGACCAGTCGGGTGAAAAAATTCGCAACCAGGGCGCTGGAGTATCTGGCGTGCCATTCCGAAGACTGGAGAAACAGATCGTTCGTGGGCGTCCATCCGCAAAGACTGCAGTCGCTTGTCCGGGACGACAAGTGGGAGACCTACGAGAATCGGCTGCTGTACACATTGTGCAAGATCTTGAATTCGCTGATAGAACAGCGATTGCGCGAACTGCAGAGCATCGACGACGCTTACGGCGAGATCCAGAAATATTACGAAATCGCGGAACGGGTGCATTACGAGTCGATGGGGATGTTTGTCGACGAAGCGCTCAGCGCAAATTACAGCAGCGATCAAGTCAACGAAAGCCGCGAACTGCTCGGTCGGACGATCGACTTCCTCAAACGGCTTCGGCGGACGATTCGTTCCTTTTGGAATACGCCTCTGTTCGGTTACCTCAGGCAAATCCCGAACGTAGAGGTGGATATCAACCAGTTCGTCATGACGAACATCCTGATGAACAACCAGCACTATCTCTTTTTGCCGAAAATCCAGAATGTCGTCATATCCTGCAATTCGCAAAAGCGCACGAAGCAGGAGCGTCTGGATGAACAGCGAAAGCTGTTGGAAAACGAGATCATGTATGTTCAACGCTGCATAGACGATTTCAAGGGGAATCACCGACTTCTCTGGGACATGCTTGCGATCGAGATTTTCTCGAATGAGATGGAAATCGCCTTGAAATGCGAATCCCGGACATTGCGGTTTTCGTTCGCATCGTCCGAACCGAGCGGGGCCTATCGAGACGAATTGAAGAATGCTCTCGGTTCCGCCGGCGTTGTTTCCGTCTTGATCTATCCGCGCGAGAAATCGTATTTGGACGCGAATGAAGACGGTTTCTCGAGTCTGGCGTCGGAGGAGATGTTCGGCAAATGTCCTCCTGCGAACGGATCCTATTCGTCCCTCGGCATATCCCCGCAATCCGTTTTTTCCAGGTTTCTGGTTCAAAGGATTTTGCTGCAATGGGTGTGGCCGATGCTCATGACCCGATATCCGTTCAAGCTTCCACAGAACAAATTCATCGAGAATCTTGTCAGCGGAGTTTCGGAAGGCTGTGTTTTCGAACAGGTCGATGTCGGCGCATTCGAACGTTTGGTCGACGCAAAGGAGCTTGCGGACCGCATCGGCAAAAAGGAACTTGGCGCGTTCCGCGAGAGGAAGGAACGTGAAATCGAGATTTTGAAATGCGCGAACAAATGGGTTGATGCCGTCTACGAATGTCCTTGCTGCGGCGGTAAAGGCTTTTTAAGTCCAGACCGAACGGCGGAGAATTTCGAATTCCGGTGTCAGCAGTGCGGCAATCGCTGGGTGCGCAACGGCGATATCGTGAAATGGATCAAAGCAGACGAGAACAAATTGTTCGGAATGTTTGAAAATTTCGAAATCTCGTTGCAATCCGTCGATTTTCCCCCGCCGGAAGAGGCTCCATCCACGAAGAAGAAGCGAGGCCGCAAGTAGCGGTTTGCCTTTTTTGACGCTTGCACCCACCCAATTCGCGCTAAAAACGGCGTTTGGATGGTGGTAAAAATTTTTTTGCCATTTTGCCGGAGAAATGCTATATTGTTCCTTGTCATCTCTCGGCGACGTGGTTGCCACGAGATGCGAGGCCCGCTTTTCGGAAGGTGAAAGCTCCAGGGCGGGAATCGCAACTTGGGAGGACGCTCCTATCGGCGGGGAATGGCCACATTTTCACAAAGCGAGTAGTTACCCCAACCGGGAACCTAGACGAGGCGCCAAGAACGGCGGCCTCGCCTTTTTTTGTTTTCCCGTTTCGTTTTTATCCGCGGAACCTGGCGCGGAGGCGGGCGAGCGCTTCGGGCGTGATGGCCTGCGGCGCGGGCGCGGATTCCCGTTCGGCGCCGGAGGGCTTCC
>JAEEGL012816619.1_pt1 | contig 16843 bp, 14 predicted proteins | sample 9134231 | NCBI WGS metagenome assembly JAEEGL01 (sample SAMN16246548, study PRJNA631951) | gut metagenome | biome: gut microbiome; feature: rumen; material: fiber-attached | host: Bos | place: Iran: Karaj | collected 2018-10
CTATTATTGAGATAAAGAGGGAGAGAAGAACGCTCCCCGTTACCGGAATGTCAAATATCTTTGCAAAGAAGAGGGCTGTGATCACAAGGGAAATACAGCTCCCGTCCATATTTATGGTGGCCCCGAGGGGCAGTGAAAATGAATAAACCCTGGGGGAAACACCCATTTCATCACACTGCTTAATGGATGAGGGCAGGGCCGCATTGCTGGAAGAGAAGGTAAATGCGGAAACCATGGCAGGGTAGTATTTCATGAGGAAGGTCAGGGGATTCAGTCCCGCGAACAGCAGTAAAAGCAGGAGATACACTATTATCATCAGCACATCTGCGAAATAGATCACCGGAACCCAGAGGATAACATTGACAAGATCCGAAAGGTTCATGGAGATCATCATCTTAGCCATGGAACAGAATACGACAAGGGGGATAAATGCCACCAGTACAGCGGTGATCTTTGATGCCAGTGCGTTGAATACTGACAGTATCTCCCGGCCCATGGGATATTTTTTGGCCAGGGACGCTGCGGCAAGTCCCAGTACCATGGCCATAAATATTATCTGCAGCATATCGGATTTCTGGAAGGGGGTGATGATATCACCGGGGACTATGCCTACCAGCGTATCCTTGATGGACACAGTGGCACTTTCACTTTTTGCCAGGGTCTCGGCAGCTGCCTCACCTGAGACCGCTGAAGCAAGGGAAGTATTCCCTATGGGGAAGATCTGGTATGTGAGAAGGCCTATGCCTATGGCTATAACGGAGGTCAGGATATACATGGCCACGATCCTCAGGGCTATACGGCCCAGAGCCTTGATATCACCGAAGTCCGCAATGCTTGACGCTATGGAGAAAAATACAAGGGGCGCCACTACCATCTTCAGCGCATTCATGAACATGCTGTAGATCGGAGTAAAGAGATTGGAACTGATCCCCTTGGCCAGCTCTCCCGGAAGGAAATGCTGCATGAATAGTCCGGTGCCGATCCCGAGGATCAATGCAATGAGAGTATAGATAAGCCCGGCATAGCGGGACTTTACAACCCTGACTTCAGCGGTGGTCACGCCGTTACGGCAGTCTATATGGAGGTTTTTCCCCAGGATCTTGCTTAAAAGCCTACGGATGGCGATATTTGCTTCCTCATCCTCCTGCTCAAATAAAAGCTCCTTCTCGATATCAGCTGCGTCAAAGGGTTCTCCCTTTGCCTTGAAACGTACCGTCAGATTTCCGAACAGTCCCACTACTTCCAGATTGATCTTTTCTTCCGGACCCGGTGCGTTGGAAATAAGCTTTGCCAGCACCTCCTCCGAAGTGAGGATCGTTTTTGATATGGCCTTTGAATGGATCTTCCTGCTCTTAAGGCTCTCCCGTATATAGTCAAGTCCTGCAGGGATATTCCCGGTATCACATGATAGTATCATTTGTACACCCCTTTCTCTGCGGGAAACCGGGAGATAAGGCACCCTCTTCTCCGGCGGCGATCCCGTCTTTTGATTCTATATCTTATCAAATACCGGCCGGTTTTTGCAAGGGACAGGCCCCTTCGGGGGGCTGGGAGGATTTTATGCCTAAGAGAAGGAAAAAAGCTTTAAAAAGGCATAGAATCCCGACAGACGCAGGGGTGGTGGACAGAAGGACAGGAGGGATCCCTGGCGATACGGTACGAATGGTGTTTAAATAAACTGAAAAATAATATATAATGGAAACGTTTCGGGCCATATTGAATATTATTGAAGAACACTGCTTAAAAGGCTGTCAACCACATTTGAAAATGTCCCAAAATAATTCTACTATTAGCCCGGAAAGTTTATAAAGCTTTCCGGGCTTTTCAAATGAAGCCATCAGCTAACGCTGATTCTTTTGAATTGAGTGTTTAGCATGGCTATCCTTAATTCGGGCTTGGCTGTTTTTTGAATATCAGATACAGTCTGTCAAGGCCTTGCCCTTCGGGTGCCCTTGGCAGCCTTGACAGACTGTATCTGATATTCTTTTTTACCATCAAGCCCGAATTAAGGATCCTTCTGTGCCAGCACAGAATAACCACTGTTGCAGGCTCGAAATTGCCTCGAAAGTACTTGCCTTTTTGCAATAATATGAGAAATGGCAAGTACAGTAGGCCGGAAACCGGGAAGTGTGCCTAAAAGAGGGAGAATGGGCCGATTTAGGCACAGAATGGAGGCTTTGCAGGAGAGCCGGAAACCGGGAAGTGTGCCTAAGAGAGGGAGAATGGGCCAATTTAGGCACAGAATGGAGGTTTTGCAGGAGGGCTGGAAGCCGGAAAGTGTGGCTAAGAGAGGGAGAATGGGCCGATTTAGGCATAGAATGGCGGTGCGGAAGAGTGTAGGAAAATTCCCCGGTGCTTTATTGGTTGTCATAAAATCTCTTTCAAAAAAAGGGACATAACGCTTGCTAAAAATCATACAGAATAAAGGATTGAATAATATCCATGTAGTACCGGCGACGGTTTTTTGCGGTTTGTCAACCACATTTGAAAATTCCGGTTGACGTAACAGGCGGTATGAATTAGAATATGAATGTTGCAAAAAACTAAATAGGAGGTAAGCTGTACAGATGATGGCTACTATTATCGCAGTAGCTGTGACTCTTGTTATAGCGGTACCTGTATCAGCGATCATAGCCACAAATCTCCATGAGAGAAAGATAGAGCGTATCATTGGAGATGCGGATAAGAAGGCTAAGGAGATAACCGAGAAGGCCGAAAAGGCCGCTGAAGACCTGAAACGTGAGAAGCTTCTTGAGATAAAGGAAGAATCCCTCAATCAGAAGAACGAGATTGAAAAGGAAGCCAGAGACAGACGTGCGGAAGCCCAGAGACTGGAAAGACGCGCGCAGCAGAAAGAAGAGGCAGCGGACAGGAAGGCCGAACAGGTTGAGAGAAGGGAACAGAGCTGTGCAGACCGTGAGGCAGAGCTTGGCAGACAGAAGGAAAAGATCGCCAGGCTGAATGAGGATCGTGTACGGGAACTTGAAAGGATCTCAGGTTTAACCTCTGAACAGGCTAAGGAATATCTTTTAAAGATAGTTGAAGACGATGTAAAGCACGAGTCCGCGCTGATGATAAAGGAATATGAATCACGTGCGAAAGAAGAAGCGGACAAGAAAGCCAGGGAATATGTGGTAAATGCGATACAGCGCTGTGCGGCTGATCACGTATCCGAAACCACCATATCCGTGGTACAGCTTCCCGGAGATGAAATGAAGGGAAGGATCATAGGGCGCGAGGGAAGAAACATCAGGACTCTTGAGACCCTTACCGGAGTGGATCTGATCATAGACGACACACCGGAAGCGGTAGTTCTTTCCGGCTTTGATCCCGTAAGACGTGAAGTAGCCCGTATCGCCCTTGAAAAACTCATTGTAGACGGACGTATCCACCCTGCAAAGATCGAGGAAATGGTTGAAAAGGCACGCAAGGAAGTGGATGCCATGATCAAGGAAGAAGGCGAAGCCGCCTGTCTGGAATGCGGAGTGCCCAATGTACATCCCGAGCTGGTAAAGCTCCTTGGAAGGATGAAGCTCCGTACAAGCTATGGACAGAATGTCCTGAAGCATTCCATCGAGGTATCGATCCTTTCCGGACTGCTGGCATCAGAGATCGGGCTGGATGTACGTCTTGCCAAGAGAGCAGGACTCCTGCATGACATTGGTAAGGCTGTGGATCATGAAATGGAGGGAAGCCACATACAGCTTGGCGCAGACCTCTGCCGTAAATACAAGGAATCAGCCGTTGTCATCAATGCCGTTGAAGCACATCACGGCGATGTGGAACCCACATCACTTATCGCTTGCATAGTCCAGGCAGCAGACACCATCTCCGCCGCCCGTCCGGGTGCCAGGAGAGAAACACTGGATGCTTACACAAATCGTCTTAAGCAACTTGAAGATATCACAAATTCCTTTAAGGGAGTTGAAAAATCCTTTGCCATTCAGGCGGGTAGAGAGGTCAGAGTCATGGTCGTTCCCGAACAGGTTACAGACGCAGACATGATCATCATGGCACGTGATATTGCCAGAAGGATCGAGGACGAAATGGAATACCCCGGTCAGATAAAGGTAAATATCGTGCGCGAGAGCAGAGTTACAGATTTCGCAAAGTAAAAAGCTATCCCCGCTGCCCAAAAGGCGGCGGGGTTTTTTATGCGATAAAATATATCAAGATATGATTAGACAAAAACGCTTTAATCTGTTACCATACAAAAGCGATGTTTTATCAGAGACGTGGCTCTCATAATTCAAAAGGAGATTAATATTATGAAAAAGACAGCATGTTTATTATTGGCAGTGATCACGGTGTCCGCACTTGTTTTCTCAGGCTGCGGCAAGAAGTCTGCAACCGGGGATAAGTTCACGGTTGGTTTTGACCAGGATTTCCCTCCCATGGGTTTTGTGGGTGATGACGGTGAATTCACCGGTTTCGATCTGGATCTGGCAGCAGAGGCTGCAAAGCGTATGGGCAAGGAAGTTGTATATCAGCCCATCGCATGGGATTCAAAGGACGCAGAGCTTGATTCCGGCACCATCGACTGCATCTGGAACGGCTTCACCATCAGCGGAAGAGAGGATTCCTACACCTGGTCCGACGCTTATATGGAAAACAGCCAGGTATTTGTTGTAAAGAAGGATTCCGGCATCAATACCGCAGCTGATCTCGCTGGAAAGATCGTTGAAGTGCAGGCTGATTCTTCAGCGGAAGCAGCACTTAAGGAGGGTGAAAACGCAGCTCTCGCCGCTACCTTCGGTACAATGCAGACAACTCCCGACTATGATACAGCCCTTATGGATCTTGATATGGGAACCGTGGATGCGGTAGCCATGGACAGCACCGTTGCCGAGTATAAGATCACCAGTGGCGGTATGGACCTTAAGGTTCTGGATGAGCCCTTCGCGTCAGAGACCTACGGCGTAGGCTTCAAGAAGGGAAATGAGGCTTTAAGGGACGAAGTCAACAATACCCTTAAGGAAATGGCAAAAGACGGCACATTAAAGAAGATATCCGAAAAGTGGTTCGGAACAGACGTTACGATCATTAAGTAAAACATATGTCTATTTTACAGATTTTTCAATTACTGGCAGAAGGAATGGGGGTCAGCATATATATCTTTGTGGTGACCCTCCTCTTTTCACTGCCTCTGGGTCTTCTCGTAGCCTTTGGCAGAATGAGTAAGAACCCCATATTGTCAGGGATCATCAAGATATATATCTCGGTGATGAGGGGAACGCCCCTTATGCTGCAGCTCATGGTGGTCTATTTCGGACCTTACTATATCTTTGGGATACATGTGAGCAACAGCTACAGGATAGTGGCGGCCCTTATCGGTTTTGTCATAAACTATGCGGCCTATTTCGCGGAGATATACAGGGGCGGCATACAGTCCATGGACAGGGGACAGTATGAAGCTGCCGAGGTTTTGGGCTATTCAAAGAGCCAGACCTTTTTTATCATCATTCTTCCCCAGGTCATAAAGAGGATACTGCCTCCGGTCACAAACGAGGTGATAACCCTGGTAAAGGATACGTCCCTTGCTTTCACCATAAGTGTGGCGGAGATGTTTACCACTGCAAAGGCGCTGGCAAGTTCCCAGACCAGCATGATGCCCTTTGTGGCAGCGGCCATTTTTTACTATGTCTTTAACTTTGTAGTGGCCTATGTAATGGAATTCTTTGAAAAGAAATTATCGTATTACAGGTAAGGTACAATAGATGCCAATTCTCACATGTGAAAAAATAAAGAAGTCCTTTGGGGGAACGGAAGTATTAAAGAGTATTTCCCTGGAAGTGGAAAAGGGAGAGATCCTTTCCATAATCGGGCCCTCGGGTTCCGGAAAATCCACCTTCCTCCGCTGTGCCACCGGTCTTGAAAGGATAGACGGGGGCAGGATAGTATATGACGGTCTTGTCTATGCGGATACAAAGGACGGGGTGCCGGTCTATGCTTCAAAGGAAGAGGAAAAGAAGATCAAAGCCTTGTTCGGCCTGGTATTCCAGAACTTCAATCTCTTCCCCCATTTTTCCGTGTTGGAAAATATAATGGACGCTCCGGTTAGGGTGCAGAAGAGGGATAAAAATGAAGTAAGGGAAGAGGCGGAGGCTCTCCTTAAAAAGATGGGCCTTACGGAGAGAAAGGATGCATACCCTTGCGAGCTCTCCGGCGGACAGTCCCAGAGAGTTGCCATCGCAAGAGCCCTGGCGCTGAACCCTCAGATACTGTTTTTCGACGAACCCACATCGGCACTGGATCCCGAGCTTACGGGAGAAGTGCTTAAGGTAATAAGATCCCTTTCTGACCTCCATATAGCGATGGTGATCGTGACCCACGAGATGGCTTTTGCAAGGGAAATAAGCAATGAAGTGATCTTCATGGAAAACGGGGTCATCGTAGAACAGGGAAGCCCTGAAAAAGTCTTTAATTCCGAAAATGAACGTATGAAGTCATTCCTCGGAAGGTATCAGGAACATTGACATGAGTGACGCAATACTTGATGCAGCTCTTGATTCGTTTAAGATGCTGCCATTTCTTATAATAACCTATCTCTTTATGGAGTATCTTGAAACCCACGCTTCGGGAAAGATATCGGAAGCGGTTAAGAATTCCGGAAGGCTGGGGCCGGTGATCGGCGGCATCGCCGGGATCGCTCCTCAGTGCGGCTTTTCCACAGCGGCTTCAAACCTCTATGCGGGAAGAGTTATAACCGCAGGCACCCTTCTTGCCATCTTTTTATCTACCTCTGACGAGATGCTGCCCCTTTTTATCTCAGAGCAGGTGGAGGTCCATAAGATAGCGCTCATACTTATCATGAAGGCCGGTATAGGTATCTTTTTCGGCCTGCTCTTTGATTTCATGAGAAAGAATGTTTTCAAAAAGGATCCGGAGGCCATGGATATCCACAGCCTCTGCGTAAGGGAGGACTGCCACTGCGACGAAGGAGAGCCGGGTTTTAAGGATATGAAGGAGGTTCTGGATCTCAAGCACCATGACCACGGTAAAAACCACGGTATCGTTAAGCCTGCCTTAAGGCACAGTATCAAGATCTTTTTCTTTATCCTCATAGTCACGGTATTAATAAATATAGCTGTAGAGGTCCTTGGAGAGGACAGCATTAAGAACTTCTTAAATGAAGGGGGCATACTCATTCATTTTGCGGCAGGGCTTATTGGCCTCATCCCCAACTGCGCGGCCTCTGTATTTCTTACGGAATTCTATCTTGACGGGATCATCGGCTTCGGTCCCATGATGTCGGGACTTCTCTGCGGTGCCGGTCTGGGACTTTTGGTTCTTTTCAGGGTAAATAATGACCTTAAAAAGAACTTAAGCCTCCTGGGCATTCTCTATTCCTGCGGGGTATTCTCCGGAATTATATTAGACATACTGAATATTTCCTTATGAATATCTTAATCTCCGTATTTTTATCCTTTTTTGTGCTATGATTTTACGAAACGACCGCTAAAGTCATGAAAGGAGCGGATCATAAGATCATGGATAAAAGAATAATAAATGCTGCTATAGCAATACTGTTTTCCATCGCTATGATAGTCATATTGTTTACGGGCTGCGGCAAGGCGAAGGAAGATATAGTTACAAATAAGGATGAGTCGGCGGATATCATCGCGGAAAGCGAACCGGACACTTCCCTTCCCACATCGGAAGAAGAGATCATAGATGAAGAAGAGGAAGAGGCTCCTTCAGAGGAAAAGACCGAGGAGAAAAGGGAAGAAGGCCAGGCTATATCCGATACCTTTGATCAGGGCGTTTCATATATACTCCGTTCAGGCGGGGTGACTCCAGAGATCGACTACGAGACCATAAAGTATAAGGCAGCCGAGAGAGACAGTGAGCTGCAGGTTAATAAGAAAGCCCCGAAGGAAATAGAGGAGAGGCTTAAAGCGGATAAGGTAAAGAAGATCAGGATGCACCGCAGCGGAAACGGAGCCACCCTGGACTTTGATGTATATACGGATCCGGAGGAAGGGTATATCGATAAGATAGTATCCACGGAGTACGGCAGCGAAGGACGTGAGGTCACCGGTTTCTACTATAAGAACGGAGAACTCCTCTACACTTACAGGTATTTAGACGACCTGTACGGGATAAATGCGGATGACGCCAGGAAGAGCGGAGGACAGAGGTGCTTCTTCGTCAATGATTTCCTCTCCGAGTGCTATGCCACCTACGGCGAATCCAATGAATCCGTGACTGCCGCATCCTATGATACGGTTAATCCGGACATACAGAAGGAATATGACGATCTGGAAGCAGAGCTTATCAACAGGGCTTATGTGAATTACAACACCCTTAAGGATATCCCCTCCACGGCAAAGGTTTACGGCTATGTGGCGGATGAGTACGGCGGAACCCTTGCAAACACCAAGGTCACCATATCCAGCGAGGCAAACGGCTATAAGAAGAGCATGATGACAAACGGGGACGGATATTATGAATTTGTTGTTCCCATAAACACCGCCGACTGGTATAATATGCTTTTCGAGTACGGTGACTTTGCGGATTCAGAAGTGAATGACATCTGCATAAGGCCCAGGACCGTTGAGTATCCCATCGGGGTTACTTATATGGCACCGGAGGGAAATAATAAGCACGATAAAAAGACCTTCCTTTTAGACGTGACAAAGCAGTCCCCGGATAAGCTGAGGGAAGACCAGTATGAAGTGGTCTTAAGCTATAACACCGAGAAGATAAGCGGTCTTAAGCCCTTTACACTGGATCTGAATTCCGGAAAATACGAGACCCATGACAACCAGATAATAACGGTTGACAGCGGCACGGATTACAAATATTTTGTAACGGACCAGGTCAACGGGAAATCCGGAAATGACATGACAAACGATATGTCCCTTTCGGAAGTCCAGGTTAAAGTGTATAATAAGATCGGATTGGTCGCTTCCTTCCAGGTTCCCGTGGGAAATTCCGGCGTGGTATGGGAAGTATTCGAAGTAAAGGGTTCGGAGATAATACCTTCAAACAACTATTATTTCCAGTCCGGAAAAAATATCTTCTTTAAGTAGATAAGATAAGGCAGCTTTATGGCTCCATGGTTCGTATAAAGAGAATAAGAAAACGGAAGATCATTTTACTGGCCGCGGCAGGTGTGCTCACTGTCGCGGTTCTTGTGCTGCTTGCCTTTCTTTCTGTTTCCGCCGTTCTGAAGATGATGAAGGGAAATGCGGAAACAGCTGAAACTGTGGCAGAGGAGACGTTAAATACCGCACCGGATAATCCTCAGGAAAGCCTTCCGGAAACGGCTGGTGAGGAAGAACCTGCAGAAACGAGCGGTGAGGAGAGCCCTTCCGGGGAAGAAAAGCTTCTTTTATCCGGTAATTCCCTTAGCGTAAATGAAGCGGATGATGGCCCACCTGAGATCATTGACGATGATTCCTTGCAGGATATGAACTCCGTGGTGGAAAGCGAGATGGAGGATGACGACAATGTGCGGAAGGTTTATCTGACCTTCGATGACGGACCCTCTGTCTATACGGATGAAATACTTGATATCCTTAAAAAATACGGGGTAAAGGCCACCTTTTTCGTCTGCGGTACCGGAGACGGCGATCCGGAGATCCAACATGTCTATAAAAGGATAGTGGATGAGGGTCACGCCATAGGTATGCACTCCTATTCCCACGTGTATTCCAAGGTCTATGGGGATCTGGATCTCTTTCAGTATGACCTTGATAAAATACGCAATCTAATCTATAATGAGACAGGCGTTGTCCCTAAATATTACCGCTTTCCGGGAGGAAGCGGAAATACCATAGCATCCATCCCCATGGGCCAGTATATATCGGTTCTTTACAGTCAGGGAATGGAATACTATGACTGGAATGTTTATGGAGGGGATTCTTCCGGCAACAGCCTTTCACCCTCGAAGATAGTGGAAAATACCCTGAACGGGGTGGACAGGCGGGATACGGCAGTGATACTTCTGCATGATACGGGAAGCAGAAGGAATACGGTGCTTGCATTGCCGGATATCATAGAGGGACTGTTGGACAGAGGTTTAAGCCCGAGTCCCATAGACGACGATACACCGCCGCTTCATCAGTTCGATGAAGCAAACGCCGAAAGATGACGGATTTATAAAGAATACTGTCGTTCTTTGGCAACAAACATACGATCATAAGGAGGATTCAGATGGGTTTTTTTGATGATTTTAAGGAAGACCTGTCCCAGGCTGTAGGCGAGATAAACGCAGCAGGGGAAGAAGAAAGCAGTGAAAAGGGAATAGAAGGTTTTCCTGATACTATGGGGGACGGAATACAGGAGACCCTCAACCTGTCGGAAATGATAGAGAAGGAAACCGAAGCGGTGATGGATGAGGCACCCGCACCGGAACTGTCCTTTGATTTTGACGCGATCCCCGCTGAGGAAAGCGCGGCTGCACCGGAAGAGATTCCTGAAGAGCTTCCCGCAGAAGAGCCGGTGGAGGAAGAGGCAATATTGGAAGAAGAGCTTCCGGCAGAGGAGCCTGTACAGGAAGAAGTATTGTTGGAAGAAGAGCTTCCCGTAGAGGAACCTGTAATGGAAGAAGAGCTTTCAGCAGAGGAGCCGGTAGAGGAAGAGGCAGTACCGGAAGAGGAACTTCCCGCAGAAGAGCCGGTGGAGGAAGAGGCAGTTTTGGAAGAAGAACTTCCCGTGGAAGAGCCGGTCATGGAAGAAGAGCTTCCTGCGGAAGAGCCCGTTCCGGAAGAGGAACTTCCCGTAGAGGAGCCTGCAGCTGAAGAAGCTCCCATAGAGGAAGCAGCAGCTGAACCGGAGCCCGAGCCGGAGCCCATTATTGCGGAAGCAGCAATGAACATGGTGATGGATAACAGCTTCACCGAAACAGCAACAGAGGAAGAAACTGCTTTTGCGGAAGCAGATAATAATGATAATAAGGAGTATAAAGAAATGAAAGACGATATCATCAATAATGAACTCGTATTCCCTGAGCTTGAGGATGGCCCCGAAGCCGATGAGAACGGCTCCGTTACCGCCGGAATGATCATCAACGGTGACATCATTTCTCAGGGTTCCCTTGAAGTTGTGGGTACTGTTAAGGGAAATATAAATGTTAGAGGAAAGCTCAACGTTTCAGGAACCATCACAGGTAACTCAAAGGCTGCAGAGGTATTTGCGGATTCCGCAAAGATCACCGGAGAGATTGTCAGCACCGGTGCCGTAAAGGTGGGCCAGGAATCAGTTATCATCGGAAACATTTCCGCAACAAGCGCTGTTATCGCAGGCGCAGTAAAGGGTGATATCGACGTGCAGGGACCTGTTATCCTTGATACTTCCGCGATCGTAATGGGCGACATCAAGTCAAAGTCAGTTCAGATCAATAACGGTGCGGTTATCGAAGGTCACTGCTCACAGTGCTATGCAGATGTAAGTCCCACATCTTTCTTTGACGAACTTTGATCACAGAACAGGATTTGGGCGTTCAGGGGGGTAAACCGTTGAAAAGAGTTATGCTTAAGCTCTCCGGCGAGGCGCTTGCCGGGGATAAGAAGACCGGATTTGACGAGGAAACTGTCCAGAAGGTTGCAAGGGAAGTTAAAAAGCTTGTGGACAGCGGCATAGAGACGGGTATCGTTATCGGCGGCGGCAATTTCTGGAGAGGCCGTACCAGCGGGAATATAGACCGGACCAAGGCTGACCAGATAGGAATGCTTGCTACGGTGATGAACTGTATCTATGTTTCGGAGATCTTCCGCTCGGAAGGCATGATGACAAATATCCTGACTCCTTTTGAGATAGCGGGCTTTACCAAGCTCTTTACAAAGGACAGGGCAAATAAGTATTTCAGTAAGAAGCAGGTTATATTCTTTGCGGGAGGAACGGGACATCCTTATTTCTCCACTGATACGGGGGTGGTCTTAAGGGCCATAGAAGTGGAAGCGGACATGATCCTTTTAGCAAAGAACATAGACGGGGTCTATGACTCGGATCCCAGAAGCAACCCCAACGCAGTTAAGTTCGATACTCTTTCCATAGAGGAAGTCATCGACAGGAAACTGCAGGTTGTGGATCTTACGGCATCCATCCTTGCAATGGAAAATAAGATGCCCATGAGAGTCTTTCTGTTAAATGAGGAGAACGGTATATCCAATGCGGTGTCCGGCACCTTTAACGGTACCGAGATAACCGTCTGAAAGGATTTAAGGGAGGTATTTCTAATGGATGAGAGGATCAAAAAATACGAGGATAAGATGCAGAAGTCTCTGGACAATTACCAGGGCGAGCTGGCTTCAATAAGGGCGGGAAGAGCAAATCCCCATATCCTTGATAAGATCAAAGTGGATTATTACGGAACCCCTACGGGACTTCAGCAGGTGGGAAATGTTTCCGTCCCTGAAGCAAGGGTCATCATGATCAAGCCCTATGACAAGACCATGTTAAAGAGCATTGAGAAGGCCCTTCAGGTTTCCGACATAGGCATCAACCCCAGTAACGACGGAACCGCCATCCGCCTTGTTTTCCCCGAGCTTACAGAGGACAGGAGAAAAGAACTCTGCAAGGACGTTAAGAAAAAGGGGGAAGAGTGCAAGGTTGCAGTCAGGAATATAAGGCGTGACGGAGTCGATGCATTTAAGAAGTTAAGTAAGTCCGAGGATGTTTCCGAGGATATCGTTAAGGATCTTCAGGATGAGCTTCAGAAGGTCACCGACAAGTATATCAAGAAGGTTGACGAAGCTGCAGCTGAGAAAGAAAAGGAGATCATGACGGTTTGAACATCCCTGAACATGTGGCCATCATATTGGACGGTAACGGCAGATGGGCTAAATCCAAGGGAATGCCCAGAACCTACGGTCACACCATGGGCGCGAAGAACGTGGAAACGATCTGCCGTTCAGCCTGGGAGAAGGGTATCAGATACCTTACCGTTTATGCCTTTTCCACAGAGAACTGGTCCCGGCCTCAGGACGAGGTTGGCGCCATTATGGATCTTTTAAGGAACTACCTTAAGACCTGTAAGAAGACTGCGGAAAAGAACCGTATGAGGGTCAGGGTCATAGGGGATAAGACCCGGCTGGATCCGGATATACAGGCGGCAATTACCGAGCTCGAGGAATTCAGCAGGGATTTTGACGGGCTTTCCTTCCAGATAGCCCTGAATTACGGAAGCCGTGATGAGATAAAGAGAGCCGTTAATTCCATTTTAAGTGATATTAGAAATGGTCTGCTTCCTGAGGATACAGAGATCACGGAGGATATGATAAGCGAGCGTCTGGATACGGCCGGGATCCCGGATCCGGATCTTCTTATCCGTACCAGCGGAGAGGAAAGGCTTTCAAATTTCCTTTTATGGCAGTGTGCCTATACTGAGTTTTATTTCACTGATGTCCACTGGCCTGCCTTTTCGGAGGAAGAGCTTATGCGGGCGATAGAAGATTATTCGTCAAGACAGAGACGTTACGGGAAAACCGGAGAACAGGTGGTTTAAATGTTGAGAACCAGGGTTATCAGTGCCATAGTGCTTGTGCTGATACTTGGCACAGGTCTATATGTCGGAGGACTCGTGTGGTGGGTCCTTCTTCTTTTTATTTCCCTTGTGGGCTACAGGGAGTTCTGTACAGCCATCTTTTCAGGGGATGAGGCTGAAAAGACAGATCCGGAAAATGGTGTGCGTAATCCCGCTGTCCCTGAGGTCATGGGTTATGTCCTCACTATTCTCTACTATGTCCTTATCATGGCAAAGCCTTACGGGATTTATATGCTCTACGCCATGACAGGGTCCGTTATCCTTTTCATGTGCATTTTTGTGCTCCTGTATCCGCGTTATAATAGCGCCATGATCATGCAGTTTTATTTCGGGCTTCTCTATATACCGTTTATGATCTCTTTTCTCTATATGCTCCGCATAAGGGACAAGGGGATAATAGAGGTGATCTTTGTAGTCATCTCTTCATGGATCTGCGATACCTTTGCCTATTTTACCGGGCGTCTTTTGGGACGGCACAGGCTGGCACCGGTGCTCTCCCCGAAGAAATCCGTTGAGGGGGCAATAGGAGGCGCTGTATTCTCAGGGATCTTTGGCGGCCTTTTGGCCTTCGTGATCCATGACAGCATTCCGATCTATGCCCTTGTGACCTTTATCGGCGCCATAATTTCCCAGTTCGGGGATCTTTTTGCCTCCGGCATCAAAAGGGATAAGGGGATCAAGGACTACGGCCATCTGATCCCGGGACACGGCGGCATACTGGACAGGTTCGATTCCATCATAATCACTGCACCGATCATTTACATTCTCTGTAATACCCTGCTGTAAAGTAGAAGAAGGTACAAAGTATGAAAAGATTATCTATCTTAGGTTCCACAGGATCTATCGGAACCCAGACCCTTGATATAGTTGATGCTAACAGTAACGCTTTATCCGTGGCCTCTCTGGCGGCGGGCTCCAACGTTGCCCTTATCGAAGAACAGATAAGGAAGTATAAGCCCGGTATCGCTGCCCTCTATGATGAAGCAGCGGCTGAGGATCTGAAGGTCCGGGTTTCGGATACGGATACAAAGATAGTGTCCGGAATGGACGGTATCATTGAGGCTGCAGTCTGCCCTTCGGAGATAACCGTGGGAGCCATGGTGGGGATGATAGGGATAAAGCCCGCTCTGGCTGCGATCCGGGAGGGGCATGACCTGGCCCTTGCAAATAAGGAGACCTTAGTCACCGCGGGGCACATCATCACCAAGGAAGCAGAGGCGAATAAGGTTAAGATACTTCCTGTGGATTCGGAGCATTCAGCTATTTTCCAGTCCTTAAACGGGGAGAGTCACGAAAGTATAGAAAAGATACTCCTTACCGCCAGCGGCGGCCCCTTCAGGAATAAGAGCGCTGAAGAGCTTAAGAACATGACTGCGGCGGAAGCCCTTAAGCATCCCAACTGGAATATGGGCCCGAAGGTCACCATCGATTCCTCCACCCTGGTAAATAAAGGCCTGGAAGTCATGGAAGCGAGATGGCTTTTCGATGTTTCCTATGATGACATCGAGGTTCTGATCCATCCCCAGAGCATAGTGCATTCCGCAGTGCAGTATAAGGACGGGGCCGTCATAGCGGAGCTTGGCATACCGGACATGCATCTCCCCATCCAGTACGCTCTCTTTTATCCGGAGAGGCGTTTCTTAAACATGGAAAGGTTGGATCTTTTCAAGATAAGGGAGCTGACATTCTTCGAGCCGGACTTAAAGACCTTCCGGGGCTTAAGCCTTGCGCTTAAGGCTGCAAGGACAGGGGGTACCATGCCCACAGTATTCAATGCGGCAAATGAGGAAGCGGTCAAAAAGTTCCTTAAAAATGAGATAAGCTATCCCGGGATCACGGAGATCATTGAAAAAGCCATGGAGATGCATAAGCTTATCGAGAATCCGGGAATTGATGAGATACTTCAGTGTGAAAAGGAAGTGCGGGAGATTACCGCGCAATTAAAGGGGTGATATCTTGCAGTTTATCCTGTTTATCATAATACTCGCGGTCCTCATTTTAGTACATGAGGGCGGGCATTTCGTTATCGGAAAGAAATGCGGCATAGGAGTTGAGCAGTTCAATATCGGTTTCGGGCCGAAGATCATAAGCCGTCGTCATAACGGGACGGAATACAATCTCCGTGTCCTTCCCTTTGGGGGAAACTGTATTTTTGAGGGCTATGACGGTGAGGATGACAGCGACAGCCCCACCTCATTTATCAATGCTCCTGTCTGGGCACGTTTTGCCACTGTGGCCGCAGGTCCCATCATGAATTTCGTTCTGGCTTTTTTCCTGTCCCTCTTTGTCATCGGTTCCGTGGGCTACGATCCGCCGGTCCTTGCGGATATAATCGAAGGATATCCGGCTGAGGAGGCAGGGCTCGCTTCCGGTGACGAGATAATCGCCTTAAACGGACACAGGATCTCCTTATACAGAGATGTGAGTACCTATTTATTCTTCCACGAGGGCGAGAGCGTTGACGTGCGCTACAAGAGGGACGGGCTCTTCTATGACACCAGGATAGATCCCCACTACGACCCCGAAGAAGGCAGGTATTTACTTGGGATCCTGGGGGGACAGCGTGTTAAGGGAAACTGGATACAGACCATCCGCTACAGCGTTTCGGAGGTCCGCTACTGGATCGAGATCACTGTGAAAAGCCTTCTGCAGGTCTTCAAAGGACGGGTGTCCAAGGATGATCTCACAGGTCCCGTGGGTGTGGCCGGCGTGGTTGGCGAGGTCTACGAGGAATCAAAGAGCGAGGGTTTCTTCGTGGTCTGGCTCAATATGCTGCAGCTTATGATACTGCTTTCTGCCGATCTGGGAGTGATGAACCTGCTGCCCTTCCCCGCCTTAGACGGGGGGAGACTGGTTTTCATGCTTATCGAAGCTGTCACCGGCAAGGGCGTGGACCGCAGGGTTGAGGCCGGCTTCCATTTCTTCGGAATGTGCTGCCTTTTACTACTTATGATATTTGTAATGTATAATGATATTACGAGGATAGTAGGTCACTGAATGTGAGTACCTAGTCAGCACAGCATGAAGGATTTGCGCGCGCAGGTCTCAACGAAACTTCTTAGTGAGCCTCAACAAACAGCGCAAGATGTGCATGGATGCACATCTTAGCCGTCCTGAGCAAGGATGCGAATAAAGGCGGCGCGTCCGGTTATGTCAGCCCTTGGCGGCGAGCTTAGAAGATTTCGTTGAGACACGAGCACGGAAATCATTCATGCTGCGCTGACGGAATCTACGCACAAACCGATATGTATTTGGAGGAATCAATGTACAGAGATAACACCAAAAAGATAAAGATAGGAAATACGGAGATCGGAGGGGGGAGCCCGGTCAGGATACAGTCCATGTGCAATA
>JAEEGL014731931.1_pt1 | contig 16843 bp, 9 predicted proteins | sample 9134231 | NCBI WGS metagenome assembly JAEEGL01 (sample SAMN16246548, study PRJNA631951) | gut metagenome | biome: gut microbiome; feature: rumen; material: fiber-attached | host: Bos | place: Iran: Karaj | collected 2018-10
CGAACTGGCTAAGAAGAGCATCGTTACCGAATTTGACGGAGCAGCTCTCTCCGGAGCGCTCAGGGGCAATATCAGCACGGACGTCGTTGTCACCCGCGGCAGAAAGATCGAGAATCGCGTGATGGCGCAGGCGAGATTCGATGCCGGCAACGGAAATATGTACGTCGTCCTGCTTAACGCGGACGGAAATAACGCCATCGACGGCCTTAAACTTAAAGTTCGCGACAATGCCGGTCTGCTTAAAGGAAGGGTGTGCGTCCAGGAGTGGATGCTCTCGTCCGGTGAGAGATACAGCGTGCCTCACAAACGCTCGGGCGGCGTAGTTACGGTCGATTTCAAGATGCTGCCGGGCGGAGAACACGTATTCGTATTTACTCCTGACGCAGAAAGACTCCCCGAAAAGCCCGCTGAAGGAAAGAACGTAAGTGCTAAGAACGCCGCTCCTGATTTCGATTATACTATGGGCGAGCAGAACGTGCTCGTGCTGGATAAGGCGGAATTCAGACTGAACGGCGGCGAATGGAAGAAGCCTCTGGAAGTGCTGAAAGTCGATCAGTCAGTACGCGATATGGTAGGGATCGAACACCGGGGCGGCGGAATGCTTCAGCCCTGGTACGCGAAGCTCAATTATACCGAAAAATACGGAAAGCTTGAAATCAGATACCGTTTTAACGCGGAAAAAGTGCCTGAAGGTGAATTGAAGCTCGCTTTAGAGAGACCCGAGAACTGGACCGTGAAGCTCAACGGAAAGACGCTCAAACATAGACCCGAAGACGGTTTCTGGATCGATAACTGCCTCCAGGTGCTGAAAGTACCTGCGGGGACCGTGCGCGAAGGCGGGAACCTTTTAACGCTGACAACGGATTTCATGCGTACGACCAACATTGAGGCGGTATACCTGATCGGCGATTTCGGCGTTAAGGCCGCGTGGGACGGAAATACTCTTACGGATCTTCCGGAAAAGATCGGGTATAAGAACCTGTGCGAATACAATATGCCTTTCTATACCGGACCTTTAACGTACCATCTCGGCAAGCTGCGCAAGCCCGGAAAAGGGAAGAAACTTATCATCAAGACGGCGGAATTCACAGGCAGCCTTGTGAAAGTGACGCCCGGCGGAGATATAAACGCACCTGAAAAGATCGTGCTGGGCTGGGATCCGTACGAGGCAGACGTTACCGACTGGGTCAATGCCGGTCTTCCGATCGACGTTACGTTGATCCCGAGCCGCAAGAATCTGTTCGGACCGCTTCACCAGATCCCCGCGAATCCCGGTGCGACCGGCCCCGGATCGTTCGTCACGGGCGGTCAGGGCTGGAGCGACGAGTACGCTCTGATCGACAGCACGGTGGGCAAGATCGTTATTATCTGCCGCGAGGCCGAATAAACTATTTCAAGAGGAGGTCAGCCGATGTCAGGACCGGACGAGAGAACCGACAAAGAAAGAAAACCCGCCCCCGCTTTTGTCCGGTATCTGCTGCTGGCAATGCTGCTGCCGTTAGTACTGGCAGTTTGCGCGGGCGGATGCAGAAACGAAAGCGGAAACGAAAGTGCGAAAAAACCTGTGAAAAGTATTGACCTCCTCGAATTCAAGCCGGCATCGCCTGAAAAACAGGTGCTGACGAAAGACGGAAAATCGCCGCAGATAATTGTCGGCAGCTATAACGAGACAGCCATCGACGCGCTCGGAAGAAAATTGCCGACGTCGGAAGAAGTCGGGCTTCCGAAGAAGGGCAAGTACGTGGGGCTGTTTTATTCGCTCTGGACGGCGGAAATATCGGCGCCTGTAGACGTCACGAAAGTACTTGCCAATAACCCCGTAAAACCGGATTTCGGTTCGAGATGGGGGTTCTGCTTCTGGGGCGAGCCCGAGACTGGGTACCACAAAGCGAATGACGTATGGCAGATCAGGCGCGACATGTACTATTTCTCCATGGCGGGCGTTGACTTCCTCTATATCGATATGACGAACGGGTACCTTTACGAGAACGCGATGAAGACGTTCCTTGACACGTGCTTAGAGATGCGCGCGGAGGGGCAGATGACGCCGTTCGTGGTGCCCTGGTGCTTCGGTACTGACGCGAATGCATCGCACGGAGATACGGGCAAATTCTATGATCTCTTCATGACGGAAGAAAAATATAAGGATCTGTGGTTCTACTGGGAAGGCAAGCCGCTCGCCCTTATAAAACCGACGGATGACGGTGAATTCCCGATATTCAACGACGATAATTTCAAGGATAAACTGACGTTCCGCAAGTCGTGGCTGGGCGGCGGAGAAAAATGGTGGATCGACGGAGGCGTTCTTTACGGCCAGACTTACGGCTGGGCGGAGGATCCGGAAAAAGCGGAGTGCATCGGCATCGGAACGGCTGCTTTTGCTAACTACGGGTCGGGGCGCAGTGCCGTGAGATCTTCAAAAAAATACGTAGATAAGTTCTTTGAGACCCCCACGATGGGCGATGGTCTTATGTTCGAACGCACTTTCAAACAGCTGATGGACGAACATCCGGAGTGCCAGGTAATGCTTATAACGCGCTGGAACGAATGGATCGCTCAGAATTTCACGCAGGACAATCCGAAACCGACCGATACGGGATACGTAGATCAGTTCAACCGCGAGTTTTCACGCGATATCGAGCCGATGAAGGGCGGATTTACGGACAATTATTTCTACCAGATGTGTTCGATCATCCGCAGATTTAAGGGCGTACTGCCGCCGGACGGAAATACGGGGGCGAAGACGGTGGATATTGACGGCGGTTTCGGGCAATGGCAGGAGATCAGGCCGGTGTTTACAGATTTTAAGGGCGATACGACGGAGCGCAATTCCACCGATACGACCGGGACGATCAAATACGTCAATACCACGGGGCGCAATGATATTGTCGAGAGCCGAATGACGGCTGACGGCGGAATGCTTTGCTTTTACGTGCGCACTGCGGATAAGCTCACGAAGCCGGAAGGGCGGAACTGGATGCTGCTGTTTATTGACGCCGATAACGATAAAAGCACGGGCTGGGAAGGATACGACTACGTTATCAATTACGACGTTCTGAACGAAAAATACACGACTGTCTGCGCGTATAAAAATGACGTATGGCAGGAGATAGGCATTGTCCGGATGAGCCTTTCGGAAAGCGAACTGATGATAGCCGTCCCGCGCTCGCTGCTCGGCATCACGTCGGAACGATTCACGCTTAATTTCCACTGGACGGACAACGTAACTGATATCTACGACCTTTATTCCTGGTTCACGACCGGTGACAATGCTCCCGAGCGCCGCAATAACTACACTTTAACGCTGAACGTTCCGTACGCCGCGGACAAGGAGAAGCCTGCCGTTTCTGCCGATGAGATCGCTGCTTTAGCCCCTGGCAGAAAAGCAGTTGCGTATATGCCTGCGGCAGAGCTTACTGATGACGAAAAGGCGGGACTGGTGCGGGGATTGACCGCCTACGGTTTTAAACTGACCGCGGGTTACGGCAAGATGCCTGAACCGGACCTTCTGACCGTAAAGAAAAAATATACTGCTGTAACCGATTCCGTCGATGCGAGATGCATTTCCGGGCTTCAGAAGGATTACGCGGTACTTTATGAGGGGTACGTGAAGCTTCCTGCAGACGCGGAGTACAAATTCTCGCTTACTTGCGACGATTGCGGAAAGGTTTATATCGACGGCCGCCTTGTCGCGGAATGCGTGTACGACGAGAACCGTTCTTCGGAATACCTCGCATATGACGAGGGTTCGCTCCGGCTCGGCGCCGGCCTTCACCGGATCAGGATCGAATATGCGGAGGTGCGCGAAGAACTTCCGGAACTTTCTCTTAAAATCGAGGGCGGAAGCATCAGCGGAAATATCAGTGACGCTGCGGATCTTTATACTATCAGTAAATAGGACCTACAATAACTACTTAAGAGGAAACTGACTATGAAAAAGATAAAGCGCTCAAAAATCATCTCAGTCGTTTCAGCGCTCATTCTGGCAATAATTATGCTGTTCGTTCTGTCATCGTGCGGCGTAAAAGACGACAGTTCTCCCGGACCCGGAAAAACCGATGAAGTGCCTGCAGACGAAAGCACGCCTTCAGAAATACCCGCGACACCTGCGCCGACCGCTGTAGTGACTCGCGCTCCGACAGAGGTGCCTTCCGATCCTACGGAAGAGCCTGCACCGAGGGTCAAAGAACTTGACCCAGGCACCGATTTCTATCTCGATTTTACGGAACTGGGCGAATCTGTTTTCAATTCGAACGGAGCTTGCAGCATTGAGCAGGAAGAAGATGGCGCAGTTATGTACGTAGTCGCCAATGACCCGTTTGCCACGGTCAATACAGAGACCGGGTTCGGCACAGCAGAAGAATACAGATACATAGCGATGAAATTGAAAGCGTCCAAAAATGACTACAACGGAGAGTACCGTTTTTCGACTACTACCGACGGCCGCGGCTGGGCAATGATCCAGTTTGATTACACCAAGCCGGGTGAGTGGGAAGTTATCGTTCTGGATGCGACAACGGCAGGTTATATGAATCCGGATACTCTCGAAGGCGACGTTACGTCGATCAGGATCGACCCTTATAATGACGGCGCTCTAGTACTTACCGATGAGTATGCTCTTAAGATCGAATCAATAGCGCTGTTTACTACGCTGGAGGCGGCGCAGGCGTACAAGGGCCTTTACGAATGGCCTGACGAAGCGCAGTAACCGGTCCGCGGCGCAAAAATCTGCGCGGCAAAAAACCCGCGAAAAATCCGGTTGACAAAGTATTTTTTCATATGTATAATACGGAACGCGCACGTTAAAAGCGCGTTCCTTTTGCTCTTATAGCTCAGTAGGTAGAGCGCATCCTTGGTAAGGATGAGGTCACCGGTCCGACTCCGGTTAAGAGCTTTTTTTATGCCCTGAAACGTCCGTTTTGGCAAAAATAAAAAGCGGGTGAGGGGAATCGAACCCCCGTAGTCAGCTTGGGAAGCTGGAATTCTACCATTGAACTACACCCGCAAAGGACTTTTTGTTGTCCGCGGCCAATGATACCACAGCGGCTTCGGGCTGTCAAGGGATTGTTTTCGCGGGCTCTTTTCCTGTTTCCGTGAAATATTGTTCTTCGCCTGCGTTCTGCCACAGATTTTTCATTTTCCTCCGGAGGCCCGGGAGAGGATGCGGAGCTGAGATGAGGCGCTGCCTGGCGGAAAAGTTAAGCGAAAAATGAGCGTGTCGCTTAACTTTTACCTCATTTAACCACCGAAGACAGCGCCGGGAGAGAATGTGAAGTTAAGACACCGCGCAAAAATGTTATATTTGTAAATATTTCACGGAAACAGGAAAAGAGCCGGCTCTGCTCCCGTTTTCGTGGTGGATCGTGACAATGGGCTTAAGCTTTATGCAGTAAAGCCCGGTTCCCCGTCCGGTATTGCTCATTTTCTTCGAAAATAATCTGATAGTTGGGTCGAAATTTCAAAAATGTAATTTTCGACACATCTTTTTTTCATTCAGCACCCACGGCTTTGCCTTTTATGCCTGTCTGATGGCATCAAGTTCGTACGATTGGATGATTTTGTTTTATTAAAGCTAAAAATAACAGAAAAGTTAAAAACAACTGTTGTTTTGTAGGTGATCATCATTTTTACTCAGCAACAGACAGAGCCGAGATGGGTCGAAAACAGCAAAATACAATTTTCGACACATTTTACTGTCCCGAAAATTCTTTAGACGGCGCCGGACAAATAAAATGAGATGGATCGGATGAATATTTGTATATCTCACTGATTTCTATGAAAATGGAAGTAGAGTCAACTTAATTGCCCCTTTTTGTGCTTTGCTATCGCTAACGCTCGGTTCGAATCCTATCTATTCTCTCAATGGAGAAAGAGGGATTCGCCCACGCATAATGATTTTCGTTCGGTTCGAATCCTATCTATTTTCTCAATGGAGAAAGAGGGATTCGCCCACGCAAATTCCAACCAATTTCTGCTTTATTTGGTTTTCGCTCGGTTCGAATCCTGTTCCTTCTCTGTAGAGAAAGAGGGATTCGCCCACGCAAAATGATTTTCGTTCGGTTCGAATCCTATCTATTCTCTCAATGGAGAAAGAGGGATTCGCCCACGCAAATTTCGGCTGTTTTCTGTTTCTCTCCGAAATTTGCTTAAAGGGCCCTCCTCTCTGGGACATGCCACCGGCATGTCCCTACGCTCCGTTCACTTTTCATCTTTTTGTGCTTTGCTATCGCTAACGCTCGGTTCGAATCCCCTTGCTGTTTCTCAACAAAAAAGCACCCGCAAGGGGTGCTTTTTTGTTGAGCGGAGAAAGAGGGATTCGAACCCTCGAACCGCTTCTGGCGGTTACACGATTTCCAGTCGTGCGCGCTCGACCAACTACGCGATTTCTCCAGGTCGAACGCGATTATATTATAATAACCGGGCGTTGTCAACCTTTTTTTGAAAACCGGGGGCAGGAGGGTTGCGGCGGCAATGTTGTTTTTTGAGAAGGATGATGATACAATGATTGACCGAAGCTGATCGGCGGCCGGTCGCGCGTGATACACGATTTTGCCGGAAACATGCGAAAGGTGTAAAATATTTGAGATATGAGCAAAGAAACGAACACAAATAGAAAGAACAAGAAAAAAACACTGAAGACACGCGTGATCGTTGCCGCCTCACTGCTGACGGGAGCATTGATATGCATTGGCCTGCTGCTGATCAGCAGAACGATGCCGGAATTGACCACGAACGTATACACGAAAAATATATTCAAATACATATCGCTGCCGGTCAAATGGCTGTTTAACCTTTTCCCGTTCTCGGTCGGAGAAATAATACTCATATGTATTGCCGCCGGCACGATCATCGGGCTAATCGTTTCGATCATAATGTGCTTCACGAGAAGGAACGGAAAGCCGATGGCCAGATGGGGCCTGAACGTGATCTCGATCGCATCGTTGGCGATCATTCTTTTCGTGCTGTTCGGAGGTTTCAATTACAGTTCGCTGACGTTCGCCGAGAGAAGCGGCTATGACGTTAAGGAGTCAACCGTTTACGAGCTGATGGATCTGTGCCTTTATTTAAATGACCGGGCGGCGGAGTGCAGGAACAGGCTCACACAGGATGCGAGCGGTGCGGTCACGACCGAACTTACCGCATATGATATGTTTTATATGGCAAAGGACGGTTACGACGCGATCGAGGACAGATTCCCGGAATTCAAAGGGTTTTACACGACACCGAAACCGGCGCTCACGTCGGAGGCAATGTGCTACCTGCAGATAAGCGGCATATACCCGTACATATCACCCGAGGCCGTTGTCAACATAAAAACGCCCGTTTCCGAGCTTCCCCACACGATCTGCCACGAAATGGCGCACCAGAGAGGAATTGCCCGCGAAGACGAGGCCAATTACGTCGGGTATCTGGCGGCGGTCAATAACCCGGATCCTCTGTTTCAGTATTCGGGCTATTCCCAGGCGCTTTCGTACTGCCTGAGCGCACTGTACCGGGCAAGTTCCACCGCGTATGACCAGATACGGCCACGCATCAACGTCGGGATACTGAGGGATATGAGCATCGCGGGCAATTTCTGGCGCAGTTTTGAGCAAAAAAATGAACTGCCGGCGAAAATTTCGACGGCAGTCAATAATACTTATCTTCAGATCCAGAATATCCCGGACGGTACCAGGAGCTACGGCCGTATGGTCGATCTGCTCCTTGCCGAATACCGGCTTTCACACGAATAAGACGCCCGCCTGTTTAGTGCGTCCGGACAGCTTCCGGGCGGTCTTATCAAATCATCCTCCGTAGATGACCTTCCATTTTTCGTTGCACTGTGTTTCGATCTTCTGCAGCGTATCTCTGTATCCGGCTCTTCCGGAGAAATAATTCGAGAAAATACTGCCGATCTGGGAACGGATGACCTGCGCGATCTCCGGCGGCATCAGGCACTCAAATTTACCGACCACGTCATTGTCCGGATAACTCACGAACGCATCGTAGTTGGTATCTTCCTTGCCTCCGACTCTCCAGAACGAGTCCATAGCGAGCGAACGGACGTTCGGGACAGAACCGCCGATCTGGCCGTTGTACGCCCTCTGACCTTCCTCGGTGTAGAAGAATAGCGCGAGCGCAGCGGCTCCGTCGGGGTTCTTCGTTCTGTTATATACTCCGAATCCTGTGGCTCCGGCTCCGACCGAATGTACGGGGTACGCAAACCAGTCGCACACGTTCCAGTCGACGTTGTAGCTTTCAAATTCTTTGCACTGATTAGCCAGTCCGGGGAAAACGCCGTCAAAGAAGACCGTACGCATATGATTGTTCATTACTTTGCTGTATTTGGAATTCATTTCTCCCGTTCCGCCGGTGGGTATGATATACCCCTTCTCCATTAATCCGATGAGTTCCTCTATTCCTTTGATCACGTCTTCGGACGTAAGATCGATCCGTTTATTGATCGTATCGACCCATTTTCCTCCCCAGCCCTGAAGTACCGGGATAATAGCCGGACCGTAACTGAAATCGATTTGAGCTCCGACCTGTTCATATTTTCCGTCATCGCCGACGATCGTTAATTTCTCGCAGTAGTCTTTGAAATCGTCCCAAGTCCAACCTTTCGGCGGATCGGAAAGGCCTGCTGCCGTGAGTGCATCGCGGTTGTAATACAGTATAACGTGGGTGTGGTCGCGGGCAACCATATAGATGTTTCCGTTTACTCTGCCCAGGTCCATCGTGCCGGAGTAGATGTTTCCGATGTCGATCCCGAGCGGCTCCAGGTACTGCGTCAGGTTCATTATGGCGTTGTTGGATACGGCATAATTATACGTGTCCTCCTCCCAGAAGAAGAACACGTCTCCGATGTCGCCTGACGCGATGCGGTTTGCGGTACTGTTCTGGTCTGTGATCGAAATATCGACGTTGACCTTCGTCCCCGGATACTTGCTCTCGAACGCTGAAGCAAACGCGCGGATAGACGTCTTTCCCTCTTCGCCCGCGGAATTGTAAGCGGAGATCTTGAGCGTCCCCTTAACGTCTACCGTTTGTCCCTTCTCGACGATACCGTACTGTATAACCTGCTTTTTACAGGAGACGCACGAAAAAACCGCGGCAATAACAAGGAGCACTAACAACGCTGCTTTCAGGATCTTGATCTTATTCATTTTTAATCCTTTCCGACGGCTGACCGCGTCAATACCCGTGACCGGTCAACGCGGCTGAAATACTCAGCCGAAGAAATCCGGCAGGTAATCCATAGGATCCCTTGTATCACCGTCTATACGCACTTCAAAATGAAGATGATTACCCGTAGAAACACCTGTCGTACCGACCAGAGCGATGCGCTGACCTCTCTCAACGTAATCGCCTTCCTTTACAAGCAGTTTGGAAGCATGTCCGTACAGCGTCGTCATTCCGTCGCCGTGATAGATCTGCACGTACCAGCCGTATGAATCGCTCCATCTTGCTTTGGTCACCGTTCCGCTGAGGGCGGCAAGTATGTCCGTTCCTCCGGGAGCGGCGATGTCAATACCGTTGTGGAATTTTTTTGTTTTATATACAGGATGGATGCGCCATCCGTAAGGTGACGATATTCTGATGCCGGAAGGAGCCGGGAATACCATCTTGGATTCATCCTCGGGCGTACCTCTCTTAGCACGCTCTTCTGCTTCCTGACGTTCTCTTTCTTCGCGCTCTGCCTCTTCGGCTTCTCGTCTGGCTCTCTCGGCTGCCTCGCGCGCTTTGCGTTCGGCCTCTTCCTTAGCTCTTCTCTGCTCTTCCAGGATCCTGTCATATTCCGCACGCAGTTCCTTGATCTCTCTTGCGATCGCTGCGGATTCCTGATCGAGTTTGTCTTCCTCTATTTCAAGCTGCTCTATGGCTTTCCTGCTGGTGAGCATATCTTCTTCAAGGATAGCCTGATCGGCTTTGATCTTTGCTATGATGCTCTCCTTCTCGGCTATGGCTGCTTTCGCGTCGACAGACATTGCCTCGGCGAGTTCGCGTTTGGTTTCAAGATCTTTTTTCATGTATGCGAGCCGTTCCATCTCGGTCCTGTCGGATTCGAGAAGGTTCGACACGAGTTTCGTGAGGTCAGTGTACGTGAATATGCTGCGTGATTCTGTGAACAGTTTAAGCGGGCTGTAATTTGAATAACGGCTGGTGATCGAAGCGCGCTTATAAAACATCGCGAGTGCTTCGTCGTATTCTGCCTGTGCTTCTTCGATAGTCTGATTTAATTCGAGTATGGATCCGTATATATCTTCAAGATCGTCGAGCTGAGCCTGGAGTTCGTCGCTGTTCTGCTGTTTTTCGCGGAGCATCTCGGTGTATTTTTTAGTGAGCTCTGCCAGTTCGTCCTGACGGTCGGATAATTTAGCGTTTACTATTTCGAGTTCGCCGGCGATGTCGTCTTTTCTGTCTCCCGCGTCTCCGATTTTTTCCTGGATGTCGTCAAGAGATGAAGACAAAACTTTGCCTCCTACGACAACAAAGGATGCAAGTATCAAAGCGGTCAATATCAACACAATGATCACATGTGCTTTTTTCATTTGTATCACTCCTTTTGCCACTTTGTTCGATGGCAAAGCAAAGCTGCTTCCGTAGACAAACCTACAGTTTAATTATATCACAGGTTGTCAACGCTTTGCAACTTTATGTTTTTGGCCCGCTCCATGCCGCCTCCGCAGCCGTCAATGTTGTTGACCGCCCGCCACCATTTGTGGTAAACTGCGAACGTGATCGCCGCTCAACGCGGACGGAAAAGGGGTCGGGAAACGAATGAAAAAAACATTATTTATTATATTGACAACAGCGATCGTGATCACGGCAGCGGCAGCAATATTCAGCGGATGCAGCAAAAAACAGGCAGTTGACCCGTACGCCGATAACGACGGATATAACATCAATCTTGTCTGCGGAGTTGACGAGTTCGGCAGGACATTCGAGCCTGTGCTTAAGACCGATCCTTCAAAAAAAGTCGGTATGTTCTATTTCCTCTGGCACGGCGCGTCAGGTACGACCACTTACAATATCACCGAGCTTTTGCGCGAAAGCCCGAAGTCGCTGTGGAACAAAAACGGCGATGCGAAGAGCCCGCTTTATGCGTTTCACTATTGGAACGAGCCACTTTTCGGGTACTACAAATCGACGGATAAATGGGTCATTGCGCGGCACTGCGAGATGTTGACGGCAGCCGGCGTCGATTTTCTGGCATTCGATACGTCGAACGCTGCGATCTACACCGACCAGTTCATGGCGCTGTGCGAAGTGTTTCAGGAATATTTTGACAACGGCTGGAACGTGCCTAAGATCTGCTTTATGACGCGGAGCAAGTCGGTCGAGACGATGGAGAAGATATACGATGCGCTTTATAAGGACGGCCTTTACAAAGACCTGTGGTACACGCGCGACGGTTCGACACCTGTCATACTCGGCTGCCCGCAGGAGGGGCTCGAAGATAAGTATGAAGAGCTGGATGAGTTTTTCGATATTATTTACACGCTCTGGCCCACCGAAGATATGACTGAAAACGTGCTGCCTTGGATGGAATGGTCGTACCCTCAGAAGGTCAGAGGCGGTGTGATGAACGTATCCATATGCCAGCATACCGCTATACCGCTAAGCAGGTCTTGGACGGAGCGCGAAAGGAACTGGGGGCGCGGATACGATCATACAGACGGGATAAACCACGGTGAATCGTTCAGGGAGGGTATAAACTTCCAGCAGCAGTGGGACACGGTCTTTAATAATATTGACGACGTTCACACGGTTTTCGTGACGGGCTGGAACGAGTGGATCGCACAGAAATATATCGTCGACGGCGTGGTGGGATTCGTTGACCAGTTCAATGAGGAGTTTTCGCGCGACATCGAGATGCCTAAAGAGGGGTACGGGGACAATTTCTACCTCCAGCTTTGCGACAATATCCGCCGCTTTAAGAGTGCCGGTAACGTTTCTGCCGCTCATACGCCGCTAACTTCGATCGATATTAACGGTGATCCGGGTCAATGGGATGCGGTTTCCGCTTCGTATAAAGCGTTTTCCCAGACAGTCCGCGAGCGGAAGGAGCGTTCGGTAGACAACAAGTATAAATATAATCAGGCCGCGCCGGACAATAATATTCAGGAGATCAAGCTGGCCCACGATAAATCGAACCTGTATTTCCTGATCAGGTGCGAAAACGACATTATCACCTCTGACGAATGCAAGTGGATGAACGTCCTGATCGGGACGGGCGACGTGTCTGCGGACGGGTATTGCGGATACGGGTTTCTGGCGGATTGCACACCTGACGGAGGAACGCTGTACGTCCTTGACGAAACCGGCGCCTCTACAGAGGCAGGTCAGGTCAGTACGTCGGTGCAGGGGAAATACGTGCAGGTGGCCGTTCCGTTAAAGTCGCTCGGTATCGGAAAAGTTTCGTCGTGCAAAGGCGTGTATTTTAAAGTGACGGACGGCGTTGACAGCCAGGAGGATATCCTGAGCACATATATCGAGGGAAAGTCGCTCCCGATGGGACGCCTCAGTTATTATTACTTCTTCTGATGATCAGCCCGTTATATCGAACGTTCCCGCCCGCCAGCCCGAGCCGGTCCTCACGAAGACCATACGGATGCTGCCGGAAGATTCGACTTCGTGCGAAGAACGGATCGTATGAACGTAAAAGCTGACCGTTGCCTCGAAAAGATCGTCTCCGTAGGACGTGAATGAATCGATATCGATATTGCGCTCCAGCGTCTCCTTGTAGCCGTTGACCCAGTAGTATGAATCATACGTTTCCTCCATACGCGTCCTGGCATCCGAGCCGCTCACCATGAGCCCGATAACGCGTGAATGGTTTTCATCGAGATTTTTGCGCCCCTGGGATACGTACGTCAAATACGCTTCGGTCATATTGAGAACGGCGTTTTTACGTTCGCTGTCAGGGTCGGATCGCGGCCAGGCGTACGTGTACGTCAACGTTTTACCGTCTTCCGAGATTTCTGCTTCGAGCGTCCGGCCTTCGAACGTGACCGTCACTTCCGGTTTCGTGTAAAATCCGGTCAACGTCAATTCGCCCTGTTCAGGCAGGCGGTCAATATATTTTTCTATTTTGTTGAACCGTATCCCCGGGAGCTCCGAATAACTGACCGGCTCCTCCGGACCGTTTCCCCACAGTTTTACTTCCGCGCCTTTCGGCACGGACAGCGTCAACGTGTATAGCTCGCTTTCCGGGTATGAAAAAATATACGTATCGTCGTCAGGCTTTTCAAGTTCCAGATGTCTCCCTGAAAGAATCGCTTCGACCTCCGGGACGTCTATAAAGCCTTCAAATACGTACTTCTCTCCTGCTGCTGCTTCTGAATTGCCCGGTTCGTAGGCGTTCGTAGGATAATAGAACGTCTCCGCTGTTCCTTCAGGCTGCTGGAGATGGCCTCCGATATAAATCTCAGCGTTTTTGGGTGCGGATACGGTCACAGCGTGGAATTCTGGCTCGAACGGAAGGTAATACGTGAGATTCCGGACCGTCGATTTTGACGTTAAGTGCGTGCCGTCTCCTGATATGACCGCCACTTCCGGCTCTCTGAACAGCCCCGATACGCGGTAGACCGTGAAATTTCCGAAAATATGCTGCTCCGATGGTCTGAGGCGCGGGTAGACGATCGACGTCAATACCGCTTTATCGGCTTTTACCTCCCTGCCGTTGATATAAAGGCGTGCGTTTTCCGGAACTGCGCATTGAACGCTGTGTGATCCGCGCCGCCAGCCTTCTGCCGGGGCGATCTCCGATACGGTCCACAGATTCCTGCCGAAACCTGCGCCGCCCTTTTCCGGCCGCAGAACTATGCGAAGCAGCTTAAGACCGTCACCTGAAACGATATAAGTCATGCTGCCGTTGTCCGGCCCGCCGATATCTCTTACGCAGATCTTTTCTCCCTCGCAAAACGGAACGGCATAATCATCTCTGATCATTGACCGCACGTCCTCGAACTCAGATCGCGTGACGTCGCTCATCAATACGTCCGTCACCTGGTCAGGCGTGAGAGCCCCGACGCAGCTGTCAACGACCGGTTTCGTCTGGGAGCGTTCGTATGATCTGAGATATTCCCATAGGATCAGGAGCGAGGCAACGGCGACCAGCGTGAAAACGAGTGCATAAATTATAAACCCAAATCTGAATTTTTTTGAAAAAACGCGGCGGCGTGAGGTATCTGACATTTTTATCCCTCCGCGCCCAGCACGACGACGGACGTCGGGAGCCTGCGTTCACCTATCAGGCTGGATGATTTTATCTGCCGCTCGCCTTTGTAATACATCATCGTTGAAGAACCGCCGTCAAGGTTGGTGGCATTGACAGCGCCGTATGAATACATTATCTCGATCAGGTCGTCGTACGAAGCACCGATGCAGTCGATCTGCCTGCCGGCAAGCGTAAGCAGGAGGATCGCACCGTCCGCGCGTTGTCCCACGGCAGTCCTAGGATTCAGTCCGCCGGAGTTGGCAAGCCGCACCGGGGTGCCGTTTACGATCAGTGCCGGCCCGTATGAACATGCGCTGATCACGCCGGCTTTCAGAGCCTGTCTGCCCGTCATGTCGCCAACGTACAAAATGCCGCGTTCGTCGAATCCGCATATGCTGCACACTTCGTCCGGGTCGCCGTATTTGATCTTTCCGCCGTCAATAACGAGCCCGACCGGCAATCCTCCGTCGCCGTTTCCGTTGACGTCCTCGAAACCTCCGCCGTTTATTACGGCTACCGCGCCGTATTTGTCAGCGAAATCCGGTAAAAACCATCCCTGCCTGTCGTATCTGTACTCGTCCAGAACTCCCACCCTGACGCGCTTGGGATCGTGTACGATCATCATCTTGCCGCGGTACGTGGACGAAATAACATCGTAGATCTCGATCCCGGGCTCTACGTAGTGGTCTTCTCCTGTTTTCCCGCCCTCAGGCGTCGGTGACGGCGTCGCGTCCGGCGGGAGTGTCGGCCCCGATACGGGCGCTTCCGTCGTAAATCCGAAGGGATCTTCGGTCGGGATCGATATCAGTGACGTGTCCTGGTTGAATACCTGCTGCCCGCCCGGCGCCATTATCTGTCTTATTTCCGACTCGCTCAGGAACCAGTCCGGTATCATGTAAACCGCGCTTGTTTCCTTCAGCGTGCGTGTGAGCAGTTCTTTCGCGGTGGATGAGGGGCCTTTGAATACGGACAATAAAACCAGATATAGAAGGATCACCGTCAATATAAGTGTGAGTCCGGTCAGCGACAGGACTCTGAGTATGATTACGGTGGTTTTGGATCTGTTCTTTTTGTTTACTTTTTTATTACTGCCTTCTGTTTTCGACATTCTGTTTTCGACCTTATTATATTATTTCGCGTCTTTTTTTATCTTCTTTTGCGGAAGCGGCAGGAGCACCGACGTTTTTTGCCTGTATTCCGCGTAGTCCGGTCTCCGTTCCAGATTATGTTTTTCCATCAGCGGGATCGAAACGGACAGGAACAGTGCGATTATCAGCAGAAATCCGAGTCCGTAATACCAGATGTCGGGGCGAAGCAGCACGAATGCTATGAATATTCCGGTCCAGAACGTCATTTCTCCGAAATAGTTGGGGTGCCGTGAATATTTCCATATCGAGATGTCGCACGTTTTGCGCTTTCCTGCGTTTTCGCGCAAAAAGCGGTGTATCGAGGTGTCTGCGAAGAATTCGAACGCCACGCCTGTGAGCATCACGGCGAGTCCGATGAATATCAGCGGATTGAAGCCTTCCGTCTGGATCACGAAAAGGGCGCCGACAAGTCCGGCATATACTACGATGGTGGGTACGTACTGGAGGCCGAAAAAGTTGATCAGTCCGAATACAAATTTGCTGCATTTTGCCCTGTACATGGCGTAGCGCCAGTCTTCGTGGCCAAGTCCTTTGTAAGTTATTGCCCAGTTTGCGGTGAGCCTGACCGCCCAGATGAGCACGAACGTGAGCATAAGCCATGCATTTGCGCTGAAAAGGCGGTATTTTATCATCGCCGCGAGCAGTATGACGGGAGGGGCAACGCTCCAGTATGGGTCGTACAGCGACGTGTCCGGGTAAAAGCAGGTGACAATAAATATCACGAGTGTCGCGACTGCCGTGAAAAGTGCCGAAGCGAGGAAGATGTTGTCAACGATCGCGAACGGTATCGCTCCGATCGCAAATGCGGCCAGGTATAGTATCAGGTTTATTATAAGCCCTTTGTTTTTTTCGCTCATACATTGTCCTCCGTTTCGTTTTTGCGCCTCGTCGCTCGCCGCTCGTCGCTTTTGGTGCACGGCTTTTTCTTCGCCCGTCCGTTCGGAGTTATTATAATAAAAAAACAGATCGCTGTAAACGGTTTGTTTACAGCGATCCGAAGCTCCCCCTGTTGGGCTCGAACCAACAACCCTTCGGTTAACAGCCGAATGCTCTACCATTGAGCTAAGGAGGAATGAGATCCGGCGGCTTCATATTTTCACAGGCCGTCGCCAGCCAACTATCGTCTGCATCGAAGAGCTTAACTGCTGTGTTCGGAATGGGAACAGGTGTGCCCTCTTCATTATCGCCACCGGAAATATTTAAGATACTCGGAGTCTCCCCCTTCGTACCTTCAAAACTGAATATTACAACTAACTTGATGCCCTTTCGGACTCAATCTCTTTCCTCGAAATTTTCTTCGAATACTTGGTCAAGCCCTCGACCTATTAGTATCAGTCCGCTTAACACATTGCTGTGCTTCCACTCCTGACCTATCAACCACTTAGTCTTTGTGGGGTCTTACTCTTTCGATGGGATATCTCATCTTGGGGCCGGTTTCACGCTTAGATGCTTTCAGCGTTTATCCGATCCAAACTCGGCTACCCAGCTATGC
>JAEEGL017309993.1_pt1 | contig 16843 bp, 2 predicted proteins | sample 9134231 | NCBI WGS metagenome assembly JAEEGL01 (sample SAMN16246548, study PRJNA631951) | gut metagenome | biome: gut microbiome; feature: rumen; material: fiber-attached | host: Bos | place: Iran: Karaj | collected 2018-10
TATCTGCAGAAGATGAGGCGGAGTGGATTGAAAATAAAATACGCGAGCTTTCTGCTAGCTTCAAATTGAGCGATATTGCTATTTTTTACCGCTCGTATTATCTTAGCCTGCCTATTGAAGAAGTTTTCCAGCGGGAAAAAATTCCATATACTCTAAACTCAGGCGTACCGTTTTTTGATCGGGCAGAAATTAAAGACTCACTGTCATACCTGCGCATGATTGCCTACAAGGATGACCTTTCTTTTTTACGGGTAGTAAATACTCCCAAGCGTAATGTGGGTGAAAGGCGAATAAAGTTTTTGCAGGATTATGTTGCAGCTAAGGGCGGCAGTCTTTACGAAGCCCTCAAGCTTAATGCCGGTGATGAGCTTTTTGCAAATACAAAAGCCCGCGACTTTATAGATTTGATAGAAGGTTTTTCGGCCTCCTATTCAGGCATGCAGATTTCCGAATTGTTCAGTCATGTAATGAACAAAAGCGGCTACGAAAAGCAGCTTCGCACCGAAGGAAGCCAGGAAAGGCTGGACAATCTTGCTGAGCTCAAGCAGTCCATTTACGAATACGAAACTTCCTGCGGCGAAGAATGCACCCTGGAAAATTATCTTGCCCATGCAGCCCTTTATACAAACGCAGACATTCAGTCCAGTAAAAATGCCGTGCGTCTTATGACCGTGCATACCGCCAAGGGGCTTGAGTTTCCTGTAGTATTTATTGTGGGACTTAATGAAAACATGTTCCCAAGCAAAAAAACCGACAGCCTCAAGGCCATGGAAGAAGAACGCCGACTGGCCTTTGTTGCCATAACGCGAGCGCAGGACCAGCTGTTTTTAAGCGAAGCAGAAGGCTTTTCTCAGGCAGCAGGCGGCCGTTACCCTTCCCGCTTTATTTTTGACATAGAGCGTCCTCTCCTGCAATACGAGGTAGAAGTTCCGCCCCAGCTCCTTGCCAAAACAAAGGCTTTTATAACAGAAAAAAACACTTTTCTGGAAAAGAAAGAAGCCCTTTCCCAGCTCCGGGTAAATGACATTGTAGAACACAAGGTTTTAGGCCGGGGAAAAATTATTGCAATAGATAACCAGGCCGCAAACTACACCGTACAGTTTGAAAAAATAAAAACGCCCCGAAAGATGAGTTTCAGGGCGCCTTTGAAAAAAGTATAAAAAGATATTTCAAGTCTTATTTAAAATTCTTTAAAACATCCTTTGGGAATTGAACGCTTACATCAGATTCCGGAACAGTAACCGGTTTAAATTCTTCCCAGGCCTGTCCAATCGGAATAAGTTTATGGTCATTTTCATATTTGTTCCACTGGCGAATTCCCAGCTTAAGGGCAAGTTCAAAATTATCCTGAGGAACAGTAATTTCCAGAGGAATCCAAACCTTTCCATCCTGAACAACATACTTATTCTTTCCATAAAGGCGGTCTGCTTCGGCTGCAGTAAGGCCTGAATCAAAAGCCATGTAAATATGACCAGGGATTGTTATAAAGGCAGTTGAAATACCCAGAGATTCCAGAAGCGAACAATTCAAGATAGAAAGGTCGTCACAGTCTCCACCATGATAAAGCAGAGTCTGATATGGGAACTGAAGGAAGTCAACGGCAAGTGTATCAGAAGTTGAGAATACACTGGTAGGGTCAATTACATAGTTAATTCCGTAAGCCTTGAGCACCTGGAAAACAGCACGGGCATAAAGATTGTTGTTGTTAGCGGCAGTAGCCTTATCCTTTAGAGCAAGAACAATCTGGCGGGAGAAGCGCTGAACGGCACCGTCTTTTGCAGAAACAAAAGCAGCTGCACGGCGGTCATCTTCCCAGGACATTGAGTTTCGGGTAAGAGTCTGCAGGAAGAAGTGATTTTCGTAAGAGCTCTTTTTACCAAGGCTCTTATAGTTAACGGTAACAAGGGCTTCGGTAAGCTGATTCTGCATCTGGTTCATAATGCTTTCATTTAAGAAGGCAGTAAGATCAACGGAAAATTCTTCTCCCGGCTGAATCTTGTCATAATTACCTACAACCTTTTCTACAGACATAAACTGTTCAATATAAACAGAAACTTCAACATCTGTAATATCGTTCTTTTCTATGTTTACAAAATTGATTGTACCAAAGCTGTTGTTATCATAGTAGGCATAGAAAATCGGGAACAAAGGTGCAGTATCATAGGTCTGGGTTTTGATTCCGTCAGAATTAAAGAGAGCCTTTGTAAGGTTAAAGGAAAGACTAAGACCAAGCTCAACAGACTGAACAAAAGGAGTCGGCCTGTAATAGTAGTTCTTGTAACCGGCAAAAAGGCCTGCTTTAAGAGATGGAGAAATATGATAATTTCCCAATAATCTTCCGCCAAAGTATAGACTGCTTGCGGCTTCAAGATTCATCTGAGTATTTTTAGGGAAAATCCAGGCACCACCAAAAAGCTCTCCGGTAAGGCTAAAGCGGTCACTTATACGAAAGTTGTAGCTTGCAGCAGCACCGGCACTGTAAAAAATTACAGGATCAATCTTGGGAGCCAGCATAAAAACCGGACTACCCTGCAATGAAAAAGAAATTTCATCTCGACTGCGTACTGTAATGGCACTCAGATCAAAGGAAAGGGTTCCTCCCATAATGTTTTTAAAGGAAGAATCAATTCCAAAGTCATAAGACGGCATAAGTCTTACAGAAAATTCTGCAGCATTGACAGATGCCGGCATTAAGGAGAGTCCCAGAAACAGGAAAGCAGTTAAGGAAAAAGCCTTTAAACGCTTCATAAAAACTCCCCCTACTCGTCAAGCATAGAACGGACATTTTCAAGACCGCTCAAGGCTGTTTGATTATTAGGCTCAACTGCAAGAACCTGCTTATATTGCTTTTCAGCAGCAGAATAATTCTTTTCAATCATGTAAACATTTCCAAGGTTGTTCATGGCAGAAACATTACCTTTTGCTACAGCCTTAGAGAATTCATTCTTAGCATTTGTGTACTGACCTGCACGAACATAAGCAAGACCCAGCTTGTTAGAATCACCGGAGTCGCGGGCTCGTTTGATAACAACTGAAAGGTCAGAATTAATATAATCTGTTACGGCAGATTTAAAGATAGCTTCTACAGTTGCCTGGCTTGGTTTTGCAAGAACATCACCGTAACCTGTATAGATAGCAGGAGGATAATTGTTCCATGCATAGTGAGTTTCAATAAACTCATAATAAACATCTTCATCTTCTGTTGAGAAAATCTTGGTAACAAGTTCAGCACCCTTTGCGCGGCTCTTTGTAAAGCCTGAAGCAAACTCTGCCATAGAAAGGGCAAAATAAACTGTTTCGTCGGTAATTACAAGAGAATCTGTATCTGCAAAGTGGTTTGCAGCAGCAGAAGGTCTGAGACCAGTATCTACAAGAACAAGGAAGTCATCTTCCATAGGAATAAAGCCGGTTCCAATACCAACAGATTCAAGACAAGAGGCATAAAGAATACCAAGCTCATCAAGGTCACCGGAACTAAAGTCCATAGTCTGCAGAGGATACTGAATATAGTCTGACTCTTCAGAAAGGTGATAAGTTGCATAAGGAGTTGTTTTGTCTCCTGAATAAACGATACCGGATGACTTAAGGGCATCAAACATAGTAGCAGCAAACTGCAGGTTGCGGTTCATACCGGAGTAAAGATTGTTACGGGCAATTCCGGCAACATACTTGGCATATTCAAGAACTTCAGGAGTATCAGGAGAAATATAAGCAGCTAAAGATTCTGTGTCGCCCCAGAGGTAAGAGTTGCGGTTTGAAACAGAAAGAGAAATTCCCTGGATAACGGTAATCTTTTTACCAAGAAGCTCGTATTCAATTACAAGGTTACCTGAAATCATACCATTTTCGGCAAAGCTCAAAAGGTCAGAAGAAAAGTCTACGGTAAGGTCTACGGCAGTACTCTGCATCTTTTTGAGAATTGGAATTGGTTCAGATTTAAGGGCACTTGAAGTATATTTTCCGGCTGTAAAGCTTACAGTAACATTTCTGATTTCGGCAGATTCACCGTTGGTAAGAACGATAGTTGCAACCGGATCATTTTTATAAAGCTGCATGAACAAAGGATAAACATCAGCATCCTGACGAACAGTGGCATAACAGGCATTCTTTGAAGAACCCTTTGTTGAAAAATTAATCTTAAGGGAAATACCGGCAAAAGGACCAGAAAGAATTGGTTTTGCACCCTTAACCATCATGGAAGAGAAGCCTCCATTAAGGGAAAGAGTTAAAGTCGGATTAAAGCGGAAACCAACTTCTCCATAGCCACGCCAGTAAAGGTCAGAAGCGTTTTTCTGTTCATTTCCATCCTGGAAGAAATAAGAATAAACACCAAAGGCACCACCAGCCCCTGCATACAAACGGGAAAAAATATTGTGGTAAAGTCCAAGGCCAAGACCACCATACATAAAGGTTACCGGAAAGTCAGCATTTTCAGGCATTTCTACAAGAACATTACCCTCAACACCGGTAGTAACCCAGTCAAACAACTGAACGTCACCTTGAACAGTCATATTAAAAGCAGGCTTGTAATAATTCTGCAAAGGAATAGAGACACCAGGATTGAGTCTCAAAGAAAAGTCAAGCGCAAAGACAGAGCCGGCCAGACCCAGTAAGAAAACAAAAGAAAGCAAAGCTTTTTTCATGATAAATATCTCCCATCAGGATTTTTTCTATATTGTTCTATTTTACCATAAGATGCAAAGTTTATCTATTAAAAAAGAAAAAAAATTAAGAAAAATAAAGGGATGCAAAAGTTACTTCCCTGTGGGTGAAGCAATCAATATACTATGATTTTTTTAATTTTTTTTATTCTTGGGATCATAATTTACTCCAAAGGCAGTAGTTTTGCTACTTTTTGGGAATCCCACATCTCTTGCAACTTTGTCTCATTTTTTATCAAGCATTTTAATTTATCCTTACTTAAAAAAAAAGCACTTGATTGGTAAAATCAAGTGCTTTTTTTTATAGCAAGCATTAGTGTCCGCTGCCGCTTCCTACATAGTAGGCTACACGATACAGGTCACCTGGTGTAAAGCCAACGGCAGCTTCCCAATCTACGCCATTATTTGACGGATTTGGATGAGCTTCGATACAAGATTTAACATTTGAAACCTTGTAGTTCAATGGAGCTGTCATTGTTTCCCAGCCACCCTCTGCTGTACCATCACAATTCAAGTCAAGAGTTGAATCCCAGAAGGCTATGTTCATACCGTCATAGCTGTTGATACGAGTAAGGTATGAAATATATGGTGTTGTTCCATGTAATGTGAGGTCGATGTTTGTAGCAGAATCTGCAACAACAACACTTTGTCCAAAGCTGTACTTTGCAGCGCCATCAGCCGAAGCATTGGTTGACTTGATATAGCACAACTGCCCCTTTGTATTCTGGAATACAATGTGAAGAATACCATTTGAATCAATATCGCAGGCAATGTAATCTACCATAGTCTTGTAGTTTATATCAGATGAAGACAATACATCCTGAACTTTCCACTCCTTAATATTACCCTTTGGTGTCTCACTTGTTGCACGGGCTACTTTTAGAATCATATTTTCTGCATCGTAATAAACTATAACAGGATAATGGTTAGACTGTGTAAGTGCAAGACCAACACTTTCTCCTGTACCAGAACAACGAGATGTATCTTCGAAGCAAGTATAATCATTTTCTGTTCCAGCTTCATCTATATCATCAAGATAAATTGATTTTATTTGATCATTATAACGAAGATTACTTGAACCATTATGATACTTATTATCATCACCATCAGAACCGCCATCGATGTTTACCCATGAGATTTCATTGTCACTAGTAGCATGATAATCTGTAGACCAATACGATGTACTATAATCTACACTGTATGTTGTATATGTATAATTACTATTAACTTCTGAATAATGTATTGAACTTGTAGTCCTATCGTAATAAGCAACATGTATTATACCTGTATCAGCAGCATCAGCTCGCTTTACACGCATATTTTTGAACTGTTGCAACATACGATTATGATAGAATAATTCGAATCTCAAAATCTTTCTATCATCACGACCAACATAAACTGAAGTCGCATTCGTATCATACATATATAATCCACCACACGAGTTAGAATCTGCTGCCCAGCTAGCATCAGTTCCTCCATGGTAGTTTGCATTATATACAACATTTACTGTTCCAGTTCCGCTTACACAAATATCGGTTTCCTCTGGAGGGTCATATCCGTAGAATACCTGAGTTCGTGTACCACTAGAACCTACAGTTGAGTAGTAAACAGCAGAAGCTGAATAATTACTGAAAGATGCATATAAAGTTCCACCTGAACCCATTGCCATTGACGGATAAATTGGCAAGTTACTATCCTTAAAGTAATCCCCAGAATTACTCTGCCATACGCGTACATAGCGGGTATCTGTCCAGTTGTCTGTTGAAGAAACATTTTCTGTGTTTTCTTTGTTATAGGCAAGACTGTCTTTGTTCAAGTTATTCAAAGACTTAATGGTTGTTGTAGTACCGTTAGCTGTTTTTGATAATGCTACGGTGAGATATCCGTCTTTTGCAGTTGCAGGCATTGTAAATGACAGCTTTGAACCGGCAGTAACTACAGCTGGAGATGTCATATCGTAATTTGTTCCTGTACCATCTGCTTTTGTATTTAGCGTGATTGAAAGTGTATAGCCTGTAGGAGCATCTAAATTAAAACCTTCTACTACATTTCTAATCTCGCTTCTCAAAAGAGGTATAGCACCAGAACTAGCTCTATTTGTGTTATATTGAATGAACGTAGTTGTATTCGGCTTCATTGCACCACCACGAAGTATTCCTTTAATATACGGTACAACATCAAGGCGATATTTTCCTGTAAGGTCGGCAATTGTACCACCGGCTGACACTGCTCCGGAGAAGCCGCTGTTATTATCTGTTACGGTTACTTCTGCTGTATTTGCAGTATACGCTGCGGCATTTGTTGCTGTGTTCCACTTTGGTTTACCACGATCTGTTGCAGTTGCGGTTACGGTTACATCTGTTGCAGCAACACCATCTACTAAAGCTGTATCAAGGTACAAAATCCAGTGAACTATGTGGCCGTAATTTTGTGAGGTGTATGGAACCCTTGCGGTACCTTCGGTATTTGATGGAAGTTCATCTATGATTCCAACATCAAGCAGATCCTGGTAGGTAGCCTGCTGTACTGCAGAAGCCCAGCCGGTTGTTGAATTAATTGAGCCATCATTCTCAAGGGCGGTTACAGTCCAGTTTCCACCTGTAGCATTGTAAGTTGCAATTGTTGTATCTGTAGTTCCCAAACCACCCATAGATTTACCAAACTGAACTTTGATTTCTCTCAGCAAAGTATCATCCCGAGCGACACCTTCCAGTTTAATCATACCAGAAACCTTAGGGTCGGCATCATATTCAGCATTCTGTTCATTTGCAGCCTTTGCAGCATTTGTTGTATAAGTTGATGTAGTTACCAAATCCTTTGCAAGTTCAATATGGCCCTTTGTTTCAAAGGTCTGTTTGCCATTTTGTGTTACGGTCTGTCTGAACAAGCTGTTGTCAGCCTCATTATTCCAGTAGAACGGCAGAATCCAGTTTTTAGCCTTGTTGGTTTCGCGGAGGGCTACATCGAGGAAGACTGTTACCGATGCGCTGTTCTTGCCAGTTGCATCTGTTAATGAGGTTCCCGGTGTTGAATCACCGAATGTGAACTTAAACTCGGAAAGTTCGCCATCCGGGCTATCCGGAATCACATTAGCATCTGTATTATTTGTTGTTCCGATAAAGGCCGAAACAGGCAGTGTTATAACACCAGTTACAACATCATCTGTAGTACCTGAAACATTACCACCACCATTCTTGGCAAGAGCTCCACCTGAAACTTCGGTTCCCCAGGTTCCAGCTGTTTTTACCTTATAGCTATAGCTTATTGCACCGTTACCACCAATAATTTCCGGTTTAACAACGGTGAGACCTTTAACTGTAAGGAGAGGTGTTTGTTCTCCACCATCTGGAACTACAGGGAAGCTTACATCATGCATTTCGTTTCCGGCTGTATCATAGCCTTTAGTAAACTTACCGGAGTAAGTGTTTACAAACTCGCCTGGATCAACAGTGCTGTTACCGTTTTCGTCTGTACCAAGAATAAGACCTGCAATACGAGGAGCATTGTTCTTTACGGTTCCATTCATTACCTGTGGAGTTGTAACATTACCGGCCTTATCAAAGGCAACCATGTGGAGTGTAATTGGACCGTCAGGAAGGTTCTTTGAGTTTATAGAAGCATCAAAAATCCAGTCAGTTCCCTGTGAATTGAAGGTTTCGGTAATTAAGTCGCCGTCATCTGTTACACGAACCGGATAATAACCAAAGCCATAGCCGTGGTCTGTAATTTGAGCACCACTATTCTTTTCGCCGCCATTGTCGATTACATTACAAAGGGCAAAGTCTGCAGAGCTTCCTGTAATATCTTTATCTACAGTGATTGTTTGTCCGCTTACGGTCTTAATTGTATAGATAACACCATTAATCTTTACAAGACCACCGGCATGGATGTTAGGGTCAGCAGCTCCTGTATAAGTAAATGTTTTACCACTTGAAGTACCGGCATGTGTACGCCAGTAAAGGCCTTCGCTAAATTTGAGTGTAGAAGAGGCTGCTTTACCCTTATAGTTTACAATCATATTACCAGAAGTAACATCTGTAGCGTCCTGTCCTGAACGATAAATCATTACATCAAAGAGGTCATTTGTCTTTGAATTTAATTCACCTGTATGACTTGAATAATTTGCACCATCAGGCAGGTCACTAAGACTGTATGAAAGGTCTCTTGTAAAGTAGAAGGCAATTCGTTCAACGCCAGACTGATTGATTTTTTCATTTCCAATTTCTACGGCATCTTCAGAAGCAATTGCACCAAAGGTGTAGAAACCACTTGAATTGTAAATATCAGATGAAAGCTTTACAAAGGCATTGTTTGTATCTGTATTAAATACAGGAGCCTTATTATCGTAAGTAACTTTAAATATTGGATCTGTATCAAGGTTCGTTGTTGTATTTTCTACAGCATGTATCTGAATTGTATCTGTTCCAACCTGGCCTTCAGCAGAACTTCCTAAAGGAACACTGAATTCATAATCGAATTTTGATGCATCATCGCCTGTTGCTCCATGTGCCTGCTTCTTAAAGTAGAAGTGAGTATCTCCACCTACAGAATTGACATTTTCGCCGGATTCATTTATTACAACTGTATAGTCTGCTGCTTCATTCTTCTTATATTCAATCTTCTTAAGACCATTGTCGTTATCCCTTATCGTTCCCTGAAGATACCAGATGCCATCAATATCCTCACCTTCCTTATAGGCTTTTCTTGCAATTTCAGAATTGCCTTCATATTTTACAAGTACAAGTTCAGAAGTATTGATATAAGGAGTTTTTGAGTCAATCTTAAGACTCTGAGTTATAGCAGCACTTCTGTGGATATGTGGTACATTTTCTTCATCCTTATCCTCATCTGTTGCATAAATTGTAAATACGATAGTTACTTCTTCTTCTTCATTGAATTCCTGATTTCCGTTGATAGAAAGGTTCCAAGAGTTTCCTGTTACAGGAACTTTGATAGCATAATCAGAAACATCTGCATCAGCGGCAAGAGCGTTAATAGTTGCAGCTGCTACATCTGTGTTATCGTTCATGTTTCCTATTGTATAACCCTTTAAAACAAGGTACTTAAGAGCTTCTGCATTAAAAGGTTTATTTACATTTGTCCAGGAACGGGCAAGCTGTATCCATACAAATTTGGCTCCCTTATCATCAGCTACATTACCATCAAGACGGATTGTACCTCCCAGAGTAGGTGGAACTAATACTCCATTTCTTTCTACATTCTTAGGAGAGTTAAGAGTTACCGTAGGTCTGTTACCCTGAGGGTCAACATTTACAATTGTACTTGCATAACCAATATTTCCACAAGAATCCACTGCTTTTACCCAGAATTTTACAGGTGTAATATCTTCATACGGATTTGTTGCTCTTTCTATGGCTTCAAGAGTCGTTATACCAAGATGCTTTGGATTTGTGCTTGTTTCTGTAAGATAGAGTGCAAATCGTTCTGTTTTGTCTGTTTCTGTAGATTCATTATCAAAGAATATGTATCTTGTAAGACCGTTGCTTGTATCTAAGATGTCTGTCCATATAGGCTCAGTTGAAGGAGCACCAGTTGTAGCATCAGCAGTTACAGTTTCTCGTGTTACGGCATAATAAGATGTTGCAGCCTCTGACAAATCAAACTGCATTGTTTCTTTTACACCAGCTGTAGATGACGGCTCTTTGATGTTGATTGTTGGAGCTGTATTATCTACTGAATAAGTAACTGTCTGTTCCAGAGTCATTGGGTCGGTTGTAGAACTTGCATCAGAAATCTTGAGTTTGATTTCGGTTCTTGAAGAATCAAAAACAATTTCTGGCGAAGTCCAGGTATGGTAAGTATTGTTTGTTGTTGTTTCTGTAGTTGTAAAGCTTATATTATAATCATCTGCAGCATACTTAGCCTTTACAGAACCAATGAATGCATCAGACTTAGCTTTAAGAGAAATCTTAAACTTAGTATAAACTCCACCTAAGGTTCCAAGATTTTCTCTGTTTTCCCAGTCTCCTTCACCATTCTTTGCCTTAGAATTCCAAACCTGATACTGTTTTCCTTCTACTTCAGGCTGCTTTGTTACTACCTTGAACTTAAGGGCAAGAGAACCTTGTGTATGAGTTACATAAGTATTGCTTGCATCCTTAATCTTTGGCTGACCGGTAGCTTCTGCAGTTGCTGATTCAACTTCAACTGCTGTTGTAAATGGTGTAGCATTTACAGAATCAGTTACCCTAAAGTAAAGTTTATTTTCACCTTCAGGTAAATCTGGAATACTCCAAGCTGTACCATATTCAAGAGTAGCTTCTGTCCATGTTGTACCATTTGTAGAATATTCAAGCTTTGATACATTACCATCATCATCGCTTACAGTTCCTTCGAGTCTTGAAGTTCGCTTAAGGTATGAAGTTTCTGTATTAGATATTGTCATGTTTGTAACAGTAATAACAGGACGATCTGAATCCTGATTTACATAAACATCCTGTGTATCTTCTGCAGTGTTTCCGGCTGCATCGGTTGCAGTTGCTTTGATTGTGTATTTAGCCTTGTCAGAGAAGCCGGTTGCTTTTGTATTAAGAGTTGTTGTCCAGCTGGTTTGTGAAGTCATTGGAATTTCTGTCCAGGTTGAATCCCCGGCTTTCTGATATTCAAGCTTAACAGAACCAAATCTATTTGTATCATCTGCAAGTCCGGAAATTGTGATTGTACCGTTTACATCGTCAAGCTCAGTTCCAGAAACTGTAGTTTTTGAACCTGCTCTTGTAAAGGATTTTATTTCAACTGTTGGAGCAGTTGTATCCTTTGTTACGGTGAGGACTCTTTCTTTTACTTCGTTGCCGGCATTATCTTTGATGATTACATAAATCTTATTTGAACCTGTGTTAGAATAGTTATTTGTACCGTTTCCATCTTTTGGTACTGTGATGAACCAATCATCTCCAGTTTTTGTTCCGTTTATAGTGTATGAACCATATGAATATTGTACTGATGCAATTCCAGAGTTATTACCAGCATTTGTACCAGTTCCACCTTCTTCATCTTTTGCAGAAATCTTAAGTTCATATCCGTTGTCACCATTGATAAGAAGCTCTGAAACTGCCTCATAATCACCTGTGAGATACTTAGCATAAGAGTTTTCCAGTGATGGTTCTTTTGTATCTACGTAAGCTGTAACAGATCCGGCAATAGTCTGATTTTCTGCAGCATCTGTAACTCTAACTTGAATTGTATTAGAACCCTGATTTTCACAGTTTACAGTTGCAGTATAAGTTGTTCCAGAGCCTGACATTTGAGACCAGTTAGTACCATTATCTTTTGAGTATTCAACCTTTGAAATTCCAGTACCACCTTCATCTTTTACATTCTCAACTTTGATATTGATGAACGTTGAATTGAACCAGGTCTTTCCAGATACAGTATTTCCTGTTGAAGTTATTGAAGGCTCGTCTGCGTCAGGAAGAACTGTATCTACTACTACAGTTCTTGTAACCTGTTTTGGCAGGCCTGCAACATCATATGCTGTGACTGTAATCTCTTTTGTTCCGTCTGCAATGTAGTTTGCTGCTGTGCTGTTGGCACTTCCGGTTACGAATGTTGCAGTCCAATTTGCTGAAGCTGGTTCTGATGTTGCTGCTGTAAGGCTTACGTTAGAATCTGTTCCGCTTACCCATGTCTGGCTTCCGAGTTTGATTTCGATACGTGAAAGCTGGTTTGCATCCCATGCCTTTCCTGTAAGGGTAAAGCCGGTATTTGTCGTTTTTCCTGCTGTTCCGATTCCAGTTTCTGTTAATTCAGGAGATACTATATCTATGTTCAGACTGTACTGTGTATAATCTGACATTAAGTTTCCGGCATTGTCTTCTGCCCTTATGTAAAGTTTCCTGTCTGTTATTCCCGTAAAGTCTATTGTAATTGAATAGTCATAATAATGACTTGTTTCGTTGTATACAGGAGTGAGGCTCTTTTCTGTGCCAGTACTTCCAAGCTTGTAGTATACCCTTGCTACACCGCTTCCAGTATCTTCATAGCTTCCGCTAAGGCTCAGGCTTTCGCTGTCATACCATCTTGTAGTAAGGTTTTCAGTTTGATTGTTTATCTTTATTGTTTTTGAAACAGGAGCTGCTGAATCAAATACAATACTGAAGATTTCTGTAGTTACGTTTCCGGCCTTATCTGTTACCGTTACTGTTGCTGTTCCAGTTCCGCTCCAGCTGCTCAGGTCTATGCCTGCGAATGTCCACTGTCCCAGTGTTCCGCTTCTTGTCGGAGTTATTGTTTCTGTTCCTGCTATGCTAAGGCTTACAGAATCTACTCCGATATCGTCTGTTGCGATTCCTGAAACTGTGAATGTCTTTCCTGTGCTGTTTACATAATAACTGCTTCCATTCTTATAGGCATCCTTGTTGGCTACTCCTGTCTTTACTTCTGTAAGCTTTACGTTGCTTATAGCAGGAGTTGCTGTATCTATTGTTATCTCAAATACGTTTGCTGATGCCGTTGTATTTGTTCTGTTTGATCCTTCTGCAGTAAATCTTCCGCTTGAAGATGGTGTATATACTGCCTTCCATGATCTGATTGCAGTTTTATCTGTGATTGATGCATATGTTCCGAATGAAGAATCTGACGGTGCGCTGTTTCCGATGGCAGTTATAGAATAACTTACTGTTGGAGTTACTGTTGTATCTCCCATCTTGAATGTAAGAGCATTTACACCGCTCTGCTCATCGCCGTAATTTCCGTATACTGTAATCTGGGTTCCGTCCGTAAGGTATACAGGACTTGATACTGTCTGGGCTGCACCTGTTCCCTTCTTATAATAAAGGGCTGTAAGATCAGGTGCACTTGTATCGATGTTTACAGAAACTGTTGCTTCCTCAGAAGGGTTTCCGGCTACGTCTGTTGCCTTTAAGCGCAATGTCTGTGTTCCGTTTCCGGCAAAGTTTATTGTACCGGTATAATTTGTTCCGTCATTTGAAAGTGGTGTCCATGTTGCGCTATCTCCACTCTGAGTAGCGTATTCAACCTTCGAAACACCTGACAATCCGTATTCTGTAACTGGTACTGTTACAGGAATGCTTGTTGTCTTATACCAGATGGCAGCATTTGTTCCTGTACCAATTGTTACTCCGCCTGTTGAATCGACTTCCACTTCTCCGATTTCAGGCTTTTGTGTATCTACTACTACTGTTCTTGTAAGTTGAGTTTCCTTTCCAGTAATATCTTTTGCAATGATTGTAAAATCGTTAGCTCCGTCTGCAACGTAGTTTGAAACTCCGCTGTTATCGGTTCCTACCTTAAACACCTGTGACCAGTTTCCTGTAGTAGGAGGAAGAACAATAGATTTATCTGCCCATTTAATTGTTACAGAGGCGAGCGCATTAGAATCAGAAGCTGTTCCAGAAAGTGTAAATTCTGCATTTGTAGTCTTTCCTCTTGTTCCAATACCTGTTTCTGTAAGAGTTGGATTTGCTTTATCATAATAGAAGTTAACAGTTTTTGTAGTTACATATTCACGAGTTCCGGTTACGGCTGATGCACTATCAGGCTTATCTTCTGTTGCTGTAACAACAAGGCGTAATGCACCTTCTGTTGATCCAAGAGAAACTTTTCCGTCATTTGTTGAGATATACCACTGTTCACCCTTTATAGTGATTGGATAATCTGCAGTTTTATCAAGATTGTCGCCACTAACAAATGGTGTAGTTTCACTGCCTCTGTAAAGCTTATATTCAAGCTTCTTGATTCCGTATCCGTCGTCGCTTACAGTTCCTTTGATTACCTTTTCATCTGTATCTGCTGCTTCGTCATCTACAGGTGCTGTTACTTCAAGTACAGGATCTTTCGTATCATAATAAAGTGTAAATGACATTGGAGTTGTTTTTCCAGCAATATCTTTTGCAGTTACCTTTACTACAACAGGTTCATCTGACTTTAATTTTCCGTTTTCTGTGCCGGTTAGTATTTTGTAAGACCAGGCATTGCCTGTAAACTCAGATTTTGCAATAGTTGTGCTTACACCATCTACTTCAATTGTTATTGCTTCAGTAGCATGAAGGTCGTTTGAATCTGTTGCAGTTCCACTTATTGTATAACCATCATTACTAATTTCTGCATAAAGGGCATTTACTCCAGACTTCAAGCCATTTACTGTTAGAGTTGGTGCACTCTTATCAACAGGGAAAGCTCTCTTAGCTACACTTGAAGTGTCATTACCAGACTTATCCTGTGCTTTTGCATAGAGATACCAGTTTCCTTCACCTAAAGTTACAAGATTCTGGTCAATGTTATAATCTCCATCGCTAACTGGAACTTCAGTCCAAGATTCTGGAGCTGTAGGATTCTTCGAGAATGCATAATAAAGCTTTGCAACTCCTACACCATTACCATCATTAGCATTAATTCTAAATGAGTAAGATGTACCACTCAAAGAGTTTGCAGGATTTGTTATATCTTCAGCAGGATTTCTGATTTCTACAGCAGGACCTGTTGTATCGCGATGAACTTTTATAGTTACATTATTTGCTTTGTTACCTGCTTTATCTTTTACATCTTTTATTGTGTAAGTAAACAATCCATCTGCAGGTGTAGTTGGAGCAACTGTAAACTTATTCTTATTTTGAGTATTTTTTGTAATTGTAATTGCCTGACTTCCGAGTTCTGTTACAGAATATAAACTTGTATCAGTGTTATCAAAGTTAATATCATCTACTTCAACAATTAATGAATAGTCACCCATTGCATAATATGTTGTACCAGAAACGAGTTCAGCAGTAATTGGATTTCCTTCTGAATCATTTAATCCTGACTGTTCAACATGAACTACAGGAGGAGTATTATCAATGAAGATACGAGGACTATCTACGACAGTAGACTCATTTCCAGCTTTGTCTTTTGCAGTAACTTTGATTTTATAAGTTGCGGCAGTCAAATCATATACCTGACAAGACCATGTCCAGTTTTCACCAGTAGTAGCAGGAGGTGTTATAGAAAGCGCATTATCACTTATCTTTGTCTCTGTTGCAGACGCACCTTCCCCACTAACTTGATAGAGTTCTGCTTTACCTTCGGAAATTTCATTCTCGTCTGAAATAGTACCTTCGAATTTATAGCTTCCAGCTTGGATTACAGCTCCTGATTCTGATGCAGGAACTGTAACTGCAAGAAGAGGTTTCTTTTTATCTATTACAACATTACGTGGTACAGAGTAGCCTGTATTACCAGAGCCGGCCTTATCTGTAGCGCTCAGTGTAAAATATACTTGAGTATTATCGTCAGCAGAGATTCCTGATAAGGCAGCAGCATTAACTGTATAACTCCAGTTTTCTGCAGCATTAATTTCTGCAAGTTTCTTCCAGCTTGTTGAAGGATCTGCTGTATCAGATGGAGTAACATTTGGAGCATAAGCACCTGCAGAAGAGCTTGTTGTATAGTACAAAATCATCTTCTTTGCTGTATCAAGACCAGCACCCTGTCCGTCTGCTGCAGTTCCTGAAAGACTGATAGAAGAACCCGTGTAGGTTCCAGCTTCTGGAGACGTAATTCTTACTGTTGGTGCAGTTCTATCTACAGTTACATTAGCAATTGGAGTAGAAGTTTCATAACCAGCATTATCTGTTACTTTTGCAGAAATAATTGCATTTCCGTTTCTTGTAAGAAGAGATCTTATATCGACTGTCCAATTTATGAGTGTTGGATCTTCTGGAGTTCCAATATCAGCTGGATCAGTTGCTGCCAAATTAAGTGTAATTTCTTCATTAGATTGATTACTTGTGAATACAATGTTCTTAAGTCCAGATGAACCATTTTCTACTCTAGACTTATCAGAAACTGTTCCCGAGATTTCAACTTTTAAGGTTGGATTTGGTTCTCCACTTTCAAGTTTCTTGATTAAATTTGTATACGTACCTTCATCTGCATCTGAACTGATTGTCGGCGCTGTAATATCAACATTCAAAGAATAGCATGGGTATTCAACACCTTCTACAGTTGCTGTATCAAGGCCAAGGTTTCCGGCGTTATCCTGGGCTACAATTACAAGGTAGTTCTTTCCTTCAACAAAGCCTTTCATTGTTGTTTTGAAGTTTGTTGAAACTTCTGTTCTGAACTGAACGTAGCCTTTTGAGTTTACTGTATAACCATTTACAGGTTCACCACCAAAACGACCTGTCGTATTTGTAACAGGAGTTGCAGGGGTCATGTTATATTCA
>JAEEGL011408768.1_pt1 | contig 16842 bp, 15 predicted proteins | sample 9134231 | NCBI WGS metagenome assembly JAEEGL01 (sample SAMN16246548, study PRJNA631951) | gut metagenome | biome: gut microbiome; feature: rumen; material: fiber-attached | host: Bos | place: Iran: Karaj | collected 2018-10
CCTTCACGGCTGCCAACATCAAGAAGTACAACATCAACTTCGACACGGGCAGCGGCCTCGACTTCGACGTCGACGGCCTCCGCTTCGAGTACGTCATCACCCGCAAGGCGCAGGCTGCCGCCAAGCGTGCGCAGAAGAAGGGCGAGACCTCTGCCGACTGGACCGACCCCGAAGAGGAGCAGAATCCGTAAAAAAAAGACCCACCCCCCAGCAGACCCACCCCCGACCCCTCCCGTCAGGGAGGGGAGAAGACCCTCCCCCCGCCCTCCCTTGTAGGGAGGGGGCGGTCACCTTCAGGAAATGAGGGAGGGATGGGGGAGCGGGCTGGCGCAGTGAAAGCCTCTCCCCCTCTGAACGGCCGCGGTGCCCCGCCCATACGGGCGGGTTGACAGCGCCCCCAAAAGCGCCCCCCTCTGCCCCCTTTGCCCCCTCTGCCCCCTCTTTCCCCAAACGCTTAACGAAGAAGCGTCAACCTTCCCTTCAAACACAAACACATCTATGTCTAACCAAGAGCCCACCCCTTGACAGGTAACTTTCCCTCCCCCCCACGGGGGGGCAGGGAGGGGGCTTTCATTTATGAAATACTTTACACTAACCGAGCTCACGCATAGCCGTGCAGCAATGAACAACCACATCAACAACACCCCGGATGAAGAGGCGCGTGAGAACCTCATCGCCCTCGTCGACAACGTCCTCGACCCCATCCGCAAGGCATACGGCAAGCCCATCTACGTCAACAGCGGCTACCGTTGTGCGGCGCTGAATCAGATAGTAGGCGGTGTCCGCAACTCTCAGCATCTGAGGGGCGAGGCCGCCGACATCCGATGCGACGACAACCGAGCGTTGATGAAGCTGATTCTGAAGATGAGCGTGACGCACCGCATCACCTTCGACCAGCTCATCTTCGAGCGCTGCTGGCGCGACAAGGATGGCCACTGCCATCCCACTTGGATCCACATCAGCTACACGCGACGACGGAAGAACAGGCAAGAGATAGTGTAAATGAAAAATGAAAAATGAAAAATAAAAGATTGACGATTAGATTCACCCTTCGGGATGCCGAGCGGACGAAGATTCTTGAAGTGTCAAGCGTCGCTTCGCGCCGAGCGGACTTCTTATATCAGAGGACGTGAATGTATATTTTTAACGTCAATCTATTTTTCGTCATTTTTCGTATTTTCGGACATTTTCGGGAACAAAAACAAAAAAACTTTCATCCTGTCTCATGATTTGATACTGCCTGTCACTATCTTTGGAGCGGTGAACTAAAACTGAATATGTCCATGATTGAACAGGAACAAGAGGAAAGGCTACAGAATGTCATCCCGGACGAGATGATGATGAAATACGTCCGCATGGAGTTGCGCGACCTCAGGAGGCAATTGGCAAAGGCCGAAAAGCGGAATGAGGAGACGGAACGCTACGCGAAGGGACTCGAGGAAGAGAATATGCTCCTGCAGACAAGGATCAATGCGTACGAAGCGCTGCTGGAGGGCGTGACAGACAAGAGGGACTTCCCTTCGCGAATAGCACGGAAAATAGCTGGATTGCAGGATTACATCAAAAAGGTGTTCCCGAAAAGGGCGGTCAAGATGTCTGTCCTCAAGAGGAAGATCATCAATCAAAGCGCTTACATCTCGCGCCTGCAAGCGCTACTGCGTGACAATGGCCTCGCATACCCGCCATTGGAGGAGGACCCTCAAACCATCCAAGGCGTAGGCGACATCAACGACCTGGACGTGTGCGCCGTAAGAGGGAAGCATGAGAGGTTCGAAAGCGACCCGCTGGATACGGACAAAGTGTGCGGGTAGAGTATCATTTAATCATTTACGCTTGGCCATCTTACACCGAATTGATGTCGGAAAGACCACATTCACAAATTAGGAGAAGAGTTTGTTGCTGCTTAGTGCTGCGGAGACGCGGACTGCGAAGAAACATCTTGAGCGCTACTTCTCCTGACGAGGCGCGAATCTATTCTACGCCGATGATGTCGCGGATGTCGGTGGTGTAGAAGGGTGAGCGGCGGTCGTGGAGGATGCTGTTGCGGAAGGTGAGGGCCTTGCCGGTGGCGGGGTCGGCGGTGCGGAGGGCGGCAGCCACCTGTATGGATTCGTCGCCGAGGCGGGCGTTGATGCGGTCAGCCACGGCCGAGAGGCGCTGGAGTTTCTGCTTCAGGACGGGCGGGATGTCGAGGAAAGAGGTCTGCAACTCGGTCTCGGGAAGGATGCCGCCGACGATGACGCCGGCGCGCTTCCACTGATGGTCGGCAGGACGTAGGCCCATGGTCTGCGGCTCGTTCGCGAACTCGGCATAGTCGGCTGAGAGCCGACGACGGGCTGCCTTCAGGCAGTCGGCCATCGCCTCATGGGCCGCACGGATGATTTCGGAATCGGACTGCGCGGGAGCAGGCAGGCTGACGGTGCGACCGACGGAGAACTGGTCGAGCTCCTCGCGGAAAGGGTTGGTGGACATGAACACGGTGACGGTCTGCGCCATGCTCTTCTGCTGCCGCAGCTTCTGCGCACAGCGGGCGGCAAAGCTGGCGACGGGGACGGAGAGGGCCTCGGGCGTGGCAAGCATGCGGGGGAAGCTGCGCGAGGTGCAAATGGTCTGCTTGCGCGGCAGGTGGTCCAGGGCGATGCAGTCGCGTGCATGCAGTTCCATCCAAGTGCGCAAGCCGGTGATGGTCATGGACTTCTGCACAGAGGCGGCAGGCAGACGCGTGAAGTCCAGCGCCGTCTTGACGCCCGCCGCCATGAGACGGGCCGCGTGGCGACGCCCGATGCCCCAGACATCGGCGACGGGGAACAGCGAGAGCGCCTTCTCGCGCTGCTCGTCGGTCTGGATGAAGCAACACTTACGATAGCCCGGATAGCGCTTGGCGAACTTGCTGGCCACCTTGGCCAAGGTCTTCGTGCGCGCGATGCCGATGCTCACGGGCATGCCCGTCCAGCGACGCACCTTGGCGGCGAGGGCTTCGCCCCAGGCCTTGTAGTCCATCGGCATATAGGGCGACTCATCCAGCATGAGGAAGGCCTCGTCGATGCTGTAGACGTAGATGTCGGGGGCCGCGTCGCGGAGGATGCTCATCACGCGGCGCGACATATCGCCGTAGAGGGTGTAGTTGCTGCTGAGCGCGTGGATCTCTTGCCCCGGGAATCGCTCGGCCAGCTGAAAGAAAGGGAGTCCCTCGGGGATGCCCAGCGCCTTGGCCTCGGGACTGCGGGCAACGACGCAGCCGTCGTTGTTCGAGAGAACCACGACCGCCTTGCCTTCGAGTCCCGGATTGAAGACGCGCTCGCAAGAGACATAACAGTTGTCGCAATCGACCAATGCGTAGAGCATAGCGAGGACAAAGGTAGTGAAATTTACGACGCGAAGGCGCGCAAGCCACTATTTTTCTTGCGCAGACGAACGCGATTCCGCATTTTTTGTGTACTTTTGCAGCGCAAAAAAGACATTTATCCCATGAACGAACTCCAGATTCTGAGCACAGAGGTGGGCGAAGAGGTGCTGCTGCCCTACTTCCCCGAAGGCATTCGCGCAGGCTTCCCCTCCCCTTCCACCGACTACGAAGAGGAAGCCATCGACCTGAACAAGACGCTCATCCACCACCGCGAGGCAACGTTCTTCGCCCGTGTGAAAGGCGAATCGATGGTGGACGCAGGCTTCATGCCTGGCGACCTGCTGGTCGTGGACCGGTCGTTGGAGCCGCAGAACGGCGATGTCGTAGTGGCCTACGTGGACGGCGGCTTCACCATCAAGGAACTGGATCTGACGCAGCGCGAGCAAGGCGTCGTCCGCCTGCTGCCGCACAATGAAGCCTTCAAGCCCATCACCATCACGCCCGAACAGACGAGCATGATCTGGGGCGTTGTGACCTACTGCATCCACAAGAGCACCCGCACACGGAGAGGGGGATAGAAGGGATAGAAGCTATAGAAGCTATAGAAGCTATAGAAGCTATAGAAGCTATAGAAAGATTTTAAAGTGACAAGGCGCGCAGGCCTTCGATGATGCGGCGGGTGCCTTCGACGAGGCGGGCGCGCTGAGTGGCAAGGTTGATGCGCATGAATCCTTGCTGGCCGTACATCTCGCCGCCGTTGATCCACACTTTCTGGTCGGCCCGCAGACGCGCGGAGATCTCGTCGGACGTGAGGGGGAAGGAGGTGACGTCCATCCACGCCAGATAGGTGCCTTCGAGGGGCGCGATGGGGAGGTCGGGGAAAGCCGCTTTCATCTCGCGGCGGAAATAGCGATAGCCATCGTAGATGTAACGGACGAGGGCATTGAGCCAATCCTCGCCCTCGGGCGTGTAGGCTGCCTGAAGAGCGACGAAACTGAAGCAGTTGATGTCGCAGATCTCGTTGATGTTGATGGTACGGTCGATGCGCTCGCGGAGGTCGTCGAAGGGCGTGATGATGTAAGCCGTCATGAGGCCTGCGGTGTTGAAAGCTTTGTTAGGCGCATTGGCGATGACCCAGCGGCAGCCCGCCTCGTCGGCGATGGGCGCGAAAGGCAGGAAGCGTCGACCGAGCTGGGGGTCGATGAACTCGCAGTGGATCTCGTCGGAGAGCAGGATCATGTCGTAGCGCTTGCACAAAGCGGCGACGCGCTGCAACTCGTCGAGCGTCCATACACGTCCGCTGGGGTTGTGAGGATTACAAAAGAGGAACAGGCGCGGGCGCTCGCGCGCGATGGTCTGCTCAAGGGCCTCGAAATCGATGGTATAGGACTCGTCGGCCGGCGCCCATGTGAGGGGAAACTCGACAGCGCGGCTGCCGTTGTTGCGGACGCTGGAGAAGAAGCAGTTGTAGGCTGGCGTGAAGAAGAGCACGCTCTCGGAGGGCTTGACCAAAGCCTGGATAATGGCCGAGAAAGCAGGTACGACGCCGCTGGTATAGAGCATCCACTCGCGACGCGGCGCCCATCCGTGGCGATGGCTATTCCACCAGGTGATAGCCTCGTAGAAAGAATCGGGGATGAGGTTGTAGGCATAAACGCCATGCTGGGCACGGCGCTGCACGGCCTCGCGCACGCAGGGGGCCGTCTCGAAGTCCATGTCGGCCACCCACATGGGCAGTTCGCCGTCGGCGGCTTCGTCCCACTTGACGCAGTCGGTGCCTCGGCGCTGGATAAGTTGATCGAAGTTGTAGTTCATAGTTGAATGACGAATGACGAATGATGAATGACGAATGACGAATGATGAATGACGAATGACGAATGACGAATGATGAATGACGAATGACGAATCGGTTTTTACGGCTATGCTTGTCGGATAACGATCTCGCAGTTGGCGGGTTGCTTGATGTGTTCGTCGATGGTGATGCGTCCGACGGCATCGGCCGTAATGCGCCCGCTGATGGGGTTCTTGATCTCGGTGATGGCTCCCCGGATGGAGGCATCGATGTTGTTGCTGTCCTCGAAAGCACGGTCGCTGGCGGGGTCGATGGTGCAGTCCTCGAGCGTGAGGCCGTCGATGTAGCAGAGGGGCTGCTCGCCTGCGATATGACAACGCACGAGGCGGAGGTTCTTGGAGTGCCAACCCAGGTACTCGCCATCTAGGTGGGAGTCGTAGATGGTCACGTTCTCGGTCTCCCAGAAGGCGTCCTTCGTGACGATATGGGCATTGCGGATGACCGCGTTCTTGACGTACTGGAAGACGTACTTGGAATCGCTCTGGAGGCCGTCGACATCGACGTTCTCGCAGAACATGAAGGGATAGGTGCCCTCGTGGAGACGGACGTTGCGAACCTTCAGGTCGGTGACGCGCCAGAACGTCTCGTCGGCGTCATTCATCTGTACGTTCTCGAGCGTGAGACCGCGCATCTCGCGGAAGAACTTGGGCGCATCGATGATCGTATCGCGCATCGTCATATCGTTGGAATACCAGATGGCGGAGCGCGAGCCTACTTCGAAGAAGCAGTTGGTGATGAGCGAGCCGTCGACATGCCACCACGGGTATTTACCGATGAAACGGCAGCGGTCGGCCTCGAGGCGCTGGCAGCACTTGATGCCGCTCTCGCCCTCGGTGATGGTTACATTCTCCAGTCGTGTGTCATGGATGGCGAACAAAGGACGCTCGCCTCCGAAAGATTGATCTTTAATGAGTTGCATACTGATATTGCGGGGATTACGGGGTTGAGGGGGATGAGGGGTTGCGGGGGATTCGGGATTTCGTTATTTCGATATTTCGGGATTTCGTTATTTCGTTACTTCGGGATTTCGTTATTTCGTTATTTCGATGTTTCGTTATTTCGATGTTTCGTTATTTCGTTATTTCAACATTATTTCTTATTAAGCCTTTTCATCCAGTGCCCCCATTTGAGGCGGGCGAGGAAGATGATGCCGCGGAAGGTGAGTTCGATGGCCATGCCGAGCCATACGCCGTGGAGGCCATAGCGGGGGGCGAGGAGGGCGGCCAGCGTTACGCGGACGGCCCACATCGAGAAGAGGTTGAGGAAGGCGGGCTTGCGCGTGTCGCCGGCGCCGACAAAACAGCTCATGGCGACGATGCTGGCGGCAAAACCAGGCTCGGCCCATGCCTCGATGCGCAAGCACTCGGTGCCGAGTTGACGCACCGCCTCGTCGGGGGTCAGGGAAGCCATCATCAGAGGGGCTGCCATGTACATGACGATGCCCATGAACGTCATCACGAGAATGCCCAGGCCGGTGGTCATCCAGGCGAAACGCTCGGTCAGACGGCGGCGACCCGCTCCTATGCTCTGCCCAACGAGCGTCGTAGCAGCCTCGCCAATGCCATAGCCGGGCATGTAGCAGAGGCTCTCGGCCGTGATGCCCAACGCATTCGCCGCTATGGCTATCGCGCCGAGGGGAGCGACGATGACGGTGATGGTGATCTGCGCGACATTCATCAGCACGCGCTGCAGGAAGATAGGACCTGCTATATTGCCGGCTTCGCGCAGGATGGGGCGTTCGGTCAGGAACGACCCGCGCTCGCCGAAGAGCTTGAGCTCTGGACAGCGGGCGGCAGCGAACCACAACAGATAGACGGCGATGACCGCCTCGGCCGTGAGCGTACCGACGGCAGCGCCTGCAACGCCGAGTCCTGCACCCGGAATGAGCAGCGAGTGCCCGAAGAGCTCTACTGTACGTGTGGGGAATATCAGGAAGAAGTTGAAGCCGACGTCGAGAAAGCACATGACGACATTGGCCAGGGACGGTACTTTGATGTTGCCCGCGCAACGCAGCATCGCACTGGCCAGCATGTCGATCATGGCCAGCGGGGCGCCGAGGGCAAAGATGAGGAAGTACGTGGAGGCATCGCCGCAGATGTCGGCCTCGCCTCCTAACCATCGCGGCAAGGACGGAGCGATCAGCGCGCCTATGATGCCCGTGACGAAGGCGAGCACCATCGAAGCGAGTAGGCTCTGACGAAAGACCTTGCGCGAGCCCTCCAGGTCGTTGGCGCCGACGCGATGGGCCACCTGCACCGAGAAGCCCGTAGCCGCGCAAGAGATGATGCTCCAGAACAACCACATCGACGTCGCGACGATGCCGATGCTGGCCGAGGCGCGAGCCCCGAGAGAACCGACCATGGCATCGTCGATGTAGAACATCAGGATGCTGGACAGCTGCGACAGGATGGCGGGCAGCGACAAAAGAATCGTCAACCGCAATTGTTCGGCGGTTGACAACTTGCCATGCTCGCGAATGCGCAGCAGTAGTTGGTCTTTGGTACTTGCCATATTTTGAGGGCACAAAAGTACAACGTTTTTACGTCATAATACAATAATTTGCGTTAAACTCCTTTAAACATTAAACTTTCAGCAAGCATTTTTGTCATTTAAGAAGAAAAAAGACTACCTTTGTACGGCTTTTGCATAAAAGCGTCACCACTTTGACTCAAAACATCATTCAATAGAAAGAACAACCGAATAATGAGAAAACTACTTTTATCCGTTGCATGCGCGCTGATGACGGTCGCCGTGAGTGCCGAACCTTGGACGCTGCAACGCTGTCTCGACTATGCTGCCGAGAACAATATCACGCTCAAGAAAAATCGCCTCTCAGAACTTGATGCTGCCGAGCAACTGAAGATGTCGCAGGCAGCCCTCTTCCCCAGCCTCTCGTTCTCCATGAGCCAGAGTGTAGGCTATCGTCCGTTCCAGGAGGCAACGGTCATCGTGCAAAACGGCATGGCCACCAGCACCAACAACAAGATCACGGAGAACGGCTCGTACGGATTGAATGCCAACTGGACCGTCTGGAACGGCGGCATCAACCAGAAGAATATCCAAGCACAGAAGCTGCAGACGGAGTTGTCCGCGGTGCAGACTGACCAGACGCTGAAGACCATCCAAGAGCAGATCGCTCAGCTCTACGTCCAGATCCTCTACACGGTCGAGGCCAAGCGTGTGAATGAGCAGTTGGCAGCCACCGCCCAGCAGCAGTTGGAGCGCGGACAGGAGCGCTATAAAGTAGGCGATCTGGCCAAGGCGGACGTGGCGCAACTGGAGTCGCAGGTGGCGCAGACGCAATATGACGTGGTGAACGCCCAGACGCAGATCGACGGCTACAAGCGTCAGCTGAAAGCCTTGCTGCAGTTGGACATCAACACGCCGTTCGACGTGGCTGCCGATGAGGTTTCCGACGCGCAAGCCCTGCTGCCCATTCCCGATAAGGCTGAGGTCTACGCAAAAGCCCTCAACACACGCCCCGAGATGCGAGCTGCCCAGTTGCAAGCCGACGCAGCCAACCTGCAGCTTGACATCGCCCGCCGCGGCTACCTGCCCAGCATCAGCATCAACGCAGGCGTAGGCGACAGTCACTATAGCGCCTCGAACGACAGCTATGGCGAACAACTCAAGCGCAACCTCAACGGGAGCATTGGCCTCGGCGTGAGCGTGCCCATCTTCGACAATCGCCGCAACAAGACGAGCGTGGAGCGCGCCAAGATCAACAAGACGACGGCTGCCCTCGACCTGCTGGACAGGCAGACGACGCTCGGCTCCAACATCGAGAACATCTGGCTGCAAGCGACCAGCGCCCAACAACGATTCATCAGCGCCGACGCTGCCGTGAAGAGCCAAGAAACCAACTACGAGCTCATCAACGAGCAATTCAAGGCCGGACTGAAGAATATCGTCGACCTGCTGCAAGCTCGCGACAATATGCTGCAAGCCCAGCAGAGCAAGCTGCAAAGCAAATATATGACTATCCTCAACACTCAGCTGCTGCACTTCTACGAAGGCGGAGAGATGGGGATTTGAAAGGTTGAAAAGTTGAAAGGTTCTTCAGACTCGCTACGCTCATAGAAGCGTCGCAAGCGCCGAGCGGAGAAGTTGAAAAGTTCTTCGCAGCGAAGCGACCAGAGGTCGAGCGGAAAAGTTGAAACGTTGAAAAGTTGAAAGGTTCTTCGCAGCGAAGCGACCGTAGGTCGAGCGGAAAAGTTGAAACGTTCTTCAGACTCGCTACGCTCGAAGAAGCATCGCAAGCGCCGAGCGGAAATATTGAAATATTGAAAGATAACAGACACATTTATATGAAAAAAAGTATTCTATTGTTAGGGATTGGACTTGTCCTTGTGGGCTGTTCCAAGAAGAAAGGTCCCGAGTATGAAACCACCACGGTAGAGAAAGGCAATATCTCTACGACCGTAACCGCGACAGGTACTATCGAGCCCGTGACGAGCGTGGAAGTCGGTACGCAGGTCAGCGGTATTGTCGCCAAGATCTACGTCGACTACAACTCCGAGGTGAAAGCTGGTCAGGTGATTGCCGAGCTCGACAAGACCAACCTCATCAGTACGCTGGCAAGTCAGCGCGCTAACCTCACCAGCGTGCAGAGCGCACTCGCCTATCAGAAAGCTAATTTTGAGCGCCAAAAGAGCCTCTTCGACAAGGGCCTCATCAGTGCCAACGACTTCGAGCAGGCACGCCTCTCCTACGTGCAGGCTCAGCAGCAAGTGACCACCGCCCGCCAGAGCGTGAAACGTGCGGAGACCGACCTCGGCTATGCCACTATCACTTCGCCCATCAACGGCGTCGTGCTTTCCAAGGCTGTCGAGGAAGGGCAGACCGTGGCCGCCTCCTTCTCCACTCCTACCCTCTTCACGATTGCTCAGGACCTCACGGACATGCGCGTCATCGCCGACATTGACGAGGCTGACATCGGCGAGGTGAAGGAAGGACAGCGCGTAACGTTCTCGGTCGACGCATTCCCCAACGACACGTTCGAAGGCGTCGTGACGCAGGTGCGTCAGCAGGCCACGACAGAGAGCAACGTCGTCACCTACGAGGTGGTCATCAGCGCTCCGAACGCTGACCTGAAGCTGAAGCCCGGTCTGACGGCCAATGTAACAATCTTCACGCTCGAGAAGAACGACGTTCTCACCGTCGCGTCCAAGGCACTCCGCTTCTCGCCTAATGAAGCCCTCATCGCTGAGGACGAGACCATCGAGCCGTGCGACGCTAAGCACAAGCTCTGGGTACGCGAGGGCAAGACCTTCAAGGCATTCCCCGTAGAGATTGGCGTCAGCAACGGCACAATGACCGAGATCGTCAGCGGTGTCAAAGCAGGTACGGAGGTATTGGCCGATATGATCTTCGCACAAGTTGAAGAGACCGGCGACAACCAGCAGAAGAGCAATCCCTTCATGCCAGGACCACGAAACCGCAACAATAACAACAACCAGAAGAACGGCAACAGCGCTGCCAAGAAGTAAATGGAAAAGAAAGTTGTCATCAAGCTCGACAATGTTCGCCGCAACTTCCAGGTCGGTAACGAGACGGTGAAAGCGCTACGCGGCATCTCATTCGAGATCCACGAGGGCGAATTCGTCACCATCATGGGAACCTCGGGCTCTGGCAAGTCGACGCTGCTGAACCAGCTCGGCTGTTTGGACACACCCACGAGCGGCGAGTACTACCTCGACGGCGTCAGCGTTCGTACTATGCGTCGCAGCCAGCGCGCCCGACTGCGCAACCGCAAGATTGGCTTCGTCTTCCAGAACTACAACCTGCTGGCCAAGACGACAGCCGTGGAGAATGTCGAGCTGCCGCTGATGTATAATAAGGAGTATAGCGCGAAGCAGCGCCGCGAAGCTGCCATCGAAGCCCTGAAGGCCGTGGGCCTTGGCGACCGCCTGGAGCACAAGAGCAATCAGATGTCGGGCGGACAGATGCAGCGCGTGGCCATCGCTCGAGCCCTGGTCAACAACCCCGCTGTCATCCTGGCTGACGAGGCAACCGGTAACCTCGACACGCGCACTAGCTACGAGGTCCTCGTGCTCTTCCAGAAGCTTCATGCCGAGGGACGCACTATCATCTTCGTCACGCACAACCCCGAGATTGCGCAATACAGCTCGCGTAATATCGTCCTCCGCGACGGCAAGATCCGCGAAGATGTTTTCAATCCCAACATCCGTAACGCCGCCGAAGCCCTCGCTGCACTGCCAGCACCGGAGGATTGAAGAGTTGAGAAGTTGAAACGTTGAAACGTGGAAATTTTGAAACGTTGAGAAGTTGAAACGTTGAAACGTGGAAATGTTGAAATGTTGAAATGTTGAAACGTGGACATAGGCCATTACACATTCAATAAATAACATGGACCCAGAGAATAGTTTTATTCATAAAAAGAGTTTTGATTTTGCTGTACTTATCGTTAGACTTGCACAGCATCTTCAAAAGGATTTTCATGAATATGTAATGAGTCAGCAGATTCTGAAATGCGGCACAAGTGTTGGAGCGAATGTTCGTGAAAGCAGAAATGCCCAGAGTCGCGCTGATTTCATCAGCAAACTGAATATAGCCTTGAAAGAAGCTGATGAAACTAGCTACTGGCTAGAACTCTTATCTGCGACAGACTACCTCAACAAAGACGAATTTGAATCCTTAAACAATGATAATAGATTCTTAATTGCGATCCTAACAAAAATAATCAAATCAACCAAAGAAAACGAAAGTTGAATAAAGGTTCGTTGACAAAAGATTCTTTCAACGTCTCTGACTTTAACGTCTCTGACTAACAAAAGATTCTTTCAACGTCTCAACTTTTCAACTTTTCAACTTTATTTATGAGTTTCATCAATCTCTTTAAGATAGCCATTAAGGCCATTCTCAGCAACAAAGGCCGTTCATTCCTCTCGATGCTCGGCATCATCATCGGCGTCGGGGCCGTCATCGTCATGATGGCCATCGGACAAGGCTCCAAGCAGAGCATCCGCGAGGAGATTCAGAAGAACGGTACCAATATGCTTACGATCCGTCCTGGAGCGGACATGCGTGGCGGCGTTCGTCTCGACCCCTCGGCTATGCAGACACTGAAGCAGGTGGACTATGAGACGATTCTTGCCGAAGCCAAATTCGTCAACAAAGTATCGCCTGAGGTGAGTACCAGCGGACAAGCCGTCTTCGGCTCCAACAACACCACTTCGACCTGCTACGGCGAGAGTCCCGACTACCTCGGCATCCGCCTCTGGGAAGTGGAAGAGGGCGTGTTCTTCACCGAAGAAGACGTGAAGAAAAGCTCCAAGGTGTGCGTCGTCGGTCAGACCATCGTCAAGGAACTCTTCCCCAACGGCCAAGACCCTGTCGGCAAGACCATCCGCTTCAAGAACATCCCGCTGCGCATCATCGGCGTCTTCAAAGGAAAAGGCTACAACAACTGGGGCATGGACCAGGACAACGTCATCGTCTCGCCTTACACGACCGTTATGAAACGCCTGGCCGCGCAGACCCACTTCAACAGCATCCTCTGCTCGGCCGTCACCGAGGAACTCTCCGATCAAGCCATCGAGGATCTCACTCAGATCCTGCGCCGCACTCACAAACTGAAGGATGACGAAGTCGACAACTTCACGATCCGCTCGCAACAGGAATGGATGGAGACGATGTCCTCGACGATGGACACAATCACTATCATCCTCGTTGTGGCTGCAGCCTTCTCGTTGCTCGTAGCCGGCATTGGCATCATGAATATCATGCTGGTCAGCGTCACGGAGCGCACTAAGGAAATCGGTCTGCGCATGAGCGTAGGCGCCCGCGGCCTCGACATCAGTAACCAGTTCCTCATCGAGTCCATCCTCATCAGTCTGACGGGCGGCATCTTGGGCGTACTCTTCGGCGCGCTCCTCACTTGGGGTTGCAATGCCATCATCGGTTATCCGGCTGTCATTCCTGCATGGAGTGTCATCGTCAGCTTCGCTGTATGCGTAGCCATCGGCGTCGGCTTCGGCTACTTCCCCGCTCAAAAAGCCGCTCGACTCGACCCCATCGAGGCACTCCGATACGAATAATTCATTCGCAAAAAAACAATTCGTCATTCATCATTCATCATTCGTCATTCGTCATTCATCATTCGTCATTCATAATGAATCAATCCAACAGTTATATTCATACTATGAAAAAAATCATTCTCACCCTCATGCTGGCCATGCCTCTTCTGGCGATGGCCCAGACCGACGATTCCAAGTACCTCGCAGGTGCCGTACCCGAGCAGAACGGAATCATCACATTCAAACAAACCTTCAGCGTCCCCGGCAAGACGCAGGCTCAGACCTATGCCGTCATGCTCGACTACATCAAAGGGCTCATTGCCAACGGCCGTCAGGAACTCCGCACGCGTCTCGTCTCCGATGTCGACAACACAGTTGTGGCGAACATCGAGGAGATCATGACCTTCAAGAAGAAATTCCTCAACTGGGATCACACCTATTTCCGCTATCTCATCACTGCTGAGTGCACCGCCGACTCCAAGGTGGCGATGACCATCACCAAAATCAGCTATCACTACGGCTTCGACCAGGAAGGCAACGGCGGCGAGGAATACAAAGCCGAGGAATGGATCAGCGACCGCGAAGCCATCAACAAAGCCGGTACGAAACTGTATCCCCGCAGTGGCAAGTTCCGCCGCAAGACCGTCGACCGCGTCAATGAGATCTTCGAAGGTGCACGCAATGCCTTCGAGACGCCGCAGCCCGCTCAGCCTGCACCGAAGGCTGCTACGATCGTAGAATAACAGTCGCTCGCACTCACCATCACGTTCACCATGGCTCATCACTTTGTGATTGAGCCCCTATTCAAGAAGTCCTTCCGATGAAAAGACTCCTCTTCGTCCTCATTGCCCTGCTGACACTTGCTGTGCCAGCAGGTGCCGTGCTTAAAGAGCGTGACCTTGCCCGCACGCTCGGCGTCCTGCGCGCTGAGTTGGCCGCCGACTACGCTAAGCAGCAGGCTTTCAAGGCGCGCTATGAGCAGCAAGGCGCCGCGCAGCACCAGCAGCTGGTAGCTTACATGAATCAATGCGAGCAGATTGGGCTGATGCTCTATTCGCAGTCGACCGAGAACACGTTCGACATGGCTTATGCTTGCCAGCAGGCGGTCGACCTCCATCGGAAGCTCGACGACCGCAATGGCAAGACGCTCCCCTACGACCGCATCATCAAGCGCATGCGCACCGAAATCGAGCGTTACGACGCGCTCATCACCTCGCTCAAGAGCATGCCGCCGGTGCTCGCCACCGACTCGCTCTCGGAGAGCGACAGCATCCTCCTGAATGCCATCGACTCCCTGCGTGAAGAGATGATTCCGCATGACAGTTCGGCCGTCGACCACGAACTGCCCGAACGCCCTATGGACGGTGATATCGACGAAGACGAGCATCCACAGGAGCCGCTCTATCTGACCGGACAACAACTCGAGGACCGCCTGGCTTGCCTCGCTTACGCCCAGACCCTCCGCAAAGGGATGCAAGAGTTCCTGGAGAGTCTCGAGGCCGAGAGTTCCTACTACAAGAGTGTGCAAGACAAGGTAAAGCAGCTCTACCGCTTCGCGCAGTCGCGCTATAAGATACTGCAGGACAACATCTTCCGCAATGGAAGCTCCAACTATTTCGCCATCCTTGGCAACCTGCCCCGCTACCTCCGTCAGGCCGAGAGTTCAGCATCAACGAAGTACATGCCTCTTGCCGGTCACGACAGCAGCTACTCGGAATGGCGAGGCATGCACGTCCTCTTCATCAGCATCTTCGTCATCCTCTACCTCACGCTCGCCCTCGGACTGACCTATATCGTCTTGCGCTGGCTGCTGCCCCGTCGCTGGCGTGGCGAGCGACTGCGCACGCGTCGCACCGTACTCACGTTCGTCATCGGCATCGCCCTCTTCGCCATCATCGTCATGGTGATCCGCTCTTTCGTGCCCCGCAACTCCATCCAGATGAGTACAGGCCTCATCATCACGATGGCATGGCTGTTGGAGGTCATCTTCCTGTCGCTCTACATTCGTCTGCGCAGCGAACAGATGCCTCACGCAGCCCTCATCTATACGCCATTGATGTGTCTCTCGTGCATTGTCATCATGCTACGCGTCATCCTCGTCCCCAATAGCATCTTGAATGTAGGCTTCCCGCCGCTGCTGCTTGTCTTCACGCTCTGGCAGTTGTGGATGGTTCGTCGTCATCGCAGCGGCCTTCCGCTCTCGGATGTCATCTATTCGCATATCACCACTGCTGTTATGATAGCGGCCTGCGTGGCGGCTTGGATTGGCTACACGCTTCTCGCCGTACAGATACTGATTTGGTGGACCTTCCAGCTGGCAGCCATCACAACCGTGACCTGCTTCTACGACCTCATGGAACTCTACGAAAAGCGTTATCACATCCATGAGAAAAAGATTACACAGACGTGGTTGTATGACTTCATCCGCCTCACGGCCGTTCCTATCTTTGCCGTGGGCTCCGTCCTCGTGAGCATCTACTGGTCAGCCGAGATCTTCGAGATGACGAGTGTCTGCCAGAAGGCGTTCTTCACGAATTTCGTCGACCAGAAAGACCTCATCCAGATCTCGCTCTTCAAACTCTGTCTCGTCATCGGACTGTGGTTCGTCTTCCGCTACCTCAATTATGCTATCCGCGAGTTCTACGCCTACTTCCGCCGCCGCACCAGTTCGGGCGACGACAATTTTAACCTCACCCTCGCCCGCAACATCATTGCCATCTTGACCTACGGACTTTATGCCATCATCGTTCTCGTCATCCTGAACGTCCCCAAGAGCGGCATCTCCATCGTCACCGCAGGTCTGGCCACGGGTCTCGGTTTCGCTATGCAAGACCTCATCGAGAACTTCTTCTATGGCATCTCGCTCATGACAGGCCGCCTGCGCGTAGGCGATTATATCGAGTGCGACGGCATCACGGGCAAAGTGGAGAGCATCACGTATCAGAGCACGCAGATTGTCACGGCTGACGGTTGTGTCATCGCGTTCTTGAACAAAGCATTATTCAGCAAGAATTTCAAGAACATGACGCGCAACCACAGCTATGAACTCGTCAAACTGCCCGTTGGCGTAGCCTATGGCACGGATGTAGCGCACGTGCGCAGGCTCCTCGTCGAAGCTCTCACTCCAATTTGCCAAGAGCATAATGATGCAGGGCAGCCCATCGCCGACCCGTCCCGTCCCGTCAGCGTTCTCTTCTCCGACTTCGGCGAGAGTAGCGTAGACCTCGACGTCTGCATTTGGATGTTGGTCGAAGAACGCATAGCCCTAGCCGGACGCATCAAGGAAGCCATCTACGAAACGCTCAACCACAACAACATCGAGATTCCATTCCCGCAACGCGACCTGCATGTCATCAAGGAGTAAAGAAGGAGTTGAGAAGTTCTTGAAGTGTCAAGCGAGCAAGCTCGAGCGAAGAAGTTGAGGAGTTAAGACAGAACTTCTTCATAACATGTTCAATAGTTGAATTTGTCTAATTTCTGTTTAGTTTAGTGTACGCAACAAGGTCGATTCTATAAATGAGCACATCGACCAAGTTATGGTATATTCCCCCACAAAGTTGAACGTGACCTTAACAGTAGGTAATGCCGACAGTCAGGAGATTCAA
>JAEEGL011493641.1_pt1 | contig 16842 bp, 13 predicted proteins | sample 9134231 | NCBI WGS metagenome assembly JAEEGL01 (sample SAMN16246548, study PRJNA631951) | gut metagenome | biome: gut microbiome; feature: rumen; material: fiber-attached | host: Bos | place: Iran: Karaj | collected 2018-10
AATGCATATTTTGAATGTATTCATGAAATGAAATTAATTGTAGATTTAATATATCAAAGCGGATTTGAAGGTATGAGATATTCTATATCTAACACTGCAGAGTATGGCGATTATACAACAGGTCCGAAAATAATTCCCGCCGACACTAAAAAAACAATGAACAAGATTCTTAAAGATATTCAAGATGGAACATTTGCAAAAGCATTTTTGCTTGATATGTCAGAAGCAGGCGGGCAAGTTCATTTCAATGCTATGAGAAAACTTGCCGCAGAACATCCGAGCGAAAAAGTAGGTAAAGAAATAAGAAAACTTTACAGTTGGAGTGACGAAGATAAATTGATAAATAATTAAATAAAAGAAGATTAGAAATAAATGTTAGATTATAAGGTTATAGGTTGTTTTTTAGTTTTTATAATCTCATAACCTTATAATCTGTCTTTTTGTCGTTAAACTATAAGCTATAAGCTGTTATTTAAACTCTCATCTCTCAGTTTCAAACTTCTCAGCTAAGTTTTGCTTTGTGAAGCTTCTCATTGTTTGACAACGAGTATATATTTTGGTACAATCTTTCCGTTGTTAAAATGATTTGTCTTATGCCGATGTAGCTCAGTTGGTAGAGCAATGGTTTTGTAAACCATCGGTCGGAGGTTCAAGTCCTCTCATCGGCTTTCTATCAAATTTTGCAATTATGACAAAAAATAAAATACCATTTAATTTAAGTTTTAAATTCATAATAGCAATTTCATTAATAATAATTCTTACATCTGTAGTTTTGTCTTTGTTTTTTATAAATGCTCAAACAGTATTGTTAAAAGGTTTTATTGAAAGTAAAGCCGAAACTTTAGCAAGGACACTTGCAACGTCAAGTGAATATAGTGTGTTAAGTTTGAGTAGAGAAGTATTATCTCATTTAACAAGAAATACAATAAATCAAGAAGATGTATTATATTCTGTTATTTATGATAAGAACTGTGTGGTTTTATCTGAAACGGAAACCGAAAATCCAAGAGTAATAGCCTATGTTCAATCAACACCAATAGAACCTGCTATGGTGGCTGATTTAGAAGTTAACAGGTATCATAAAGAATTATATTCAATATCAAGTGTAGGTGAAGTTATAGATGTGCTTGTTCCTGTAATATCCAGAGATTCGCTTGCCTTACCGAATACTCTTCTTTATAAGAAAAATATTCCTTCCGAAGAAATGTTAATAGGTGTTGTAAGAGTTGGATTAAGTTTGGAGAGAGTTAATTATCAAATAAAGAAAATGACTAATACAATTTTGCTTATAACCGTACTGGTTATTTTGGCAGGAATTGTTATATCTTCATTTTTTGTGCAAATACTCGTTAAGCCTATACAAGCTTTAACTTTAGGAACAAAAAAAATTGCTGCCGGAAATTTTGATTACAGGGTACCTATAACAACGAGCGATGAATTTGCTGTTCTTGCAACATCTTTCAATTCTATGGCTATGGATATGGCTACACATATAAGAGAAATAAATAGAGAAAAAAGAGAGTTGTTGGAACTTAAAGTTGCACTTGAACAAAGAACTCTTGAGTTAGAAGAAACTTTAGATAAAGTTAAAGAAATCCAAGATGATTTGATAAGAGCAGAAAAATTTGCAACAATCGGTAGACTTGCTTCCAATGTTGCTCATGAATTAAGAAACCCGTTGTCTGCTATAAAAAATATATCTTATTTTCTATCCAGAATGGGAGCTTTTAGTGATGATAAATCTAAACAAATGGTGAATATGTTATCCTCTGAAGTTTTAAGGGCAAATAAAATTATTACGGATTTATTGGATTATTCTAAAACAAAAAAATTAAATAAGCAGGAAGTTCCTATTGAAACTTTTATAGAAAAGGCTATTGCTTCCGTTCCTATGCCTCAACAGATAGAAGTTATAAAACATATAGAGCCGATGACAGTGTTTGTAGACCCCGATAAAATGACACAAATTATAATAAATTTACTTTCAAACGCAAAAGATGCTATGCCGGCGGATGGTGGAAAAATAACAATAACAACCGGTAAAACCGGTAAAAACTTTTGTATAAAAGTTGAAGATACTGCTTGTGGTATGGATGATGAAACAATTTCACGTCTCTTTGAACCTTTGTTTACGACAAAGTTGAAAGGAATAGGTTTAGGGCTTTCTATAGTTAAAGAAATTATAGAAGCTCATTCCGGTACAATTGTTGTAAAAAGTAAGAAAGGTGTTGGTACAACATTTACAATAGAGATGCCGTTGTCTTAATATTTAGGAGGTATAATGACCGATAAGAAATTAAAGATATTGGTTGTTGATGATGAAGATTCCTTGAGAATTTCTTTAGCAAGTATACTTGAATTAGAGGGTTTTGACGTTAAAATGGCGGCTAGTGGGCTTGAGGCCGTAGATATTGCAAAACAAGAAAAATTCGATATTTTGTTTTCAGATATAAGAATGCCGGAAATGAATGGTACGGAAGCATTTAAAATAATAAAAAATTTACAGCCTGATATTATCGGTGTAATGATGACAGCTTATGCATTAAATGATTTAATTGTTGATGCTTTAAATTGTGGTGCGTTTACATGTTTAAGTAAGCCTTTTGAAATTGATACCATACTTGCAACAATAAAAGATATTACAAGTAGACCATTTGCTGTTGTTATAGATAATCAAGAAAATGTTAATATGAAATTTTTAAAATCACTTCAAAATTGCGGATTGAACGTTGCATGTTCTCCATCGGATTTGGATAAAGTGAAATACATGTTTGAGCATAAACCGGATATTCTTGTAGTTGATATAGACAAGGAAATTGAAAATACTATTTTAATCATGAAGAAATTAAAAGATTTATTTGGTAAATTACCCAAAACAATACTTGTTGGTAGTGAAGAGAAAAAAAGTGTTATAGAACAGGTATCTAAAATTGGGCTGGTTTCTTTTATAAAAAAGCCTATAATGGTTTCACAAGTATTTGAAGTTCTGGGTAAAGGAAATAGAAAATTCAATGTAACGATTGTTAATGCAAATGGAGAAGAATTTGATGAGTTAAAAGAAACTCTTAAGAAAAATGATTTTAATTTACTTATGTACAATAATTCACAGGATTTTTTCAATGATATGAAGAACTCTTTTTTTGATACAATATTGATAAATACCGAAATAGAAAACGATGTTGCTGCTTTTCACGAAAAATTACAAAATAATATGCCTAATATAGGTGCTGTATATATACTACCTGAAGAAATTGATGACAAGATAGTTAAACAAAAAGGTTGCTTTTATCTTCATAAACCTTTTGAAATGGAAGAAGTTATAAATTTAATGAATAAGTTAAGAGAACAAAATGTGTAAAAATGAAAAAGTTTTTAATTTAACCAGAAGTCAATTGAATAATGAAAAAAATAAAGTGATTGCAAGATTTGCTTCGGTTGCATCTCATGATTTGAAGAATGTTTTAGGCGGTTTATCAAATATTGCATACTATTTATCGAAAGCACTTAAAACGGAAAATGAAACACAAAAGAAGATGATATCTTTGTTGTCTACGGAAGTGAATAATCTAAATAATAGAATTGTGGATTTGTTAGATATGACAAGAGTAAAACAACTTGTAAAATCAAAATGTAATTTAATGGATATTATAAATAAATCTATTGAAGAAACTGCTGTTGATACTGTTGTTTTTGAAAAAAAATTAATAGATGCGAATATTTCTGCTGATTTTAAAAGAATGGTGCAGGTGTTTAGTAATATTATAATAAATTCTAAAGATGCAATGAAAAATAACGGAATAATAAATATTTCCATGAATCTAATAAATAATGATATGGTTTCTGTTAGTTTAAGGGATAATGGAATTGGTATGAATGAAGAAATATTAGAAAATTGTTTTGATCCTATGTTTTCAACCAAAACCGCAAAAGCTGTTGGTATGGGACTTACCGTTGCAAAACAGATAGTAGAAATGCATAACGGAACAATAGAGATTAGTAGTACAGAGCAAAATGGTACTACCGTAATTGTTAATTTGCCAATTTTAAAGGAATAAGAAAAAGTTTTGTTTAAAAGAAGAAACCACGTCGAGTTTAATGATATGGATTGTACATTTTTTTGTGTTCTTTGTGTGATACATAAGGGTAGTTGAAACTAAATAGAATAAATAAAAACATATTGAAATAATTAGTTTTTTTTATTACAATTATATATGGGAACTTTTTATGAAAAAAAAGAATGGCTTTTCTCTAACAGAGTTGGCTCTTACTTTGGCTATAGTTGCGGTAATCGCAATAATTGCGGTTCCTGTTTATAGAGGATACGTGAAAAGAGGAGTCGCAACGGAAGGTAATTCCTTGCTTGGTGAAATAAATGCAGCTCAACAGATTTATTATACTAGACATGGTAGATATTTCGCTGGAACTGAGGGGCAGACATTTTCAAGGGCTTTAGGTATTAGTACTGAAAGAGCAAAATATTTTACGAGTTGGAGAATAGATGCTGCTGATGACGTACAGAGCTTTACGGCATATGCGTACTCTAGCGAAGGACATACATTGACTTTAACCGGTTCTGATTCACAAACTATTGCCGGTGAAGATAGTATTGTAGATAATACAAATTATGATGACTAGATAGATGTTTTTTAAAGAAAAAGGCAGATCCTTAGTACGTTGATCTGTCTTTTTTTATGGAGAGATGGCCGAGTTGGTTTAAGGCGGTAGTCTCGAAAACTGCTATAGAGGAAACTCTATCGAGGGTTCGAATCCCTCTCTCTCCGCCAAAATAGAATTTTTGTATGGTAAATTATACGGTTTCTTAAACTAAAACTTTATTATAACTATGACAATAGTATATTTATCATTAGGTTCAAATATCGGTAATAGAAAAAAAAATTTGCAACAAGCCATAATTGAATTAGAAAAAAACAATATAAATTCGGTAAAATTATCTTCCTTGTATGAAACAGAACCTATTGGACCTAAACAGAGAAAGTTTTATAATATGGCGGGTAAATTTAATACTAAATTACAACCGAAAGAATTATTAAATCAATTAAAACAAATAGAAAAAAAATTAGGTAGAACAAAAACTTTTAGATGGGGACCGAGAATTATAGATATAGATATTTTGTTCTATGGTAAACGAATAATAAAAACAAAAAACTTGGTAATTCCGCATAAAGAAATAATAAATAGAGCATTTGTTCTTGTTCCGATAAAAGAAATAGCACCGAATTTAATTCATCCATTATACAGAAAAAAAATAGTAACTTTATTGGAGCAATTAGATAATAATTATTGAGTAATTAATTTGTTTTTTATATAATGTGAAATAATTTTTTATAAGGACCAAAGGAATAATTAAGATGAAAAAAATTAATACCGATAAACTTTTAAAAATGGCCCAAAAGCCTTCAAAAGATGCAAGGCGATTACACCCTTTTTATAAAGGTAAAATTGAAGTTGTTCCAAAATGCAGAATAAGAGATTTTAATGATTTTGCAATATGGTATAGCCCGGGAGTTGCTGCAGTTTGTAAAGATATAAATAAACAGATTGAACTCGCTTATGAATATACTAATAAATGGAATTCCGTTGCCGTAGTAAGTGACGGAACAAGAGTTTTAGGCCTTGGTGATATAGGTCCTGAAGCTGCAATGCCTGTCATGGAAGGGAAAGCTTTATTATATAAGTATTTAGGCGGAGTTGATGCTTACCCTATTTGTCTTGCAACAAAAGACCAACAGGAAATAATCAATACTGTTAAAATTTTGCAACCTTCATTTGGCGGAGTAAACTTAGAAGATATTTCGCAGCCGAAATGTTTTCCAATACTTTATACATTAAGAAAAGAATGTCATATTCCTGTATGGCATGATGACCAACAAGGAACGGCATTGGTTACACTTGCAGGGCTTATAAATGCTTTAAAAGTCGTTAATAAAAAAATATCAAAGGTAAAAATTGCAATGCTTGGTGCAGGTTCTGCAAATATTTGTATTGCAAGACTTATAATGTTTTACGGAGCAAATCCTGCAAATATAGTAATGGTGGATTCTAAGGGAACATTAAATAAAAAAAGAAAAGAACTAAAAAATACGCATCCTGAAAAATGGGCGATGTGTTGTGATACAAATGGTTCAAATATTGAAGGCTCTATAGAACAGGCTATGGAAAATGCAGATGTTTTAATTTGTTTATCTACACCTGGACCAAAAGTAATAAAAAAAGAATGGATTAAAAAGATGGCAAAAAATCCTGTGGTTTTTACATGTGCAAATCCCGTGCCTGAAATATGGCCATGGGAAGCAAAAGAAGCCGGTGCGGCAGTAGTTGCCACCGGAAGGAGCGATTTTGAAAATCAAGTTAATAATTCTTTGGGTTTCCCGGGGGTTTTTAGAGGAACACTTGATGCAAGAGCAGCAACAATAACCGATAATATGTGTATTACTGCGGCAGTTGAACTTGCGTCGTGTATACCAAACAACAAAATAAAACCTACACAAATATTACCTACAATGGAAGATTGGAAAGTTTATCCTAAAGTTGCAGCTGCAGTTGCCGTAAAAGCAATAAAAGAAAAAGTTGCTCAGAAAAAAGCGACTTATGATCAGTTTTATAATCAAGCCTTGTCTATGATAAAAAGAAGTAGAGCTTTAACGGCAGATATGATGAAAAAAGGGTTTATAAAAAAATCAAAGTAAAAATATATGGGGGAATGTATATGAAAAAATTTTGGTTTTTAAGTTTGTTCTGTGTGTTTATGTTTATTGCATGTGATGGTTTTGATAATGGGGCAAAGAATAATATACCCGAAAATTATATTAAACAATTACAAACAGAAAAAGATAATTATACAAGAGCAATAAAAGAAAACCCTAAAGACTTTAATAATTATATTAAAAGAGCGGAAGTAAATAAAATAATGGGAAATTACAGTGAAGCAATAAGCGATCTTGATACCGCAATTTCTATTGCTCCTGAAGAATATTCTATTTGGTATGAAAAGGCATGGACACATGAGCATTTTAGAAGTTACCCGGAAGCAATTGAATGTTTTGATGAGCTTATCAATCTTGTTCCAAAAAATGATAGGGCATATGTGCAGAGAGCTAGAATTAAGGAAAGAATGAATGATTTTAAAGGTGCAGTAGAAGATTGTTCTAAAGCAATTGAGTTGAATAAATATAATGATGAGGCTTATGTTTTTAGAGGCAGATTAAAGAAAAACTATGAAGATATGAAAGGTGCAATTGAAGATTTTTCAAGAGCAATAGAAATAAATCCAATAAATACTGAAGCCTATGAAGAAAGAGGATATTCTATTAATGCAATGGATGATTATAGTAAAGCTGTTGCAGATTTTGCAAAAATATTAGAACTTTGTCCCAATAATTCCGATGCCTATGACAAATTAGGTAACGCAAAGTCTATATTGGGAGATACAAAAGGTGCTATTGAAGCATATAATAAGGCTATAGAATTAAATCCTAACCATATGTATGCATATAAAAATTTGGCAAGACTTCAAAAAGACATGAAAAACTATTCCGGTGCATTGGAATCATTAAATAAAGCATTGGAAATAGAACCTAAAAATAAAGGAATTCAAGAAAATATACAAGATTTACAAGAAAAAATAAAACAACAAGAAGAAAATATAAGTTTGACATTACAAAAACCATAGTAATACTTATATGAGAATTATAAAAAGTTCTGTTATTACAAAAAAGATTTCTGATATTTGTGGTGAGGTTAATTTTAGTTTGCCGCAAGATATTATTGATGCAATAAAATTTTATATAAAAAATGATAATTCCGTATCCGACAATATTTTAAATGAAATTTTGGAAAATGCAAAAGTTGCAAAAGAAAATAAAATAGCACTATGCCAAGATACCGGAACGGCAAACTTTTTTGTAAAAATAGGGAAATATGTAAGTATAGTTGGTGATAATATCAACACTGCAATAAATAAAGGTGTTGCTGACGGATACACAAAACGTTATCTAAGGAAATCAATAGTAGCAGATCCGTTAAATAGAATTAATACGAAAGATAATACCCCGGCTAATATTTATTGTGATTATGTTGATGGTGATAAAATTGAAATTACAATGCTTGCAAAAGGTGGCGGAAGTGAGAATGCGAGTTTTTTGAAAATGCTTACGCCTTTGGATGGTTGGAACGGTATAAAAAATTTTATTATTGAAGCGGTAAAAGTAAAAGGTGCAAATGCTTGTCCGCCGGTAATAGTTGGGTTGGGGATCGGTGGCGATTTTGCAAGTGTGGGATTGTTGGCAAAAAAAGCGTTGCTTAGAAAAATAGGAAGCAAAAATAAAGAGACTTTTTATAACGAAAAAGAACTGGAACTTTTAGAAGAAATAAATAAATTAAATATCGGTCCTATGGGATTAGGTGGTAAGCCTACGGCACTTGCTGTTTTTATTGAAACGAAACCTTGTCATATAGCATCACTGCCTGTTGCAATAAATGTTCAATGTCATTCATGCAGAAGAAAAACTATAATAATATGAAAATAACAATAGAACAACTATTAAATAATATAGATAAATATTCGGTAGGGACTAAAATAGAATTGTCAGGGTTTATTTATACAGCGAGAGATCAGGCACATAAAAGACTTGTTGAATTGATACAGCAAAAGAAACAATTGCCTATAAATTTAACAGATGCTTGTATATATTATTGTGGTCCCTGTCCGAATAGTCCGAAGCAAATTATAGGTTCTTGCGGACCTACAACATCTTCGAGAATGGATGTTTATACACCAACAATATTAGATAATGGAGTTAAGATTTTAGTAGGTAAGGGTAAAAGAAATAAAGAAGTTATTAATTCAATAAAAGGAAATAAAGCAATATATTTACTTGCTACTGGTGGTGTTGGAGCATTACTTGCAAAGAAAGTTAAAAGTTTCAAATTAATTGCTTTTGAAGATTTAGGACCGGAAGCAATTTATAGATTGGAAGTTGAAGATTTCCCGTTGATAGTAGGAATTGATTGTAAGGGAAACAGCTTGTTTAATTTATAGTGTATAATTTATAATGTATAATGAAAGTGTCCTTGCGGACTAATTATCAATTTGTTTTTTGCTAAAGCAAAAAAATTAAAAAACAAAAATGTTTCGCATTTCACCGACCTTATACATTTTACATTCTACATTATACATTGTAGTTCTAAGGGGTTAATATGTTTTTAGCAATAGATATAGGTAACACGAACATTACGTTAGGATTATTCAAGTTTGATGATAATAAAATAGAAAAAGAACCATTTCAAATATGGAGAATAGCAACGTCAAAAAAGAAAACTGCCGATGAATATGCAATAAAAATTTTAGATATATTTTATTATTCCGACATTAATTTAGAAAAACAAAAAATAAAAAACATTGCAATTGCAAGTGTTGTTCCGTCGTTAGATACGGTTTTTTCCGAGTTAACGAAAAAATATTTTAATGTAGAGGCTTTTTTTATAAACAGTAAAAAGTCTGGCGGTTTAAAATACAAATATACAAATCCCGATGAAATAGGTGCGGATAGAATTGCAGATGCTGTTGCCGTGTATGATAAATACAAAACAGCTTCAATTGTTATCGATTTTGGAACGGCAACAACGTTTGATTGTATAGACAAATATGGTTGTTATTTGGGTGGTGTAATAACAGCAGGACCATTGATTTCTGCAGAAGCTTTGTCTAATAGAACAGCAAAACTGCCATTGGTAAATATTAGTATGCCACAAAATCCTATTGGAACAACTACCGTTGAAGGTATCCAGTCCGGTTTATATTATGGTTATGTAGGGCTTGTTAAAGAAATTTTATTAAGATTAAAAAAACAAATGAATGATAATAATATAAAAGTTATTGCTACCGGCGGGTTGTCTAATTTGATTGCGAAAGAGATAAAAGAGATAGATGCCATAATTCCCGAACTTACAATTAACGGTATTAAATTTATTTGGGAAAAAGAACAATAAATTTTTATGTAATTTTTTCTTTGTCATGTAATAAAATCTTTTCTGTATCTTTTGCATTTACGCCATTTATAATTATTAAAAATACAATATGTATAATATAATTGTTGTTTTTCGTTTTTTATGTTAAAATACTAAAAATGAAATCATTAGTAATTCCAAAAAATTATCAAAATATAATTGATTCTTTAACGAAAATAGCAAAAAATAATAATTTTACTATTTATGCTGTAGGAGGTTTTGTTAGAGACATTATTTTGCATAGAGAGCCTAACGATTTAGATATAATGGTTGAAGGTGAAAATGCCGGCATAGAATTTTCAAAGATTGTAGCAAACACATTAAATATTCATCCACCCGTTACTTTTGAACAATTTGCAACATCAAAACTTACTATTGAAGACAAAGAAATTGAATTTATAATGCCTAGAAAAGAATATTATGATAAAAATTCAAGAAATCCAAAAACGAAAATCGGAACATTAGAACAAGATGCTTTAAGACGAGATTTTACTATAAACGCATTGTTTTTAAGATTGAATGATTTTGAATTGTTGGACTTAACGAAAATGGGTATTAAAGATATAAAAGACAAAATCATAAGGGTTACGGATGAATCTTGTTCCGATATTATTTTTAAGCAAGATCCTTTAAGAATATTAAGAGCTGTTAGGCAAAGTATTCAGCTGGATTTTAAAATAGAACAAAAAACCTATCAAAGTATGATGGATAATGTTGAAAGAATAAACATAGTTTCAAACGAAAGGATAAGAGATGAAATAAATAAAATTCTTATGTTAAAAATTCCGTCAAAAGCATTTAAAATATTGGATGATATAGGTTTATTAAAAATAATCTTGCCGGAATTAAAAGCAACTCAAAATATAAAACAGCCAAAACAATATCATAGCAAAGATGTTTTTGGACATACTATGGATGTTACGGATAAAATAAAACCAGATTTGCTTTTAAGAGTAACGGCTTTATTACATGATATAGGAAAACCTGATACAAAATCTGAAATTAACGGGAAAATATCCTTTATAGAACATGAACTAAAAAGCTCTATATTGGCAAAACAAATTTTAAAAAGGTTAATGTATCCGTTGGAGTTTATAAAACAAGTTTGTTTTTTAATAGAGAATCATATGTATCCAAAGATGTATACGAATTCATGGAAGGATTCGTCTGTTAGGAAATTTGCTTACAAAATAGGAGAAAATTTAGAAAATATAGAAGAATTGAATATTGCTGATTCCGAGGAATATAAAAAAGAATTGTTTGAAAGGGTAAGAGAATTAAAAAAACAAAATATGCTGGTTCGTGAGCAAGATTTGTTTAATGGTAATGAACTTATGAAAATTTTTAATAAACCTGCCGGAAAATGGATAGAAAAATCAAAAAAATATATAAAAAATTTACAAATTGAAAATCCTAAAATAAGCAAAGAAGACATTATAGATAAACTAAAATATTTATTGAAAGATAGTTGAATATAGTGCTATAATATACCATATAACTTATGGATAATAATACTGATAACAATAAAAGTAAAAAATACGAAGATATCCAAAGGCCACCTACGTATGATACAATAGGTCTTACTATAGGTGCATGTGTTGGGATTTTTGTTGCTGTTATTGGAATTACAAACATTTTAACGGGAATTATTTTTGGTATGTTTATAGGGCTTGTGGTAGGTAGTTTTATAAAGAAATAATTATTAAAAGAGAGATATAAATGATAGAATTCAATAAACACATTGTATCTGTTATAGAAAAGTCAATATCTGTTTTGGAAGTGTATCCTGAAAAATTTAGCTTTTATTTCCGTGAAATTCTTTCAAAACAGCAAAAAAAGGAATATGATAAATTAATAGAAGGGTATAGTCAAAATATTACTTATAATCCGTCAGATGCCTCCGCGTACTACAATAGGGGACTCATATATTCCAAAAAATATTTATATAAACAGGCCATTGCAGATATTTCAACCGCTATACAATTGGATCATAATTTTACTTTTGCTTTTATAGCAAGAGCACAAGCATATGTTTCAATTGGAGATTTTGATTTGGCACAACAAGATTATGATAAAGCCATGTCTCTAAACTCAAAAAATCCTACAGTGTATATCGGTTTAGCAAAACTCAATAATGCAAAAGGTGAATATGAGACGGCAATACAATATTTTAATAAAGCAATAGAACTTAGTGATAAAAACGAAGCCGCTTTTTGTGGAAGAGCAATATCTTTTATGTCATTACAAAATTTTAAAAATGCGATAGAAGATTTTACAAGAGCTATTGAAATAGACCCGCAAGATGTATATGCTTTTTGTAATAGAGGTATTATTTATTGTTCAATAGAAGATTTAGATAATGCAATAAAAGATTTCAATAAAGCCTTGGAATTACAACCTGGAAATGTTCTTGTTCTAAACAAAAGAGGAATTGCATATAGAAAGAAATTAGACGAAGCCCTTGCTGAAAAGGATTTTAAAAAAGCAATAGAAATTATGCCTGAAGATGCTTATGCATATTACAATTTAGCAAATCTTTATAAAGAACAAGGTTTTGATGACAAATCATTAAAGTTTTATTCTGAAGCCATAGATGTTGATTATTCGTTTATACTTCCGTATATATCAAGAGCATATTATTTAATATCAAATAAAAACATAAAGAAAGCTAAAGAAGATTTATTACAGATTACGGATATATCCGATACTTTTTTTGTAACATATGTGATTTTAGGATATTTAAATGTTTTAGAAAATAATTATGAAGAAGCATTGAAAAATTTTTCTAAGGCTATTGAAAATTCTAAACATGATTATCCACAGTTGTTTTACGCTTGCGGTCTGTGTAATTCTCTTTTAAAACACTATGAAACTTCTAAAGAAAATCTTAATAAGGCGTTGAATTTATCTTTTGATGTAGCAGAGCTCTTATATCTTAGGGGTTTAGATAATTATTATCTAAAAGAATTTAATGATGCGATAAATGATTTGTCATTGGCAATAGGTAAAAAAACGGATTTAATTGAAGCTTACTTTTATAGAGGAATAATATATACAAAAATAGATAAATTTGATTTAGCAATAAAAGATTTACAGTTCTGTTTAGATAATAAGTATGAAATAAGGGATACATCTTTTAATTTAGCATTAGCATACTTAAAAACCAAGCAATATGAATTGGCATTGCAAAATTATCAAACAGCTGCTGCAAATGGAACAGAAAATAAAGAACTTTTAAAAAATAGGGCACACATATTTGTCAAATTATCAAAATATAAGGAAGCATTAGATGATTATAATAAAATATTGATAAGTAGCTCCGATGATATTGAAGTATTAATTGAAAAAATCAAAGTATTAATTTTATTAAAGGAATATGAACAAGCTTTTAATGTTGTAGAAGAAGTGTTAAGATTAGAACCGAATAACACGGAAGCTCTTTTTCTTAAAACAAAAGTTTTATTTTTTAAGCAAGATTATCAAGGTGTTGTAAAATATGCGACAAACTATCTTAATTATGATAAAGATAATGTAGACATATTAAATATGAGAGCAGAATCATATAAAAATATGTCCGACTTGTCTAATGCAATTGAAGATTATTCGAAAATGTTGGAAGTATCCTCCGATAAATCAATAGTTTATCTTAAAAGACTTGTTATTTATATAAGAGTAAATAAATATCAAAATGCTTTGGATGACATTGAAAAAGTTATAAATATGGATGCAAATTGTGAAAAGGCATATTTATATAAAGCTATTATACATAGAAATAAAGGAGAACTTGTTGAAGCTGCCAAAAATTATGATAAAGCATTAAAAATAATGTCAGATAAGAATATTATAGATATACAAAAAAATTTGTTGGAACTTGATGTTTATTTTTACAAAAAAGAAGTATCTGATGAAAAATCAAATAGTGCTTTTGTTGATAATGAAAATAATAAACAGGAAATATCGGAAAATATAGAGCCTGTTATAACAGAGAAAAACGATGGTGTGATTGTTGAAAATAATGTTGCTGATGTAAAAAAACAAGAAGTTGATGTTGAAAATAAAGATGAAGAAAAATATACGACAGAAGTTATTAATACGGAAGAAGTATCAAATGATAATGAAAATATACAACAAAATAAAGAAAGTTTAATAAAAGATGAAAATAAAGAAAATAATGTATCATTTGAAGAGAATAAAGTTGAAGTTGAAAAAAAAGATGAGACTTATATATTAGCTGATGAACAGCAATATTTAGATATGATGAATGAAAAACAAGATGTTCAAACTCCTGTAGAAAATATTGCCGATATGGATGTCAAAGATAAAAATGAAACTGTTCAAAAGCCGGTTGAAGAAATTGTTCAAAAAGAACTTACTCCTTTGGAACAAGTAAATTCTTTAATAAAAAAAGATAATAAAAATTATGAAAATTACATAACAAGAGGAAATATTTTTTTACAGAATAATAATTTTGAAGAAGCCATAAAAGATTATAAAGAGGCTATAAAGCTAAATAAATCTATAAAAGATTTTAATGTTTATTATAATTTATCAAAGGCATATAAGGTTGTTAAAGAAATAAAGAATGCAGTTGAAGCAATTACAAAAGCAATAAATTTAAGACAAGATAATGCAAAACTTTATTATGAAAGAGCTTTGCTTTATTTGTCATTGAAAGAAGAAAAAAAATATTTTCAAGATATTTCCGATTCAATAGATTTGGAAGATGCAAATAAGGATGCCTATTTATCAAGAATATCCTATTTTATGAGTCATAAAAAATATACTGAAGCATATAATGATATATCCGCCCTTATGGATTTTTATACGGATAATGATGTTCGATATTTGTTTGCGGAAGTTTGTTTTTATCTGCAGAAATATAGTAATGTTATTGACCTGTTAAAAAAGATATACAATGATAAATCAGAAGAAAAAATGATAGATTATTTCTTTGGCTTAAGCCTTTTTGAAGTAAATAATACAGAAGCTAAAAATTATATACAAAAATCATTTGCAAAAAAAGTGGTTGATGAAAAAATTTATTATTGTATGGCGTATTATGATTTGCAAGATGGTAATTTTGAAAAAGCTTTAAGCAATATAACGCAATCTATTAAGTTAAAATCTGCATGTAAATCATTTTGGCTGAGAGCAAAGATATATTTAAAGTTAAACAACATTCAAAAAGCAATGGAAGAATATGAAAATGCCTACAAATTGAATCAAGATGATATTGTTCTACTTCAGGAAAAAGCAAATTTATATTTTGAAAATAATAAATATTCGCAAGCAATTAAAGATTATTCTTTGCTTATTTCAAAAAACAAAGATAATGCAAAATATTATCATAAAAGAGGTTTGATAAATTTAAAAGCCGGACGAAAAGATGATGCGAAAAAAGACTTAATAACAGCAAAGAACATGGGAATAGATGTAGATATAAATTCATTGTTCCCTGAAACTTTTATTGCTAAAGAAACAAAAGTACAACATACGGATGTAAAACCACAACCGCAACCACAACCACAACCGCAAGCTGTAATAAATCAGTCAAAAACACCTACACCGGATAAATCAAAATCTTCTTCTGTTTTTATAAACAGAGGTACGATTAACTTAAAAAATAAAAAAATAAACGAGGCAATATCGGACTTTACTAATGCAATACAATTAAATCCTCTGGATATTAAAGGATATTTGTTCAGAGCGGATTGTTATAATATATCGGGTAATTTTGATTCAGCAATCGAAGATTTGAATAAGGCAATCGGTATAATGCCAAGTTCGTCATTGGCATATTATAAACTTGCAATTAATTATAAATTAAAAAATGATAATGTTAATGCTTTAAGCTATTTGGAAAAATCCATTAAATTTAATCCTAAAAATGCTATGGCACATTTTGAATATGCTAAATTATGTGAACAAAACGGTAATAATGATTTGGCAATAGAAAGTTATTCAAAAGCCGCAAAATTAGATATTAAAATTGCAAAAGAATGTAATATTAATATATCAAAACTAAAAAATACAAAATGAAAAAATATCTTTTGATAATATATATATTGTTTTTTACAACAAGTCTTTTATATTCCCAGGAAAATAATTTAGTAATAGCGGTAAAAAATAATGATGTATCTGCCGTTATAAGATGTCTTAAGAGCGGAATATCTGCCAATAGCAACGATACAAGTTCTAATCCGATATTAATTACTGCAATAAATATGGGATATGAAAAAATAGCAGAGATTCTTATAAAAAACGGTGCAAATGTTAATGCTTCCTACAATATGGGAATGAATACATTAATGTTGGCAATAAACAAAGAAATGCCTTCGATTGCTAAATTATTAATAGATTATGGTGTTGATGTCGAGCAAAAATTAAATAATGGTACAACGGCATTAATGCTTGCTTCAGAAAAAGGACAAACCGAAATAGTTAAATATTTGGTTTCTCATAAAGCGGATATTAATGCAAAAACTTTTGATGGTATCACAGCATCAACACTTGCAATGAGAGAAGGACATTTGGATATAGTAAAAATTTTTAATAAACTGGGTTGCATTCCGGGAACTCTTGCGGAAGCGGTCGTCACATCTAATATCAGACTAACTGAAAGATTTATTGCTTATGGATCGGATATAAACGAAAAGTGTTTTTTTGGCAAAACTCCGTTAATGCTTGCTTTTGATAATAATGATTATGAGATGTCTGCTTTTTTAATATCAAAGGGTGCGGATGTAAATCTTTCCGATGATAATGGTATTACACCTTTAATATCTGCCTGTGCATCAAACAATATTGATTTAATAG
>JAEEGL012172314.1_pt1 | contig 16842 bp, 18 predicted proteins | sample 9134231 | NCBI WGS metagenome assembly JAEEGL01 (sample SAMN16246548, study PRJNA631951) | gut metagenome | biome: gut microbiome; feature: rumen; material: fiber-attached | host: Bos | place: Iran: Karaj | collected 2018-10
CGACGAAATCAGTAACCATTTATTCTGGCTTTCCCCGATAATGTTCCATTTTATGCCTCCAAGATATACTTGTCCGCCATTATCAGCAGGATTGATATCACCTATACGAGAAGATGGCGGATCCTTTTCCCATATAGCATAGAGTGTAAGGTTACTGTTCAGTGGAATTGTGTATCCTATATCATACGTCTGCGCTCCCACTTCCTCAGTGGCCTTAGTACACCAATTTTTATGAGTATAGCCCGGCCGACTAAATAAGGGGAGTTCATACTCTGATATATTTGTTTCCATGGCAACTGCTCCACCCGAATAATTGGCATCCAAGGTAAGTGTATAACCGGTCTCTTCGCCTCCGGTACCACCTATTTCGCCTGTGCCTTCAGTAGCATATGCATACTCCGATGTGTTGAAGAACACTATCGTAAACATCAGCACACACGCAAGTATCCTTATTATGCTTTTTATTCGAATTGTTTCATTCATTGCTCCCATGTTATACCCCTCATCCTACGCTCTTATTGAACAACCTAATACGAAAGAACTTAAAAGCGTAGATCCCAAATAGTAAGCTTTACCTATACTCATTTTATCACTCACGCCTTGGGCAAACAACAAAACTCCTACTAGTCTCTTATGCTTTCAACATATTTCTTCCCACCAAACATCATCGCCACATAGCCATCAACTGTCCTCCCCAAAATCTCATCATCTTTGATCCTTATGATCTCACTAACTTTTATGGCTGTTCCCTTTTTGTACACTGCTTTGCCAAAGGCATTAGCTGATCCACCTACAGTATCCTTTGCTTCTCTTTGTAAATACTGAGTACCGGCTCCCTCCCTAACCTTAATGGCAGAGGCCGTTACTGTATAAGTCCCGGTAGTAAAGCCCTCATCTTTTATACCAAGAACCCACCTATCATATTTATCAAGCTCATACTGCCTTATGTACTTCTTAAGATTTTCAGCATAAGAAAGGCTTGTAGCCCATCCGTCCTGCCGGATAAGGTCACAAGCCTTGTTGTAATCTGTCTCTCCTCTTAAATTCTGATACCTTCGGTACTGAAGGAAGTCGTAGTACCCTTTTATCCCTTCCGATACATTTCTATATTTCCTGAACCTAGCAGTGATGGTCACATAAGAGCCATCCTTCTTCTGTTCTTTGGTCTTATACTCTTTGTAATCACATCCACATCCTTTCGACCATTTCATACCAAAGAAGTTATAACAATCTCTTGAAAGTCCTGACTTGCCCCAGTTAGATTCGAGGATTGCCTGCGCAATGGTGAGCGATGGCAAAATACGATAGTCATTGTAGTAACTGACTGCAGCATCACCGATCATCTTGATGAAATCACTCTGAAGATTTGTCATCTGTGTCCTCCTTTATCTGGCGTAAAACAGTTATAAGTTTTTTAGGAATAGGCAGATCGAGTTTTGCAGCGTTTTCGATTATCGATATTCCCTCATTAGAAATGTAAAAGAAGATCACGGCTGTCCTTACCACAGCTCCGGATTTCAATATCTCCACATCAACGATATTTGCCACCATGACAAGTAAAAATATCATTACTTTCTTTGCTATGCCTTTAAATCCTATCTCGCTTGATAGCTGCTTCTTATAGATTGCTACCATGACCCCTGTCAGGTAATCAATAACTACAAATGCAATGAGCGCATACATAAAGCCATCGAACCCTCCAAACTGCCATCCCATAAATCCTCCAACTCCCGTAAAAATGTACTGCATTATTGATACTTCATTCCTCATGCTATTCCTCCTTTCATCATTCAATAATAGAAATGTCAAACACATATGTTGGTATTCCTGACTTTCCTGCATTATCTTTTGTAATGGTCAAATATCCATTTCCCGGTGCTGTCCATGTGACACTCGCATAAGTTGATGGATTGCTCGTGTTCTGGATCATCGTTCCTGTTATTTCTACTCTCGAACCAGCTGTGTTCTGTGTAGTATATAAAGCACGAAACCTCGTGCCCACATTAGCACCCAGCTGTATCAAGTATGTATGATCTGCCTCTACGGCATATATATCTGAATAGTTTACAGTGGAGCCATTTATACTCCACTTACCGTTCATGACATATCCGTTCAGGTTTTCATCAAATACCAGCGGAACTTTATACCACGGGATATCATTTGTAAAGCTGGAATAGCCATCTGCGTTATCATCTGAAGCTAAATATGTACCCTCTTCCGTGACGGTCTTCTGTATAAGGTTTCCAGATGCGCCTACATTCAGGTCATCTATTGCTGATGCCATCTGCCCCGGTGTATAAGTATCGCTCCCGCCATTCTTTCCACGTATGGCAGATGCGATTGCAGAAAGGCTGCTTTCCTCTACAAGTACATTCATGTAAGGTCCTCCAAAAGTGTGATATCAAATACAAAAGTGAGTATGTTATCCAGATAGTTGCTGGTCTTTGTGATGATAAGATACCCATCACCTGGTGATGTCCACTTATCAACCTTGGCATATGATGAGCTCGCCGGTGTTGTGATCTCCACACCATATAGCATAAGCTCCCCTGCTCTTCCTGCAGGCATTATTGATGGCTTGGTGAAAAGTGGAATGGATCCTTATACTTCTTCTGTGCATGTATCTCATCAGTTGATGCCATCTGTTTGACAAATGATGTATTGAGCCTCACACCCTCCTCAAGCTCCGAGGCGATAAGGAGTCTCTTACCTTTTGCTTCTGCCATCTCATACTGCACATTTCTCTTTACACCGATTGTGAGTGCATCAGCTGCCAGAGTGCCGCCATAGCTGCCGAGTACCTTGGATATCGTGTTCCAGTACGTACTCTTTCCATTTGACCCTCCTCCGTAGGCGATTATCATTACTTCAAGGAACACCCTCCCGATGATGCCAAGGGATGACATCTTCCTGAAAGGACTCTCCTGCCTTTCAGGGTATATGGAAAGAAAACCTTATAAGAGTTAACCTCTATCTATATAATTTTTTTAGGAGGAAAAGTAATGCTAAGAAATGTAGAAATACCAAAGAATGTAAAGATCCAAAAATGGGAACCTGAGTTTGAAGAATACTATATCTGGATCTACGACCAGCTCATGGGTGAAACTGAACACGGGGATAAAATGGAACCAAAGATTCTTTCCCAGAAACATATGCAGATCCGGTGTGGACTGTTATGGGGAGCAGACGGAAAGCTAAAAGGGATTGTCCCGGAGATTTTTTCCACAGACCGTGGAAACGAGTATCTATGTATTACCACTGAAGGCATTGAAAAAGGTTACAAGGATGAGGATAAAACAGTGCCTCTTTCTTCTGAGCCTATTTCATTAGATGAGGCCACAAAGAGATTTCTTGCAGGTGAGGATGTCTGGCTTTAAAATTCCTATGAAATGCTAAAATAAAATTTTACATTTAGCTTCGTAATTTAAGTTATTAATAAATGATATAATCTTCATAAGACTATGTACCACGAAAGGAGATACTATTTATGTCTACTATTTTTGCGCTTATTCATTTAGCAGCTCTAGGTTTTGCGATATTCTACCTAATAAAATTCATAAAAGCCAAGAAAGCTGGAAACACAGATACAAATGGCCCTAAATTTAAATTGATTGGTGCTATTGTTGTATGGGTTGTTGCTTTTTTCCTCATGGGAATCACTGCACCAGATACTAAAGAAGCAACTGAAGATGTGACTTCCGATGCATCTACAGAGGCATCCATAGAAGAAGTTAAAGTAAAAGAAGAAGTGGCTGCTGAAGCATCAACTCAATCTCAACCAGCCCCTACTTCTGAGCCAGAAGAATTTGAAGTCACCATCGATGCTACTGCAAAATGGGATGGTAATAGTGTTAAATTCGAAATAAACACAAATCTTCCCGATGAGACTGAGCTAATGCTGAGCTTAAGATCCGGTGATTATAATACAGATGACAACTGGACCGGTCAGACTAAAGTAATAATATCTGATGGAAAAGCTGAAAGTGATGGATTCTCTAATAAAGGTGAAAAGCTTTCTGGTGACTATGACCTCGATGTGTCCATGAGCTTACCAAAACTTCAGGCTGATGCTGTCAGAGCAGTAATTGGTGAAAATGGAGAATATATGACAGGACCACTTGTTGAAAAGTCTTCAATTGGTGAAAGTAATGTTGTATCTGCCTTATTTGCTGTATCCCTTGCAGATGATATCACTATTACTGCAGAATCTGATTACACTAATACAACATTTAGAGAAAATGACGAAGAGAGTGCTTCTTCCGAAGAAGCAGGGTCCATACTTGATCAATATGCGAACGCTGACGAAGAAACTCAAAAAGTAGCAAAGAAAATACAAGAGTACATTGACGCCAACTATACTTACACGACTTTAGATAAAATCACTGTAAATCCTAACTCGGGGACTGATAAAGAGGATGATTATATTGCCTTGGTTTATCTGACCTGGAGTCAAATGAACAAAGGTGATACGTCTAAAAAAATGCTCGACATGTATAGCTCAGACATGGCAGTACATGTATATGAAGACCTGCCAGAAATTCAAGAATTAGCAGTCTTCTGGACTGTTCCGTACCTTAATAATGGTTCGGCCAAAATCTCATTTGAAAGAAAGTCAAATGGCATGGCCTACATAGACACCGTATTTGACCAGAACTTTGATTGATATTGAAGCCTAGGGAATAATCTCTAGAGTCTTTCCAGTAAACAATAGCCGGAGATCATTCCCCGGCTATTATGATGTTAAATATAGACCATTGGTTTGTATATATTCATGGTCTCCCTCCTTCCTGAAAGGACTCTCCTGCCTTTCAAGGTATATGGAAAAGAAAATGCGCAAAAGTAAACTATCCAACTAATATTTCTACGCCACCTGTATATCGTTAATCATCAGATGGTAATTCATGATAAAATAACATATGACTCTATTATGAAAAAACAGCTCGGTGGCAATGCTACCAACTCAGTAATTCTGATATAATCAACCCTTACGATTCTTCATAAGACTAGAGTGCGTGCAAAGGTAATAATGAACAGGATTATTTTTACAATCTGGAGATAAAAATGTATTCAGTAACCAGCAGAATTGCAAGGATAAAGCAACCATACGGAGGATTCATTAAGCGAACAGATTTTGATGTTAGCCAACTAAATGACAATCATGTTCTTCACGAACCAGAAAACATTTCTCCAGCATTGGTTGGTACGTCAGTAGACTATATGACAAGATTCATGATGGGGGCTCCTGTTGGGCAGGCATTTGAAATACCTATCAAAGGCGCCCACCATGCAAATGCGGATGAAGAAGCAAATGTACTCACTAAAAAAATAACTGGATTAAATATAGAATCTGTCTCCGCGGCATGTAAGCTTGCCGGATACGATGTTTGTTATAGAGTAGGCATGTCTAGATACAAGCCTGTTGCTGAAATCAATCCAGATGACAACACAATAAAAAATATTATCGTTATGGTTAATAGAAGTGTGGACTTTTGGAACAATTATGGGCCAATAGTGCTAGATGGTTTTACATTTGAAGGTGGTTACACTCCAATAGTTTCAGCTGGTGACGGCGACTTTCTCACCAAAGATACATTATGGGATTTTAAAGTTTTAAGGCATGAGCCAAATAGTAAATATACCCTGCAGTTGCTGATGTACTATATTATGGGAAAGCACTCTACTCATAAGGAATTTGCTTCTGTCGAATATATAGGTTTGTTCAATCCCAGGAAAAATAAAGCATACAGATATTCTGTGAAAGCCATCCCCCAAAAGACTATCTCAATTGTCTCACATGATGTAATAGGATATGGTTGGAAGAAGGAAGAGTATGACGCATTTTTCCAAAATAAACTAGGACTAACTTCCTCTCACACGCTTTTGAAAAAAGAAAATACAACCTCGTCTCAAAAGAACATTCCCTTTAAAAAAGGTGATCGTATATTCCATAAAAAATTTGGTAAAGGCATAATACTGTCGATAAACTCGAATGGGCAATATGAAGTCGCAGAAGTCAAATTTGATTCAAGCCTAGAAAAGCGTATAGTAGCAAGCTATTTGGAACATACAAATTAAAGAAATACTAATCCTTGCTAGCTAAAAAAGCCAATATTCTACAAGGATTTTAAATATTGTAAGCGACCAAGCAGGTGGAATATTGTCGTAAAAGCAAAAACCGAAGATTAGATTCTTCGGCTTTTTGACAAATTTCATTACACTGAGTTATCTACCTGACAGACCCTATCCAAAGATAACAGTGCTTACCATTTGAATTACTTCCAGCGAAGTGTTCTTATTCTACCGGTTGTATCCCAATCACTACGCTTTTCAACTTTTATATAATATGTTCCTTTGTTTTGAATTGGTGTTTTGAAAGACTTACCTGACTCAAACTCCGGACAGTTTATTCTTTCACCTTTTGCTGTATATACAGAAAAGTATGGAGATGTAGGACTAATCCTATAATCTAAACAAGAATAGTACGCAGTAATAGGCTGTTTCTTTTTTAGTGTAATCTTATACCATCTGTCATATTCATAACCATCATTGAAGACTATAGTTTCCTTCTTATTACTCGCCAGAGTTTTAGCTTTTGCTCTGCAATAGTTAGTTGGATTTGATGCTTTTACAAAAGACCAGCGAACTTTAGGTTCATTATCGCCATGACTATTGTGGAGATAGTATGTACCTTTTGGAAGTGCTATATAAAATGGTTTGGAATCATCATCGAACCATGCACAATGATCATAAGTGTTTTTACTAAGTTTCCTTACGATCTCGATGTTATAAGAAGATTTACCTGATATATCGAATTTTATGTATCCATTTGACGGAACTGTAATCTTGTAATAATAATAATCGAAATAATCTTCGTCATTCTTATATGAATAAGAAACACTCTTTATTTTTTTCCAGGTGTTTTGCTTCAAAGTAGACGTATTGTATATGTCTTTAGCTTCAGATTTAAATGGAACACAGATAACCATAAACACCACGCTCATAACAATACAAATAATAGTTCTGGTAATTCTTTTCATAGTTTTGCCCCTTTCATTATTCGTGAAGCCAACTTCAGTCATACATGCGAACACAGGTTGTTGTACTACGGATTATAGCAGAAAAAAATAAACGGACCATGAATTGGCACTGATAAATGTATAAAATATATAAAAGCAAGATTGCTATAGTTTTAAACAGGTAAAACTAGACATTCTTTCAGAAAGCACATATTTCAAACGAATACCTGCGCGTTTTTCGTATAACAATCTATGGTGTTCTTCCAATCAATCTAAACCTTCAAAGAAAACTCTCAAGTATTTAGACCCTCAACAAGTTTGGTTACCCAAATCAATTTACTCACTATATATGTTACATTGCCTGATAGCATAGTTCCATTTACTCCTTCTTGTAAAACCTGCACTCATATCCATCGGCCTTAAGCGGAAGCCCGCGGATACATGGAGGCGTTCTTCCCATGATCTCACATACCTCTTCTACTCTCATATCCTCATCAGCTTCAAAGATTATCTCATCATGGACATGTGCCACGATCCTGCATCCGCTCAGTGCCTTCATGGCATATACGAGTATATCCCTGCTGACCGCCTGGACGATGTTCTCGACAAACTTTGGACCATAGCTCTCTATCTCGTTCCAATGCTTTGTGGAATCAAGACCATAGTAAAGGACTGACTCGGTTCCATACCTGTTGATCCCTATATGTGGCCTTACATATGTCATCTGCCTTCCGCTTGGCAGCCTGATGAGCAGCATTCCGCTCTTATAGGAAAATACAACATCTCCCACGCTTGTCTCCACATGCTCAAGGAAAAAAGTGCCTGTCACAATTACGGAATAGCCATTCTTTTGATTGGTATTGCAAATTGGAGGATTTTTACAAAAGCGGGTCTTCCCGGCTGGTACAGCCTCATTCCCGTATATAACATCTACGCCGAGTATAAAATATGCTGGAAGGGCTGGATAGGTATAGCATCATTTCTGACTCTTACGACCACAATAACTCTGGCGACACTTGAGGCCGACCTTTGGATCATTGCCATCCCGGCAATCATCACGATGATCATCCAGACAATATTCTGTTTTAAACTTTCAAAAGCTTATGGAAAGGGAATTTTTACTGCGCTTTTGCTCATCATATCGGATGAAATTGGAAGAATTGTAATTGGATTTGGCAAATCAAGATACGTAGGAAATATGTGATGGCTTGAGTGAAATAGTCAACGCGACAAAATAACCGGCAATTTAAAGCTAAGCGCTGCAACATTTGATTGATGTTACAGCGTAATATTTTATGTTGCCACTCTCCTGCTATTTCTGTATATTGATGATATGAGAAATATCTGTAAAAAGGAGAAAAAAATGAATAGAAATATCAAAAAAATTCTGGCTGGGACTCTGACTCTTATGATGATCTTTACTGCATTGCTGTTCCTGCCTCATAGGTCGTTGGCTTATGATAATATCAACTACGCATACAAAAACGCAGGTACTCTAAAATTAAAGACCTGGTCTGCATTAAAGCAGATGACCTCAGACAATAAGGCAGTCGGCGCAACCCAGACTTACCACGTGTTTAAACTCAAGGTACCATCAGACGGTTATTTAAAGATTGAGCAAAAGCCAAAAGACACGCCCTGGACAACCGCAAAAATCTATTCCAATATTTATGTCTACAAAAAATTTCCGAAAAATGGAAGTTCGCCTATTGGAGATCAGCTCTACGACACCGCATTTGCCAGCGAAGAAAGCCGTTATGTGCCTGTTTTAAAGGGAACATATTACATCAGCAGCAGCGATGCAGCAACCATCCGAATCACCCACACAAAAGCTCAGGTCAGAAATGATAACTACTGCCGTGCTCTTGCCAAAACAATAAAAAGCAAACAGAAAGTTACCATCGTGGATCTTGAGGGCTATGAAACCGACAGATGGTACAAGATAAACCTCACAAAGGATAAGAAAATTACGATAACCTTGAAGACACTTGGCATCCATCAGACTACCCAGGGTGATAATCTTAACAGAGGGGACTTCAGACTTTATAATTCAGGGAAAACCATCCAGAAAATCACTCCAAAGGGAGATTATAAAACTTTTACCACAGAAAAGCTTCCAAAGGGAACATATTATCTGCGCATCTATTTTGGAGCCGGAAGCAACAACGACATTCAAGAAAGAGAGAGAATCAGAACTCTTACCTGGAAATAGGACTTTTCAAAGAAGGGCGGTCGAACGACCGTCCTTCTTCATAAAGCCTAATGAGATTCTAATTAAACTTATCATTTGTGAAGTTTATCAGCTCAAATTTTGTTTTTCCCTGTCCATTAAGTTTTACATATGAAATCCCTTTAACGGATACTTCTTCCTTACCATATGAGCTTCCAATATATTTCCCAGCTGAATCATAAAAGGTAAGTTTAACATCAGGACTTACGCGTAGTTTTATCTTTGAAATGTTTTCTTTTTTGTACTTCTTCAAATAGTTCTTTGCTTTATCCAACCCCACTACCAGATTTTTATATTTTATTCCATCTGAATCAGATTCTCCCAGACAACAATACCGCCACTGGCTCGCATAAGAAGGCAATATATCAACATATTTTAATTTTGTTAAATCTGATTCTGACAGGGAAAGATATATTGAACGTGAGTAGTTTGAATCATTTTTCTTTATCCAACCATAGAATCCGCCTATGGGGTCTGTTCCATAAGCAGCAATCATGACCTTCCTTATCTCATTTGCAGTTGCTTTGTTATCAGAATCATTTTGATCGCTGATTCCTAGTTCAGAATCAATCACTTTGTTCCATTTTGAATAATCACCATATTTTGTATCCAAATAAGCCATAAACCTGAAGCCTAGAAAAAAGTGCCTGTCACAATTACAAGAAATGTAATAATAACAGGCACTTTTTTGTAGTCTTCAGTATGGAATTTACTTTTACATGCGGAATTTAAATTTTCATTCAATCAGAACATAATTTCATTTCGTATACTACATCATGAAAAAAATTATTATACACATTCCAAATCACATAAATTTGGCATAATCATTCCTATCTGTTCCGCTGGTTTCATGATTTAATAATAAAATAATATTATCTTAGAGAAGAGGCAATATTATGGTAATAGCCATCATATTGCCCCAATCCTTTATTCTACATATCGCTTACCATCATACTTGATCTAAACATAGCCATCTATCGTTCTACTCTTTTTGAGTCTATTCAAACAATTTCATAGTCCCTTATCGCTGTCCCCATATAAGGAAAACAAAAACCAATATACATATAGCAACCAAAAGCATAAACTTTCTAAGTAACTCTTTTTGACACTTTTTGTCCTTCTCTAAAAGTGCTGCTTCTTCAATCTTTCCACCGGGAAACTCCTAGCCATCTTTAAACTCTCCATAACCACGCTGCGTAGCAAATATCTTGCCTTCGTGATAAATTACTGCAGCAACTACATTAACTGATTTCACTTTATTTAACTTACTCCTCTTATTTCTGATAGACCGCAATTCTAGCCCGCTGACTACCAACAAAATTAAAAAAATGAATTTAAGGGGGTAGCTCCGAAAAAGAGCTACCCCTATTAATAGCAAAATTGACTTTCAGACGTAGTATCTCACCTATATTTCTATAAAACCATCTTTTTACCGTTGTACTTTCCTTAATATCCCCTCATCTTCATTAGGCATTTCCAGAATAAAAATTTGGCTCTACATCACTCAAGTCAACTCCTATAAATTTAGAGGGCTATAATAGAAACTACTTGACCTTTAATGACTTTATTTCACTCCATGTTCCTGCTTTGCCATCTTTATTAAGTCCTCTCACCCTGACATATACAGTTCCGTTTTTCTTGTATTTTACTGTGAGATTGCTCTTTGACGACGCCGCTTTTTTGGTAATTAGATTCTTTGTGAATTTCTTGTTTGTAGCAATTTGTATCTCGTATTTTTTAGCAATACTCTGCTTTTTCCAAGAGATTTTTATTTTTCGGTTCCCCAGATCTTTAGTCTTTACTGACTCGATTTTCTTGGGCTTTTCCGCTGCTTTTACGGTAATCTTAATAGTGCCGTAAGCCTTGGAGCCGTCTTGAGCCGATGCTTTGATAGTGACTTTACCGACCTTTTTGGCTGTTACTTTACCATTGGCATCCACACTGGCTATTGATTTGTCAGAAGATGACCACTTAAGTTTTTTATTGTTTGCATCAGCCGGTGATACAGAAGCTTTGAGCTTTATGCTGTTTCCTACTCTTAATGTCTTTTCTCCGGTCAGCGAGATTTTTGATACAGGAATTGTCTCAACCTTAAGTTTTAGCATTCCATAAACTTTTGAGCCATCATTTGATGTCGCATATACTACTGCTTCACCCACATTTTGCGCAGTCACTTTTCCGTTCTCATCTACTTTCACTATAGACGCATCAGAAGATGACCAACTAATAGTTTTATTTGTTGCGTTGTCTGGAGCTATAGTAGCTGTAAGATTTGCAGTTTTCCCCAATTTCAGATTTTGCGGACCTGTAACTGTAATTGCGGTTATCTTAACGGGCACCATTTCCCAATTGAGCTTGTATGCCCCTGTGGCATAGCCATAGCCATTTGCCTTAACTTTAAGGTAACTGGTACCCTTTTTTAATTTAGTCTCCAATATATCCGACTTTTCCTGATTCTCAGTTCCACAGCAATATATTGCCGGACCAGGTTCCTCAGAAGTATCAAGTATATAGCAAACAAAATCGTCATTAGCTGAAAATGAAATTTTGACCGCAGATTCCTGTGATAATTCAACTTTGTAATAATCCTCAGGGCTCTCTTTTGTGATAAAGCCATCCACAACCTGCTTTTCCGGAAGAGGCATAGCTTCCGCGAAATTATCATTAGGCTCTTTCTCTGTGTTTTCTACAGGTGTAAAACTTGCATTTAAAGTGTAATCATATTTGTCCCTCCACCAGTCGATTTTTCTCTGCACTTTGACATAACATGTACCTTTTTCCACTGCGGCAGTGAATGTACTTCCTTCGTAAGTCAGATAATCCCACGATGGCTCATTTAAATCACCTATTGGAAGCTGCTCCTCACCGTTGACAAGCACGCCAAAATACCCCAACTTCTGATCACCAGATCCCTTAGCAGAGACTGTCAACCAGCCAGAGGATGGGATAACAACTTTGAAAAAATCTTCATTATCATTTGCAGGGATGCACCTCATAAGAACTGTGCCATCAGTCTTCAATTCGTCATCCACGTCTATATTTGCAGCCTTAACCTCTTTGGTGTTGATTGCAAGGCTAGCCCCTGCCGTACTACCAATAACCGTACACGCAATCCCAATAAGAATTCGCCTTCCTATAACACTGATTTTTCCTTTGGTTAACCAATCCAATGTATTCATTACATATGCCCCTTTCCTTTGAAATAATTCAGCGCTTCCAGATAAGCCTGCATTATTAATTATCTTATAGTATTCACTTAAAAGCAATCACTATTAAATATAATGAAACCGCTTCAGGTATTACTCTTCCCACCAAGCCCTTGCACCTTCCTAACGTTTTTGAATGTTTCAGCGTCTCAATTAAATAAGTAAAATAAACTCTCTATTATACTTTTCGCAGACACTTTATTACATAATCAATTATGCCAAATCTTTATATTATGCCAAATCTTTATACCCCACCTCTGATAGTTTTTTCTACATTTTCCGCCTCTCCCTAATATATGAATGGATTTATAGTTCTCCTGACCCGCTGAATGGCCCTATTACTGCGGTTCCAGGTAGTATGGATATGATTATCACTAACTATTGACACCCGTCTTAACGTTTCACTTTTATAATAGTAGGTAAATTAAAACAGGGTAAAATCTCACTACCCTGTTTTTGCCAAATCTTTACACCCCTCTCCATGATAATTTGGATCACATGCTGATTTTATATTCCGGAAACGAATGGATATTTTAGAGTCACAATCGCTGAACCGCCCTAGAACTGGGCTTTAAAATGATATGAATACGCTTTGTATGCTGTCTTAGCGGCCGCCTACGTTTTTCATTTATATAATAGTAGGGAAAACCATAGCGGGTAATCTCCACCAGATTAAGTGTTATAATTTCTATATAATAAAACTTCTTTGGAAGGAGACCATCTATGGAAACATCTCAAATCAGTAAACTCCTAGCACGTATTGTTCTTGTACTAGGCACTCTTGGAAGTATTGTTATTGCATCAAGCATGGGAAGTGATGCTGACAGCGCTCTTTTTGGTTTTGCAATATTCATTGGCCTGTTCTTATCAGTTGCAATAAGTGCAACTCTTATCTATGCAGTAGGTGAAATATTGGATAAGCTGACTGAAATATCTGATGGTGTTAGATCTTTGAATGATACAAAGAACAAGGAAAGTTTTACTCCGCCTGCATCATCCTCATCAAGGAGCGCATTACCCATATGCTTCTCGTTCTTAAGGATGCCAAGAACGGTAGATGCGTACCATTTCTTCTGCCCCATGCATCCTTCTATCCCATCATCCTCAAGCCCCTTAGCTATCTCCCTGGGATTCATTCCACCAAGGAACTCCCTGTAGACCCTCCTCACGACCTTTGCCTGCTCTCTGTTGATGACGAGCTTTCCATCAACCTTGTCATAGCCAAGGAACTTGTGTGTGTTGATGTGGAGCTTGCCTTCCCTGAACTTATGACGGATTCCCCACTTACAGTTTTCCGATGTGTTCCTTACCTCATCCTGTGCAAGGGAGCTGAGAATGGTGAAGAGCAGCTCTCCCCGGCATCCATTGAGTTGATGTTCTCTTTTTCAAAATATATTGGTATCCCGAGGTTCTTCAGTTCCCTCATATATGTAAGGCTGTCCTCAGTGTTCCTTGCAAACCTGCTTATCGATTTGGTGATAACAATGTCAATCTTGCCTGCCCTGCAGTCATCTATCAGCCTTAAGAAGTCCTTCCTTTTCTTGGTGCCGGTAGCACTGATTCCCTCATCCGCATAGATATCAGCCATCACATATTCGTCATGCTCATTGATGTATCTTGTATAATATTCCTTCTGAGCCGCAAAACTGTGGAGCTGATCCTCCTGGTCAGTTGATACCCTGCAGTATGCTGCCATCCTCTGTTTTGTTTTGATCTTCTGTTTTTTTTCCAGCTTTTTGGCTGGAATATGAGTAATACTTTTTACCATCTGACTTTCTCCTCTCCGATATGTAAGTGATCTTTCTGATATCCTTAAGCTCATCATCGGGGACCCTTACCCCCTTACAGAATGATGAGCCTTTTCGTTTATACCCATTGCATATCCAGAAAACCTTTCTGTTCTTTGTCTGTATGTATCTGACGAGCCTGCTCCCGCAATCAGCGCAGAATACCTTATCCATGTATGGGTAATTCGTTTTATCGAGCTCAGGTATACTATCCTTGCCGGGTTCCTTTACTTTATTGATGCGTTTCCAGTAGCTCTCAGAATAGAAAGCATATTCCCGGATCCCTTTCTCACGGCTTTTTTCATACAGATAAACATCACCTGATATCTCCTGCTCCTTAAAGAAAGCATCGGGGACATTCACTCCTTTGCAGAAACCTTTCCCGTACCTGCTCATCCCTCCGCAGGTCCAGCACAGCCTGTTGCCATTACTGTATTTTCTCGGATAAAGAGGATGACCGCAGTATGCGCAGTGCAGATATGCTCTGTATGGCCGCTCTCCATCCTCAAGGTTCTGTGAAAAGAATAGTATTAAACGTCACTCGTTACGTATTTTTTCTTCTATCATCTGCTTCATCCTTCCGAGACATAAAAAAGCCCTGCAGCATTTAGCTGCAAGGCCTTGCATTCCAATATTCAATTGCCTCTTACAATCTCTCAATAATATTATACTTCTTATAAAGTCTCTTTCTCTCAGCTGATGTTGCATTTAATGCTCTGTCAAAATCTTTACCGCCTGGCCCTATGGCCTTAAGGAGTCTTGCAAGCATGTCTGCTCCTTCATCACGTCCTTCCATACGTCCTTCCACACGCCCTTCTGTACGCTCTTCTTCCATTATTTCTTTTAATGCCTGACACACTTTCACTTGTCCTCCTTTCGCATTTTCTGTGGAAATCTTAGCTCCCGTATATATATTTATCATGTCAACAGTTCTTATATCAATGCTCTCTTCTGCTCTTGACCTTATTATATCACGCATACTATCCTTGTCATTTGAATTATATATAAACTCAAGCAGGAAGCCCAATCCTGAATTAAACTTCTTAAAATCGGATATTTCAAAAGGAGTTATGAGATTGAGCCTATAATCATCCACAAACTCTCTAATCCTTGGGTCAATATAACCAAACATATCATACAATGACCTTGGAGCATCCCATTTCTTTTTGTCGAAGCAAATACATAGAGTTATTACCGGAGTTAAATGATCTTTCCTGGAAAATCCTGATAATTTTTCATCTCCCTTCAAATCTCCGGCTTCCTCGTGAGTCTTGCGAATAGTTTCGACCTGTGACGCATAATTCAGTGCATCATATAAATAGTCTCTGACCGGCATTGCATAGTGGATATTAGCCTGGCCTTCAATTCCCAACAGTACCAGAGTTGCGAACTTACTGTGCTTAATGTTACAAAGCTTTAAAACATCACGCATTTTCTGGTTAGAAAACAGCCTGTCCATCTTGTGTATCACTGTTAGTTCTGTTGAGTCCTGCTCCTTCAGATCTTTCGCACTGATGACCTTTTCTCCCATGAATAACAGGTAATTAAAAGCATCCGCAAAGACATTATTCTGAGCAAGATACTGTTTTGTTAATATGTCTTTCTTTCCCATTTTTCACCTTCTTTTATCCATAATGAATGATTTATTTCTGCGACAATTGTCAGTAAAGTATTGAATTATTCATACTGTCAGCTATTTGAACTGTGTAACTGATACCACGCCATTGTCTGCAATAACGCTGATGCAGCCACCAACGTCGGTGCGTAAAGATGAAGCCCCAGCCTGATCAAGACGATCAAGGAGTTCTTGATGCGGGTGACCGTACGAGTTGTCCCGGCCACAGCTGATAAGCGCTATTGAAGGATGTGTGAGCGATAAAAACTCCTCATCGGTGGTGTAACGAGAGCCATGATGGGCTACCTTGAGCAGAGTAATGTCCCCGGAACAGATGTCTGTAGGGCTATCCTGAGACGCTTTGAGAACATTTTTCACATGATCCAGTCCCTCTTTTTCCATATCTCCTGTGAAAAGAGCTGTGAACTTACCATACTTCATATATAAGACGGTGGAGTATGCATTGGCTTCTTCTGTTACCATTCCGAGTTCAGGATTAAGACACGTAAAAGAGGCGTTACCAAGATTAAAGGATTCTCCAGTGTTTATGTAACTTACATCAATCCCCAGCTCCGAGGCTCTCTTTTCCAAAAGATGATAGTTTTCGCCCCGGGATGCCTCTCCAACTTCGGGTAATATTAGTCCTCCGATGCTGATCCCTCCGCGTTCCATGTCATCCATTACTTCGAGGATGCCGCTCATGTGATCCTTGTCTTCATGAGTAAGGATGACTGCATCAAGCTTTCCAATGCCTTTGAACTTGAGGAATGGAATGATCTGGTACCTGCCGACGTTATTCTTTGAAGTGCTGCCTCCGTCGATCAGGATGTGATGATGATTCACGCTCACAACAATACCATCTCCCTGCCCCACGTCGATCATGTTTATTTCTAAATCCGGAGTAGTATGAAAAGTCAGTATTATTACTGCTATTGCCAGGATTGCAGTTCTCACTATATCAAGCGCTATGATAGTTCTCTTGCCATAC
>JAEEGL012564996.1_pt1 | contig 16842 bp, 14 predicted proteins | sample 9134231 | NCBI WGS metagenome assembly JAEEGL01 (sample SAMN16246548, study PRJNA631951) | gut metagenome | biome: gut microbiome; feature: rumen; material: fiber-attached | host: Bos | place: Iran: Karaj | collected 2018-10
ACCCTTTACACCCAGTAAATCCGGACAACGCTTGCTCCCTACGTATTACCGCGGCTGCTGGCACGTAGTTAGCCGGAGCTTCCTCTAAAGGTACTGTCAGAAATTCATCCCTTTAAACAGAGGTTTACAACCCTAGAGCCTTCGTCCCTCACGCGGTATTGCTGCATCAGGGTTCCCCCCATTGTGCAATATTCCCCACTGCTGCCTCCCGTAGGAGTCTGGACCGTGTCTCAGTTCCAATGTGGCCGTTCAGTCTCTCAACCCGGCTACCGATCGTCGCCTTGGTGAGCATTTACCTCGCCAACAAGCTAATCGGACGCGAGCTCATCTTAAAGCGATAAATCTATAATACAAAATTCATGCGAAAACTGTATATTACGCGGTATTAGCATTCGTTTCCAAATGTTGTCCCCCACTTTAAGGCAGATTACTCACGCGTTACTCACCCGTGCGCCACTAAAAACGAGAGCAAGCCCTCGTTTTTCGTTCGACTTGCATGTGTTAGGCATACCGCCAGCGTTCGTCCTGAGCCAGGATCAAACTCTCAAAAAAGAAAAAAGAAAATAACGAGTGTTAAAGAATAACAAGAAGAAAATGATGTTTAATTTTCAAGGTTCAAAAAGACCCAACTTGGTAAGCAAGAGAATATAGAAGCACAACACAAATAACAGATGCACACAAGTTGTAGATTGATTCTAACACTGTGGCAAAAACTTTGTCAACAGAAAAACAGATTTTTTCTGAACTTCGGCTATTTAAATATAAACTATAGTAAAAATCATATAAATTTATATAAACACACGAACTTTAAAATTTTTTCTAAAATTTCTAGATTAGAAACTTTTTTGAATTTCGGTGTGGTAAAGTAAATTTATTCCACTAAATTTGCCATTGCTTCGGGCAAACAACATATAACACTTCTTCACATTTTTCCATTTGCTAACCATCGGTTTACTGAATCAATAGTTTGTTTTTGAATATTTTTGTATTTAATCTTGTACACTTGTATTGCTACTGTATATGCATATCATGTTAGTTGCATTTTGTTAATTTTTGTTTTAAATTAAAGATTACTATAATTTTTTTTGAAATTTTTCTTGAAATTAATGGGGTATTAGTATTGATTAGCGGCGAAAAACTAATAGACGCAATATTTTCTGGTGCGAACAATTTAAAAAACAATAAAAATTTAGTGGATGAAATGAATATTTTCCCTGTACCAGATGGTGATACAGGTACAAATATGTCCATGACAATTTCTGCCGCTTGCGATGAACTATTGAAATTAAAAGGTGAAAAGCTTTCTGTTTCTGCGGTTTTGGAGATTGTTGCTTCGGCGATGCTAAGAGGTGCAAGGGGTAATTCTGGTGTCATTTTGTCTTTACTTTTTAAAGGGTTTTCCGAGGGCCTTGTAGGAATTAACGAAATTGACGGGGAGCAGTTTGTGTCCGCATTTCGGATAGGCGTAAATGCTGCTTACAAAGCTGTCATGAATCCTGTTGAAGGGACGATGTTAACGGTCGCCAGGGTGGCATATGAAAAAGGTAGTGATGCTGCGTTTTTTAACACTGATGAAAAATTTGTACTAAATGCTATATACGAAGGGGCCATCCAAGCATTAAATGAAACCCCTAACCTTTTGCCAGTTTTAAAAAAAGCTAAGGTTTTAGATGCTGGTGGTAAAGGTTTATGCTTAATTTTTGAGGGGATGCTTTCCGTAATTAAGGATAGTTTTTTTATTGAGGAAAATTTGAGCAAAGTAGACAGTAGTATTGAACCTAAAAATAATTCAATATTTGATGACCCTTCAATTTCAGGATTTAGCCATTTGAACATAAGTTTCACTTATTGCACAGAATTTGTTGTAAGAAAAAATTTAAATACGCCAAGCATTGACAGTATGAAGGAATTTTTTAAAAGCATAGGTGATTCAGCAGTTGTAGTTGAAGATAAAGAAATAATTAAGGTTCATATACATACTAATAAACCAGATTTGGTTATTGGCGAAGGACTAAAATACGGCGAGTTTTTAAAAGTAAAAATAGAAAATATGAAAGAGCAAAACCGTGTTGCCATAGAAAACAGAAAAGTTAACAACGAGGATATCAAAAAAAATGAAAGCTTAATTCCAACTGAGCCAGTTGATAATTTTGGATTTGTATCAGTTGCGTTTGGAGATGGACTCAAAGCTCTATTTACGGAACTTGGTTGTGCACACGTTGTAAATGGCGGTCAAACTATGAACCCTAGTACTCAAGACATTGTTAAATCAGTACTAGCAACACCGGCCAAAACTGTATTTGTGTTTCCTAACAACAAAAATATCTTACTTGCTGCCCAACAGGTGCCAAGTATGGTCAAAAACAGAGAAGTAAAAGTGATTCCTTCAAAAACGATACCACAAGGTATCTGCGCTATATTGGCTTTTAGTGAAGAAAAAAATACAGATGAAAATTTTTCTAATATGTTAGAAAGTATAAAGAAAGTAAAAACTGGTCAAATCACGGTTGCTTCTCGTAATGCAGAGTTTGGTGGATTTAAAATAAAAAAGGGAGAAATTTTAGCACTTGTTGACGGAAAATTAATACAAAAATCAAAACATGTAGAAAAAGCAATTCTTAAGTTACTTAACACTGTAGTAACAAAGAGTACGATGTTTATCACCTTGATATATGGTGAAAATGTAAATTCTAAAGATGCCAAAGAAGTTTTAAAAATTGTTCAAAATAAATTTGGTTCAAAAGCAGAAATTTCACTTATTGATGGTGGTCAGCCTGTTTACAACTACATTATTTCAGTTGAATAGTTTAGTAGTTATGGGTTATGCAAGTAATAATAAAAAGAAATATAATAGCGCATAATAATTTATGATTTAACATCGAAAAAGATTTCGAAAATTAATTTTTTATTAGTAGGTTTCTACTTAACGTTTCATATTGACTATCTACGAAGAGACGAAATCTAAGTTTGTTTGTCAAATTTTATCGTAGCCATAATTTTTAGGCGCCATATAAAATTGAAATTACATAGCTTGCATTTTTATATACTGTTTAGACAAAATACAATCTTAAACAACTTTAAAAACTATCTAAAAATGTCGTTAAATAAAACATTTTGTGACTTATAAGTATTTTTAGACTCCAAATATTTTTATTTTTAAACTATTTCAACAAAGTTTTTAACATGTCGTTACTTATATGTTTTCATGTATATAATTTTTCTAGTTTCATTAATAAAAGATAACTTTATAAACAATTCTATCAATAATAAAGACGAATAGCGTAATTTTAATAAATATAGTAAAAAGACCCGTAATAGCACAATTTACTCGTTCATTTTTGCGTGTTAAGAATCTTTTTGAGTTTTTTACACAATATAACGAGTTATCGTATTCTTTATTACGAACTCTACCCCAGCCTTTGATCATATGCTAAGTCCCAAATTAACCACATAGTTTCTATATTTCTAAAAACCTTTTTCATGAGATTGTTTCAAAACTTAATAGTGCCGATAAACTTGGTTCCTAAGATATCGCGACGTAAACTAAGATTAAATATGAAAACATCCGAAGCAAAGAACACAAAAAGTTACACAAAAAATAAAAGGACTACACTAAGTTAGTCCAAAAGAATGTAATCCACGACTCAAAAAACAAGCGACACTAAAAACTGAAACCAAAACTACCAAAAAGCTGCTCACAGGGCAAACTAAAAAATATCAAAAATAAACCGAATACCGAATATTAACGTTTCTTCTTCCTTCTGGCAGCTTCCGACTTTTTTTTACGTTTAACAGAAGGCTTTTCGTAAGCTTCACGTTTACGTACTTCCGCAATCACACCGGCGCGCGAACATTGTTTTTTAAACCTTCTTAGTGCACCGTCTAAGGTTTCGCCTTCTTTAACCACAATCTCAGCCATTTGTACTCCCCTCCCATCTAACGCCAAAAAAGGCTAGGAGCGCAAATCACAAACCTTTGTTCCAAATTATACAACAAAAACTGTATAAATGTCAAGGTAAAATATATTAAAATCCAAGTTCTAATAATTAACTAAAATAAATTTATTAAATAAACAAAAATTGTTTAAAATGCTTCTCTTTTGGTAGTAATAAAAGTAAATAGATTTTTAAAATGGTGAAAAATACTTCCAAAAGTGTGGGTTGGTAAAAAGTTTAAATTGAATTTAGTAATGAAAAAAATATTTGTGCGAAAACCTTGAGTGTAGTATACGGGTACCAAAAATTAACTTTCTGAAAAATGGTTAAAAAATTCATTTCTTGTGTTAATGATCATATTTTTGTTTTATTTATGCATTTTTATTAATCCATATTTATTTTTAGATTTCACCTTTTACTAAAAATGCATCCGCAGTAATTTTGTCTGTACAAATTATACTTTTTGGAAAGTTCTATCGACTTTTTATAACCATCTTTTTTCTTAAAGTCGGATAATAAATATCTTTTTCCAGTAATTTTCTCCAAATTTGCCCCAATGGAGTTAATTATTTCTGAGTTTTTATAAGGACTAACTGTAAGGGTAGTGGTAAAAAAATCAAAATTTAAGTTTTTTGCAATATCTGCCACCTTTTTTAGCCTTAATTTGCAACAAATTTCACATCTTTTATTTCCTTCTTTTTCATTTTCGTAACCTTTTATGGCACTAAAAAACTCTTCTTGGTTGTAATTTGATTCAACGAAATTTACACTACTAAACTCTGGATAAGAAAGTAACCTAAGTTGCTCTTCTTTTCTATGATTAAATTCATTTAATGGGTAGATATTAGGATTATAAAAAAGTAGGTAGATATTAAAAAAATCTTTTAAATAACTAAGAACGTAACTACTGCATGGTCCACAGCAGCTGTGCAATAAAAGATTAGGCTTTTTTGCAATATTATTGCTGTTAAATATAATACTCTTGATTGTTTCATCCAGTATACTTTGGTAATTTATTTTTTGTTTTTTCGAACTATACATAATAAAAATCCCAAAAAATAACGTCGTTTTAAACTACTTCAATAAAAATACCTTCTAAAAAAATCTTAATTTTTTTTAAGTGTCATGTTTACCTTAAGGTATAAAAAAGCAATAAATAAATCAACGGTAAAGAGCAATATATTTATTTATTACAAAAAAATATCTAAAAATGTCAAAATCATAATTTAGTAAATAAAAACACTTTTATGTAAAAATTACCATATATTTATCTGCAATTTTTTAAGAATTACATATTAAAAACATTTTAGATATTCATAGGATCTAGATAATTTTGGATTTTATTAAGTTGAAAATTATTGTGTTTTTTAGTAGTTAACAGAAAATATACATGTTATAAAAAAATGAATTATGTGGCCATGGATGTAATGAAAATAAAAATTAAAAACCAATTATGGGCAAAAATAAGATATAATCATTTTAAATTTGTCAAAAATCAACTTAAAAATTAATTTTGTAGGAGATTTTTTAAAATTGAAAACAGTTCTAACGATTGCTGGAAGTGATTCAATTGGTGGTGCGGGAATACAGGCAGATATAAAGACTATAACTATGCACGGAGTATATGCAACAACAGCAATTACGGCAGTTACAGCACAAAATACTATTGGCGTACAAGATATTTTAGAGGTTCCACCATATTTGCTAAAAAAACAACTAGACTCTATTTTTACTGACATTTACCCAGACGCTGTAAAAATAGGTATGGTCTCTTCAGAAAATTTAATTGAAGTAATTGCCGAATCTTTGAAATTTTATAAGGCAAAAAATATTGTTGTAGACCCAGTTATGGTTTCAGGCACCGGGTGTAAACTATTTAGTGGTAAATATTCAGTGGTCTTAGCTAAAAAGCTTTTTTCGATATCTAACTTAGTTACTCCAAATTTATTTGAAGCAGAAGTAATTTCTGGAGAAAAAATTTTTAATTTAAGTGATTTAATAAAAGTCTCAAAAAAGATATCTGCAAAATATAACTGTAATGTTTTGTGTAAAGGTGGTCACTTAGAAGATAATTCTAACGATGTCTTATTTTTGAAAAATAATAACGATTGCATTATATTAAAAAGTGAAAAAATAAATAACAAGAATACTCACGGTACAGGTTGCACTCTTTCTAGCGCTATTGCTTCTAATTTAGCATTAGGTAACGATTTAATAAAAAGTGTAAAAAATGCAAAAAAATACGTATATACTTCTATTTCAAGCATGCTTAATCTTGGAAATGGAGTCGGACCTATAAATCATATGTTTTGCAAAGAGTTTTTGATTTAAAAAACTAATGTTTTAAACATTTTAATAACAAAATGATAATTAAGATATTTTAAAAAGAAAAAATAAATGTAAAATAATCGCATAGTATGAATAGTTGGTTATGTAAAGTAGAAAAAAATTGAGATAAAAATCTTTAAATAGCCCAGATTCTTGTACACTTTTTTTGTTCTATTCCCATATAAGAATTGTATTATTTACCTCTTATACAATTTTTTAAAAATAATAAAACACGAAAAATAGGCATTACTAAAAATAGGTAGATTAACAGATAATACCTTATGAAAATAAAGTTAAAAAGCTTTCAAAAGCCAATTTTTTTGTAACAGTTTCTACTTATTTTTGGTTTAATCACCTCTAAATAGATAAAATATCAAACTATCTATTAATATTTAGCACTATTGATTGCGGCCAATAAACCTGGTTTTAAGGATAATTGTTTGATCATATTCAAGTTATGTAAATAAAAACATACATTTAAGTTTAAATTGAATATATTAGCAAACCAGAGACGCTATTTTGAATATATTTACTGCATTTTGTTTTATAATTATTTTTATTAAGTTCACATATTGAATATTTCTAAAATATATTTTAGAAAATTAAATTTAGCAAAATAAGTTATTAATATATAATTAAGCGGTTTTTTGTGTAAGCAAAAAGGAGTAAAAATTTGAAATTATTAGTGCAAAGAGTTTCTAGAGCTAGCGTAAAAATAGACGGCAAAGAAATTTCCAAAATAAAAAATGGCTTTTTAGTATTTATAGGAATAACACACGGCGACACAAAAGAAATTGCAGATTACCTTGTAAAAAAGTTATTAGGGTTAAGATTATTTGAAGATGAGAATAGTAAACTTAACTTATCTTTAAAAGACGTTAGGGGAGAACTACTTTTAGTTTCTCAGTTTACGCTTTATGCGGACTGCTCTAAATGTAATAGGCCATCGTTTATTAAAGCTGCCAGCGGAGATTTTGCAAAAGGGCTGTATGATTATTTTGTTAGTAAGTGTAAAACTGTTGTGCCAGTAGTTAAAGAAGGAATATTTGGAAGTAACATGGAAATCGAACTTGTTAATTATGGACCAGCAACAGTAATTATAGAAAAATAGCACATGAGTTTAAAAACTTAAAAAGTAAATCTTAAAATTACTAAAAACATGAAAATATAATTTAATATAAAGTATTTAAAGAAAGGTTACTAAACAAACTATATATCCGTGTAAACATTGTTTAAGTATATAAAAAGAGAGTAAAAATGAAAAATTCCATTTATTAAGTAAAAAATAAGCGATAAAAATTTTTGTGGAGGAAAGCAAAGAATAATTACCATAAAAAATTTTAATAAGTCGTGAATGCAATATATATTGGTTTTAAATTTGTTTACAAATTAGCGAAAAAGTGTTTTTAAATTGATAATTAGAAGCAGTATAAAAAATAAAAATTAAATTTTTTATTTAAGTATTTTTTAAACTTATTTTGAAATTAAACTTTGTGTTTCTGTTTAATTCAGTTTTTTTACACGTTACTTATAAAGACAACGCTAAAAGTAGGTAGATTGACAGATACGACTTTATGAACATCACGTTAAAAAATGTCCCAAAAAAGTAACAGTCGCTACTTATTTTTGGTTTAATAACCTCTAAAGAGACAAAATATCAATCTATCTATTAAAATTTAGTAATGCCGTTATAAAAAGATAATTTACATATTTTTGTTTTTGCACTAAGCTGTAACAAAAACTTTTTTAGATGGTATGTTTAAAGCTGTCTTAACAGCCTCGGTAATCTTCTCCTTTACTAATAAATCTTCTCCTCCAGCGCACACCACTACTACGCCTTTTATTGCTGGATGAATCTTAGTTACAGCGAGAGCTCTTTCTGAACCATCTTGATCTCTTATTTTTATATATTTTGTTTCAGTTTCGTTAGTTTCTTTCAATTTATTTTGGTCACTATTAATATAGTTCCCGTAAGAATCTTTGACCGTTTCTGTACTTTTTTTATTTTCAGTTGCGTAAATGTTTTGTTCTGTACTTTCTAAAGATATTAAAACTTTTGGATTTTCTCCAACATTTTTCATAGAAGATATTATATTTTTTACTGAATTTTCTAAATCTTCCTTGTATTTTCTAGTATATGTACAAATTTCTTCATCTGATTTAGTTTCTAAATTTTTATTAGGATTATTTTTAAAACTAAACAAGTTAGATATAAAGACAAAGAAGACTCCTATTAATGCAATTAAAAAGCAAAATTGTAAACTGTTACCATTTAACGCTATAGTTTTCAGCTTAAAGGTTAGTGTTTTTAGAAAGTCTTTTTTCAACATAATTTTTTAAGGTATAGCTATTACCTCTATTTCTTTAAGTGTCCTTAAATTTAAAAAATCCTTAACTAATAGTTCAATTTGTTCTTTTTTTTCTAGATCTATTCTATTTATCAAAATTTTTGTTTTATTAATAAATATGTTTTGAGGGTTCTCGGTATTCATTAATATATTTACATTTTTTGCACTTATGCCCTTGTTTTTTAGTAGATTTAATGTGCTGTTTTCAAGATTTTTAACAGTCAAGTTTTTTACTTGTTCTTTCATATTGTTTTGTGTTTTTTTGTATATTTCTTTTGAACTAAAATTTGTATTGTTATTATCTATCTTGAAAATGTTGCTATTAAATTTTTTAAACTTACTAAGTCCGGCAAAGACTGTAAATAATATTATAATTTTTAGTATAGTGTTTGCTATATTTTTATTGTTACCTTCTGGGATTAAATTATCCAAAATGGCATAAACAATCGATAATATGCTTAAATTTAATACCCAATTTTTTAGTAAATTCATTTATTTTAAAAATCCTTATTTTAATTAATAAATGTTAAATTAGTATGTGGTTTTTTAAGCACATATGACTTAGTCGCTGAATAATTGGAAATTAAAAAGCAGAGATATCGTTAAAATATAATAGACAGATTTAAGTCTTAGCTCTTTATAGGCATTTACTCTAAAAAATTAAGTTAAACATTGTTATTCAAAATTTATTTTTTAGTGTCTCTGAAATATAAAATTTATAAAATATTGTTTTTTAGGCAATGCTAAAAATGCATAGACGAAACATAGTTAAAATTAATTAACAAAAAATTGGAACTTTAATATCCCTAAAATTTTTAAATGAAAGTAATTCTTTAGTAAGAACTGAGCTAAATACTACCATAGCAGCTAATCATAAGTGCAGTTGACTAAAATAGTTAGGCATTGCTTGTTTTTCCTGACCTTATAATTTAGCACGTATGTTTGCTTTTAGCACTTACTTTTTTGATTTAACTACTGTTTTTCGTATTACCTTTATGTTGCTAAACAACCTTTGGGGCCAAAATTTTAACACATAAAAATAATTTATAAAAAAACATATTTTTCTCTACTGATTCTCGTCTTAAAACGATTCTAGAATGCTTAGTAATTCTAGAATTTTTTACTTTTAAGTTATTAATTTTTAATATATTCAATTATTTTAGAAAAATCACACGCTTATTAGATCGTTTTTTTAAATCAGTCTTGTGATAAATCAATTTTTACGTCTTTCTTTTTTTCCTCTTCTGCTTTAAAAAATTCTTTCGGTTGCATTCCTTTTTGTTTTGCCAACATACTGCTTGGAAATGTCACTAACAACTGATTATAGTAAGATACATTTGAATTGTATACTCTTCTTGCAGCACCCAAATGCTCCTCAACATCGGCAATCGATAATTGTAAAGTCTTGTAATTTTCACTAGACTTTAGTTCAGGGTAATTTTCTGCTATAACATTTATTTTTCTAAGATTTTCATTCATTGCGCTGTTTGCATCATTTTTTTCTTCCATTGTCATGTTGTTACGTAATTTTATGGTCTTAAACAAAGTTTCTTTTTCGTATTTGGTGTAAGCTTTTACAACATCCATCATTTTATTTAAAACGTCATATCTTTTAGTCAAGGCTACATCTATTCCCGAAAGAGACTCCTCAACTTTAACTGACATTTTATTTAAGTTATTTAATATTGCAAAATAACCTATAGCTAAGATTAAAATAATAGCTATAACTACAATAAAAATCGTTGTCATTGTTCTAATCTCCTTTTAAATAAAGTATTATCTAAAGATAATTTATCTACAAAATCAGTAATAAGCTTAATATCAGAGCTTATACTTTCTTTAATTTTTTCTGCATCTACTTTTCTAAAAATACTATGTTCAAATGATTCTTGGCTGTTGTTTATTCCTATATGTAATTTATTATCTACAAAGCAAAGAATCAAGCTTCCATCTATTCCATTTGCGACATCTTGTATTCTTTCCATTAAAGACGGTGTTAAAATGTAAAATGCTTCGTGATCATCTTGAGCGTACGCTTTAAATTCCTTATTAAAAGATTCATCTTCAGTAATCACTTTATGTAAGTTAGAAAATATGCTGCATCCTTTAGAATTTCTAAAATTGCGTTGTCTAACTAACATATTTGCTCTGAAGTATTTGTTAAAATCAAAGATTATCCATCTACCCTTAAAAAGTGTTACAAAATGAACGTCATCTTTTGTTTGGTAACTTTGTTCTATGTGTAAATCTGCTTGTTCTAAGTATACATCTTTATATTTGCCTTTAATATAATTTTTGGAACTGTATCTATCTCCAAGTTGTATCATATTTGTGTTTTCAATTACAGTTTCATCTATTCCTTTACCTGATACATATTCAAGGTCGGTAAAAACATCTTTGAGTGCTCTTACTACAAACATTTCTTCAAAACTAGAATTGAATTTTTCGTATGATTTATTAAGAAATATTGTCAACGATATACCTACAAGAAATGATAAAATTGCACAATTTAAATTTTTAGTAAAAAACACTACTAACACTGTAATTAAAAAACAAATTGTAGTACCTATTACATAAAATTTTATTGCTTTTTTTCTTAATTTTTCTAGTTCTTTTATGTCCATTATGTTCCTCTTTTTTTAAAAAAATATTAATATTAACCAATTTGTAAAGTATAATTATATCAAAATTTAATATTTTTGTAAACATGTAATAAAAAATTGAGGTTTGAACCTTAACTGACGTATATTCAAAAGTGAATTCACTGTTTGCCCTGAAAGAACTGTTTATTTGGTAATCAATAGAATCTATTAATACAAAAAATTATAAATAAAAATTTTACATGATTAGTGTTAAAAAATGGTTTTATAAAATAAATTAAAAATGACATTTTTTGAGTTATTAAGAAGAGTATAGCAAAATTGATTAGTTTTATTAGATATTGTATGTTTTGGTAAATATTAAATACTTCGGTAAATCCAATGTTACTTAATTTTTTGCCAGAGTCTTAATCTTAAATTTTATTTTGACATATTTTTAATAAATATTAACATTTAAAACTTGTGCAAAATTTGACTTAAATATTAATGCATTTTTTATTTATTATTTTTATAAATTCTGTTCTTTTTTATATTCAAGCGCAGCGCGAAGCTACGAAAATTGTGAATTCTTTTAATGAGCATTTTTTACGTCACAATTTTACCGCGCCGGCGCTGCGCTTGAATTTATTCTATAAATTTAGTGATTTAAATATTTATATTGCACGCTATTAAAACACTTCTAAATTTAAATCAAATAAAAGTTAACAGTAATAAAATCTCATAGACAATACGAAATTACAATTTATGAACAGGAAAAACGGTTTTTAATCTTTTCACGTTTTTTGTCTAACAGCCTTTCGTGCAAACCGGGTCAAAAAATGTTACGCAACAACCGATTTATCATACCAAAAAGTGTAGTATATGATTGATTTGCTGATAAGTATTTTTGATTCGTCGGTAAGGTCATACGGTGTTATTTATGCATTTTTAATACTGCTTAAAAGTTTAAATTATATGCATACATATAGAAATAGAAATACTAAACTTTAGGCTTAAAATTGCTGACTTTTTTACTATTAAGCCGTGAGACACATAAAGCACAAGATATATCTCCAGTTATGTTTATAACAGTGCGACCCATATCAAAAATACGATCTATTCCGTAAATTAACATAATAGCGTCAATAGGTATACCAACAGACGAAAGCACCATAGCAAGAGTAATTGTTGCAGAACCAGGAACACCTGCGGTCCCAATAGAAGATGCTGTAACCGAGGCGACAACAAATATCATCTGACCAATTGTTAAGTGCACATTACAACAAGTTGCTAAAAATATCGTTGCAACACATTGGTAAATAGCTGTACCATTCATATTTACAGTAGCACCAAGTGGTATAACAAAAGAAGAAATACCTGGCTCCACTTTCATTTTATCACAGCATTCCTTAGAAACAGGAATAGTTGCAACTGAACTTGCAGATGTAAAAGAAAATATTATAGCAGGCAGAGAATTTCTAAAAAAATCTATAGGGCTAATATTTCCAAAAAACTTAGCAGATATAGAATAAACTACAATAGCGTGTAAAATATACCCAATATATGCACACAAAATTGCAATAGCCAAAGTACCAATAATATTGATGCCCTGGGTTGCTACCACCCAACTTATCATGGCAAATACTGCCAAAGGAGAAAGCCTAATTATTCCGTGTGTAATTTTTTCAAAAACAGAATAAAAAGAGTTCAATACATTAGCTGCAGCTTTTCCAGACTCTTTACTAGCTATAATTCCTGCACCGACCATAATAGCTACAATTATTACCGTTAACATGTCTGCGCCTGTAAAAAGTCCAAGGATTATATCCTTAAAACCTGGTGCAGCAGTTTCATTCCATTTACCAGCATCCGTAAAAGAAAGTTTTTGAAAAAGGCCAACATAGCTAAAAAAAGAAGACAACAAAAGGCCAGTTAAACAAGCCAAAACCGTAGTTACAAAAAAATACGAAACAGATTTCAAACCAACAGACCCTAGTTTTTTAAAGTCTCCCATGGACACAACTCCATCTATAATAGACAGAAAAACAACCGGTATAACAATAAACTTTAATAAATTAACAAATATAGTGCCAATTGGTCTAAGATAAATTTCGGTAATAATAGATACTCCAAACAAATAAAACAACGTTCCGGCCATAATTCCTAGGGCAAGAGCCACCAGAATATATGTTGCTAGGTTAATATTTTTTAATTTATTTAAAAAAAAACTCATACACAACCCCCTTGCTTTAAAAGGCAAAAACTAACAAAGCAACTCAGTTAAGTAAAATTTTAAAAACATGGTTGCGGGAGCTGGATTTGAACCAACGACCTTCGGGTTATGAGCCCGACGAGCTACCGGACTGCTCCACCCCGCGGCTTAAATACCGATACATCATACCCCACAGTCATATATAGTACTCATTGAAAAGAAATATGTCAACAATATTTTTCTCAAAGACTGGAAAAACACTTGAATTAATAAAATATATTGTACAAATATTTTACGTAATAATTATTCCTCCATGTTTTAAAAATTATTTTTATTTTCCATATTGTGCTTTCATAATTTTTATTGTAAAATTATACGCATAGTTGGTTTTTAGTATAAATTATGAGAGGATCATTATGGTTGTCTATAAAAGGTCAAGCGCGTGCGTTTTGTGTGTGGCCGTGTTATCTACACTAGTCCCTAGCCATCTTTGTAGTGCAAGGTTGTGGCACAAATATACTAGTAGTAATGTTTTTTGCGATTTTTCTAAAAATAGTGAAAATGCTGCTGGGCAAAGTAATACTGATGTTGTAGTCAGTAAAAGCTCAGAATCTTCTATAAACAGCAACATCGATTCTGAAGAAAAAACTGATATTTTAACAGATTATGAGAAAAATAATAGTAAGTTAGAACAAGGTGATATTAAAGAAAATAATGAGAAATTTAGTTCTGAAGCTAAAACTAGTATTTTGACGGATAATGAAAAAAATAATGGTAAGTTAGAACAAAGTGATATTAAAAACAATCAGGAAGAGTTAAAGGAAACTGTTTTTGTCGATAAAGATCAGTTTGGCAAAGGTAATAAGTCAAATAGCACTATAAGGTCTTTAGCTATTAATGCTGCCAAAGTTGGAGCGGGTGCTGTTATGGGGGCTTTAGCACTAAAAGGGGTGGAACTTGTAATAAATAAAAATAAAGACGAGGGCAAGGAAATTGATTATAGCAGTGACAAAGTTACTATCGAGAAACTTGAAGGGGAATTGGAGGAGGCTAATAAAAAAATAGAGGATTTGTCTAAACAAGATGAAGGTGTTAAAAATGATGGTAAGAAAGAATTAAATAGCACTCCCGGACATAGAGCTTACCTATGGGGAGCTATGAGTTACCTTTTTGAATGGCTGAATTTATTTGGTGAAAATCAAAAAGATACAGAAACGTTAGCAATACAAAATAATGGTTTGCGAATAGTATTTTCGGTCTGTTGGTTTCTTTATTCCGTCGTTGTCACATGGGCAGTTTGGTATGGGTATAAAGATAAATATAGTAAAAGTGTTAAAAACAGGGTTATAGGGGGTGTAGAGACAGCACTGGCGTGGATTTGCCCGCCACTAGGACTCGCGTTTACTGCGTCTATTGTATATCTAAAAGTTATGGATTAAAGAATAATGATAAGTTTTGTACAAACTTAGCTTTTAATCTGTGTAATTGTTTGTGCCCACTAAATAATTTTACATAAATCATTCTATTTGTTTAAATATTTTTTTACACAATAACTGACTTTTCCTGTTCGGGCATTTTTCTAACTAATGTACTATTATTTTGCTTCGTTAGAATTTGTGTTCCTTTATATTTTGATTTTGGTTTTTGAATAAAGTAAAGTGTCTTTTTTCATATGCAGTGCTAAAATTAGTTAAATTAACAGTTAGCACCTTAGGGACAGCACATTTGTGTTCTTTATTACGGTTTTCTTTGCATATATCTTTATTTGTGAAATTTTAGAAATTCTTTATAACGAGGAAAAAACTTACACTAGAGGAGGAAGTAAAAGAATTAATAAAGAAAATGGAGATAGCAAGAAAGTTTTAAAAAAACTTGAATTAGCAGATACGCTATCAGAGGCGAACTTTCCTCCTGGGAATGAAACTTCAGGACACCAGAAATGGCGTTAAATGTTTCCAAAATTAATGAATTATTAAAAGCTTGTATAAATATTCCAGGTGAATGTATTGTCACAGGTATAAATTAAGTAGAAACACAGTTTTTGAAGTTCTGAATAATTAATTTGAGTTCGATTTATATATCATATTCTTTGGTTTTACTTTTTTTCTGTCGATTTTTCACGAAGTAAACTTTAACAGCAAGAGCAATACTTTTGCACACTACTACAATATAGGGAAAAATTGTGTAAAAAATATAAAGAGAAAAATTAACAGCACAAATAGCTAACAGTATCACTATTAAAAGATTATTTTTACACCAATACTAAAAAGCCACCGATTTCTTTTTTTCAGAATATTCGTCATATTTTTCTTCTTTCTTTGGATCATTTGGATTATCATCTGATTCTGGATTCGTAATTGGCTCGTCTTTTTTATCGTCTTTTTTATCGTCTTTCCCAAAAGCTCCCACTAATCTGCTAATACCAAAATTAGTACCACCTACCGCACTTGCACCAACACCTGCAACAGTAAGAGTTTTAACCATTCCTACACTATTACCTTTTTTAACATTTTGCTTTTTGTCATTATTAACATATAAGTTATCCCCATTTTCAATATTTTCTTTATCTGAATCTTCGGTTAAATCTGTTTCATCTTCTATGCTTTCATCTAAATTTTCTGTGTCATTTCTCTCGTCGCTATTATCGTCTATACTAGAATCTTGTGTCTCTTCGTCTGTTGTTTTAGTATCAATCTCAGTTTTGTCATCAGCAACTGCTGACTCATCGCTAAATTTAGATTCCATATCTGCCGATTCGTCATGAGACTCAATACTCATATCCGCCGTACTCGCCAAATTATTATCACCTTGAGCGCTTACCGCACTGCTTGAAGCGAAGCAACTCCCGCTGAAAATGCACCTAGCATTATTAAACTTGCAAACTTACCTTTATTCATATGATAAAAACCCCATTTTCTGCTGCAAAACAGCATATATATATATCAATTCTAACTAAACTTTTAGAGAAACACACAAACTGAAAACAAAAATAAAGCAAAGTTGAAATATAAATATACTAGTATTATAGAATATTTTAATTTGGGTGTTAAGTAAGTTAATTATTATAAGTTTAAATAGAATAACTAGAACTCTTTTAATAATTTTTAATAATTAAAGTCAGCTTAAGTACATTTATTATTTTTAGAAATTAATTCAAAAATATTGATTTTTTTATATAAAATGTTATAATATTCAATAGTTAAAAACCTATTTCTAGATTTTAAAATAAAAAGGAGAATTAAATTAATGAAAGTACTTAATTTTTTTATTGCTAGTGGAATAGTAACTTCTTTGTTGTCTAGTATAAGTAGTACGGCAATATATGCTGATGATACGGTTTCTAACGACTACTCGAAGTACGCATATATTGATAGAAATTTTGAAAAAAATAATGAAAATGAAAAAAATGAAGAAAAGAATTCATCTGTGTTAAAAAACGT
>JAEEGL013235185.1_pt1 | contig 16842 bp, 8 predicted proteins | sample 9134231 | NCBI WGS metagenome assembly JAEEGL01 (sample SAMN16246548, study PRJNA631951) | gut metagenome | biome: gut microbiome; feature: rumen; material: fiber-attached | host: Bos | place: Iran: Karaj | collected 2018-10
ATTATTTTGAAAGTAATATTATAATAGAAAGAATAATATTTAATGAAAATAAAATAATTAAACATTTATCAGAATGTAATGATACATTTAATGAAAATGATATTAATGTTCATAATGAAACAATGGATAATCCAGAAATAACAACTCAAAGTATAATTGATTTTGCAAATATGGATCTTCAAACAGGACAAATTATTCCTTCAGCAACTCAAGAAGAAATATTATTTTCAACAAGACCAGAAATGTTTATAGCAATGTTTATATGTCAAAGAATTTACAGTAATGAAATAATAATAATTTCCGGAGCAAAACAATTATTTGATTATGAAGGATATTCTAATTCATTTAAATTTCAAAAAATAAAAGAAAAAATAGATGATAAAAATGAAAATGTATTAGCGTTGGATGCAACAATGTTTGATCATTATAAATATAATAATGTAATTCAAGATATATCTAAATTTTATACAGCATGTAATTTTTGTAAGCAAAAATATGGTAATCCTAGTATTAGTACTGGAAGTTGGGGTTGTGGTGTTTTTGGTTGTGATAGAGCCCATAAATTTTTACAACAATTAATTTGTGCTAAAAGTAATCATGTTAAATTATCTTTTTCTACTTTTGGAAAGGTTGATTATCAAAATAATCTAAATTTATTATTTAGAAGTGTAATTCAATTTAAACCTAAAGTCTCTGATTTATGGAATTTAATCATTCAATTCAAAGGAAATAAAGATGATGATTTTCATTTATATTTAAAAGAAAAATTAGGAAATGAATTTTATATGTAATTTGAATTTGAAATACATTAAATACATTATTAAATTTTTTTATATTTTTATTTTCATTTCTCATATTTAATATTTAAACACATTAACAAATTAAATTAATTTAATAAATATTCAAGCTGTTATTTTCTTTTAAAAAAATAGTAAATAATTTTTACTATTTTTCAATTTATTTCTTAACTAAATATAAAACTTTTAAAATTAATAAAAATATGAATATATTTTTCAATTATAAAATTATTTATTAAATTGAATAATTGTAAAAAAAAAATCACTTAAATAATTATATCTTTTTTCAAATTGTTTCAAAGAATCAATAAAACTTTGTTTTAAAAATATTTTATCAAATATTAATTTATGAACTCCTAAATATCCAAATAATTCTAATTTAAAGATTTTATTTTTCAATGAAGAAAGATGAAATTCTAAAATTTTCTCATTTTCATTATAAGAAATAATGTTAAACCCTTCAATTTCTTTATTCAAATGTTCTTTAATAAAATTTTTATTTCAATAATTCTTTTTATTCTATATCTTACTTACTATTTATTTATTGTTAATATATTTTACAATCTAACCGTTATTATTAACTATATTACATTCTAATTATTGATTAATTATATCTTACAATCTATTTATTTATTATTTATAAATATTAAATTCTATTTATTTGTATTAATATATTTACTCTCTATTGATTATTAATATCTAATACTCTCTATTTATTTATTAAAAATATATTTTAATCTCTTGTATTTAAAATTAAATATACCTTCTATTTGTTGATGATAATTATATCTTACTTTCTTTTTTTATTATATAATTTTTTACAAACTATTTATTTATTATTAATATATTTTATAATTCAATTTCAATAATTTCATTTTCTAATATCCAATCTTGTTTACATAAATCAATATTTAAATTTCCTTCTATTTTTGATTTATCTTTCATTATTTCTAAATATTTCATATAATATCTTTTAAAATTATTTTTATCATCATTTTCATAAATATTAGTATTTTCTTTAGTATCCTTGAATTTATTAATAAATAAAGTAAGATCTTCTTTCATTTTATTAATTTTATTAACATTTATTTCAATTTCTTTAATTAAATTTTCTGACATTTTTTTTTCTTCTTCATTCATTCCTATTTTATTAAAAGAAATCATATTATGATTTAAATGATTATTAAAACATTCCTCACAAATATTATTTTTACAATTTAAACAATATCCTCCAATTATTTTTGAATGAATTTTACAATTAAATTCAAATTGAGGATACTTTTTAAAAAAAGAATGATTAAAATAATCATCCCATGAAATTCTCTTATTTAAATCAATACATATCATTTTATTTATTAAATCATTTAAATCATTATCTTCACTTAATTTTAATTTTTTTCCTGATTTAATATCTTTCAATAATTTAATTTCATTACTTCCTTTATAAGGATATTCTTTAAATAAAAGATAATATATTATTATTCCTAAATTCCATAAATCACTTTTGATATGAATATTATAATTTTCAATAATTTCAGGAGATCTTGTATAAGATATTTTTGTTGAAGTCATTGTTAATTCCTCATTTATTTTTTTATTTAATCCTAAATCACTTATTTTAATTGATATTTTATTTATTTCGTTTAATGATATTAATATATTTGATAAATTTAAATCTCTATAAATCATTTCTTTAGTTCTTAATATTTTATTTAATTCTATTAAAAAATCTCTTAACTCTTCTATAGATAATCCTTTATCTCTTATTTTCATATATTCTTCTAAATTTGTTAAACATAATTCCATTACTATATAATAATAATCTTTTGAATTAATTATTTCTATTATTGAAATTAACTTTTCTTTATTTATTAAATCCAAAAATTCTTTTTCTGATATTTTATAATCTTTATTAAATTGTATTTTATCAATTTCTTTTATTACAACATAATTTCCTTTTTCTTTATTTTTTCCTTTATATAATGATGAACTCATTTTTTTAATATTTTCATATTTATCCCATATTTTTACACTATTCATTTTTATATATATTTTATTTTCCAAATATTAATAACAAATAATAGAATTTATTTAAATTAACATTAACAATTATTATTTAAAATAAACAGCCATACCAAAATAATATATTTATAAAATATTAATAAAAGTTTATAAATAATTAATAACTCTACTTAATATAAATAAAAATTTCCATTTTTTTTTAATAGAAATTTTTCTAGCTGCAGTAGTTAAAAGACAAAAGAAAAAAGGATAAGTCATACTTATAACAAAACTTAAAAATGAAGATTTAAATAAAGCTAACTGGCTATTTTGAAAAACAGAGCAAAAAACACTTAAATAATACCAAAAGAATATCATAAAAAAATATAAGAGAAAAAAAAAAATGATAAATTTATTTTTTATCAAAGTTTGCAATTCATAAACCGAAATTTTATTGTTTTTTGATTTAATTGTATTAATTAAATTATGAGATAAAGATAATTTACCTAAGAAATTATTAATTAAACCACAAATTAAACTAGAAAAAATAGCTTTTGGTAAATTATAAAAATAATTAAATTTCCCTTTATGACGATATAAATAAGTAAATTGCTCATCAGTAAAAAAAAGAGCATTAAAAAACAAAAATAAATCTAATTCAAAAATAAACAATGAAATTTTGACTGATCTTAAATTATAATCCATATTATTAAGAAAAGTAAAAATGAATAATTGATGATAATTTAATAAAAACCAATAACACCCAAAAAAAGACATTTTATCATATTTAAGAGCCATTTTAAATTTCATTGACATTATTTCTTCTTTATTATAATTTATTTCCTGAATTATTGAATTTGATGAAATATTTTTTTCTTTTAGTGTTTGTTCAGATGAAAATTTACTTATTTTTTCATTAAAATTATTATTATTTTTTTTCTCATCTTTTGAAATAAAAAAATCTAATTGAGGTTGAAAAAAAACAAGTTTTTTATTATTATTATTATGTTTATTTTTTAATATTTTTTTCTTTTTGAAATATTTTTCTATTTTTTCATTTGATTCTTCTAAATTTTTCATCGTACTATGACTACTTGATAAACTACCATTATAATTTTTTTTTAAAGGAGAATTCTTTTTATATAAAGGAGGAGATTTAGAAATAGGTGTTTGAGATTTTTTTTTAAAATAAGATTTTTTAATATTTAAATTAAGACTTTTCGTTGTATTTTTTTTATATGGTTTTGTTTTAAAGAATTTATTTATACTATTTGGACTATCTAAATAATTGGTAAATTTAACTTGAACATTTTTAATTTGTGTTTTTTTTGGAGGATTATTCTTTGGAATAATTGAATCATCATTTCCTTCAATTTTATTTAGAATTATTATCTGATCATTATTATTTCTTTTTAAATTTTTTTCTTCTGACATTTCATAAATTTTTGTAAATAAATATTTTAACCCTCTAAATTTTATTAATATACTTAAAATTATTTGTATAATAAAACAAAAAGTTTGGAAAATTTGCCCATAATTATTGAAAAAACAATTAAAAATAAAAGCATTTTTAAAACATAAGAAAACTTTTAAATTTGAAGGAGATAAAGCATATCTAAAAGAACTATACCATTTATTATATCCCATTTTTCTATCAGACAAATCCATTTCATTTTTAAAAGAACATTCACATTTAAAACTATAATCATTTAAATTTAAACCTTTATATTCACAATTATTTTCACAAATAGTTAAATTTGGATAATAATCTTTTCTTCTATTAATATTAATAACATCAGTTTCATATTCATTTTTGTAAGTACTACAAATTGAAGTATAAAATGAATCATCTGGATTAAATATATCATAACCTTGTTCTGCAAGTGATTCCATATTATCAAAATTTATTTTAGAATTATTAAAATAATTATATATTATTATTTTTTCTTTTGAACATACACTAAGATCTATTTTTTCCCCGTGTAATGTATATATTGAATATTCTACTTGACTTGAAATTAAATTTAATTTAAATATATCTATTTTAAAAACGATCAATTCTTCATTCATTGAATATTTTTCTTGAATTTTATTTTTACATAAACCTAAATCAATTTTGGAAATGTTTTTAAAAGAATTTGCAAAATTTAATCCTTCATTTGAAGTATTATATACTTCAATAATATAATTTTCTTTTTCTAAATAATAAGAATTTTGTTCTGTGTATAATAATAAAACATAATTATCAATATTTTCAAATAAAGAATTAACTTCAATACATAATTTATTTATTAGAATATAATTATTCATATTACAAGAATTTAAACATTTAGTTTCACTATGAAAATAATCACATTCATTAACACAATTATTATTATTATTATAAGTTCCTTGAGGGCATTTTTTTTCATTTGTACATCCTAAATAAATTAAATCATTAAATTTAATTTCATAAGAATTATATAAACATTCACAAGTTAATAAATTTCCTTTTTTAATTTGTTTAGTTAAAATAGGACATTCATCTAAACAAGTATAATTAAAAATTATTTGAGTTTGAGAAGGACAAATAGAAACACATTCATTAATATTAGGAATAAGAAAAGGATAATCAATAAAACAATTTTCAACACATAAAATTGTATTATTTGTTCTATTTAAATAAAATTTATAGTCATCCTCACATTTACAATTAACTCCTTTTGAAATCATTTTATCATTATTACAATTATTAATACAATAATTACCTATATAATATTTATAATTTGATGGACATTTATCAAAACATTCAAAAGTATCATATATCATATAAGGTTTATCTAAGGAAATAATTTCATTACAATAATTATAATCATATAAACATTCACTTTTTTCTAAATAAGAATTATAATTCCAAATAGAATAAAAATTATCTGAACAAATTGAACAATAACCTTTTTTAACATTTGATAAATAATAATTTTGTTCACATGACACACATTTTGTATCTTTATTATTTGAAGAAAATTCTAAACAGGATTCACATGCTTCATTACAAATTTGAATATTTATTTCACAATATAATCCACTATATTTAATTTCAAAATCTGAATTTGAAAATTTATAATAAATCGTTGAATTAAAATTACCATTTTTACCTACTGAATAATTAATTTTAGAATTTTCAGAATTTAATGATAATTCATTTGTATTTTCTAAATTTAAAAAAGAATTATCAAATTGAGAAAAAGTAAATATATCATTAATTGAAAATTCACCTTTTTCATTTGATATTAAATTTAATTGTTTAAAGGAACATTTTAATTGTTGAGTTGGAAATATAAAATTATTTTCATAAAGTTCATAATTATTATTATTTAAAATAGAAAAAAAAGTAATAACTTTAGAATCAAAATAAAGCATAATAGCATTTTGAGTTTGTGAAAAAATATTTCCATGAATCACAATATTATTGTAATAAATTTCATTTGATGTAAATTCAAACCAATAATAAGTAAAATAAGTATTTCCAATAAAAAGAATAAAAGAATTATCTGTTATATAACTTATTGAAATCAAATCTAAATAATTTAATGTTTTTTCTTTAAGAGAATATAATTCTCTAATTGTTATTTCTTTTTTTGAACTTGTTATTAAATTAATTTTTAAATTTATTAAATTTGAATCTAATGTAAGAATAATAATTGAATTATCATTAAAAGGAAACAGTTTAAAAAATAAATTTTTTTCTGATTCAGGAAATAATTCTTTTAAATTTTCTTTTTCATTAAAATTAGAATTAAAAAAAAAACCAAAAATAGTATTTTCAACATATGCACAAAAAATTTCTGTATTCAATTCAATAGAAATACATTGAAAAATTCTATCATATGTTACTTCATTATTTTTTCTAATAAAAAAATTAAATTGAAAAATACAATTTAAATTTTCATCTACTCGAGTAATAATATTATTATAAATATTATTTCCTTCAGAATCAATTTCTAAATTAGTTTGAGTCATTATAATATATTTTATATTAGAAATATATTGCATTATAATTGAACATTTATATTTATTATATTTATAATTTGAATTTACATTTTTAAAATATATTTCTGATTTTTTTGAATTATATTTTCCTATTTGAAAATCAGATAAACATGTAATATATAAAATACCATTTTCATCATCAAAAATAAATTCTGAATTTAAATTATTACCTTCATATGTTTCATTTTTATTATCTATATAGCATCCTTCATCATAAATATATGCCATTGAGGGTTGTTCTTTTCCATAAAATTTTATGTTTACTATTTTTGTATTAATATCTTCCTTTGTTATTGAATAAGTCGAATAGTCTGGAATTGAAAATAGATAATTTTCAAATAAAATTATAAATATAATATATTTGAAAGTGAAAAATACATTTATATATGAATTATATTCCATTTATTTTCTAATTTATCATTAAAGATAATAATAATTTAAAGAAATTTATTTAATTTTACAATTTTAAATAGATTAATTTATAAAATAAAAAAAAGAATTACTTTTTCATTTATTTTTACTTTGCTATAGACATTAATTCATTTCAAAAGAAAAAATACTAATAATTTAATATAATTAAAAAAAAGAATATAGTATCTTTTCCATTATCATAAAATATTATCATTAAATTTATTTCTAAATCTGAACATTACTTTAAATAATCCTTTTTCAACCTGAAAAAAATGAAAAACAACACAAAAACTTTTTCTATCTTCACTTAATATTAAATTCTGATATTATTTACATTGAAATAAAAAAGAATAAGATAAAACTTAATCAAAAATAAAATGTTTTATAATTTTAAAAAATTTTAAATATATATTAACTACAAAAAAAACCAATAAAAAAACAAAAACTTATTTTAAAGGATAATAAATATCATAAAACAAATATGAAATAATTAAAAAACTTCCAAAAATATCACTAAAATAAATCTTTTCTCCAAGACAAATAAAACTTAATAAATAAACAAAAATAATCTTAGAAAAAGAAATAATAGCACTTTTAGATAAATCTAAATATTTAATTCCAAAATTAAAGCAATAATTAGCAAGATAAAAGAGAACTCCATGAAAAGAACACCAAAAAAAATAATATAAAGAAATATGAATATTAAAAGTAAAAATTATATATATTAAAGAATAAAATAATGTACTATAAGAAACATAAATCATTTGAGTTGAAAAAGGAATTTTATTTTTAACTAAAACTTTATTTGATATTTCTAACAACGTTGTTAATAAAGTACTTACTAATCCTCCAAAAAAACCAATTAAAATTCTACTTTTTGTAGAAATATTTTTTACAGGAGAATGATTTTCTTTATTTTCATTTAATATAATAATTAAAGAACCTAAAAAACAAAAAAAACATCCATAAAAATATCTAAAGTAAAATTTTTCTTTTAATAAAATTGAAGAAAAAATAACATCTAAAATAGGATTTAAAGATCTTATGATATTTGCAGTTGAAACTCTAAGATATCTAATTGAAATAGTAAAAGTTATCATTTGAAAAAAATTTATATTTGTTCTTAAAAAAAAATGCAATTTATTTTTTATTTCATTTAATCTTAAAATTCTTTCATTATTATAGTAACATGAAAATAAAGCAAAAAAATATATGGTAAATGCTCTTAAAAAAAGAAATGAAACATAATGAAATTCTTTTGGAAATTTTATTTGAATATATTTATTTTGAAGACTATTTAAAGCTCGAAATAAATTACAAAATAATAATAATATTATTCCTAATTTTACATAGTTTTTTTCTTTTTCACTTTTTATACTTTTTATTTCTTCTTCTTTTTCTAAAATAATCTTAGTTAAATTATTATTTTTTTCTTCCATATTAAAAAAATAATTATCTTAAATAAAATTTTTTAATTTAAAAATTATTTAATAACTCTTTTAATATTTGTTTTTATTTTAATTATATTTATTAATCAGAAATACTTTCCATATCAGTTAAAATACTATTATCATTAACATTATTTAATTTATCTTCTTTTTCTTTTTTTTCGATTTCTTTTTCTGATTCTTCGAAAGATTTGAAATTAGGATTTTTTTTATTAATTTTTTCAAATTCTTCTGTTTTACTTTTAATTAAACTATAATTATTTTTTTTAATATCTTCAATAGTTAAAGTTTTAGCACCAAAAGAATTATTTATATTTATTAAATTACAAATATCTAATATTTGTTCTTTAGATAATAATTTAATTCTTTTAAATAATTCTTCTCTTTTTTGAAAAAAAGATTTATAAATTCTAATTTTATCATCACTAAAAGTATCAAGTAATTTTTTTTTGCATTCAATTGCATTTAAGAATTCACCTACACTACAGTCTAATTCACAAATTCCATATTCATTACATTTAAAATTTTTCATTATTTCATTCCATAATTTTTCTTCTTTTTCTTTTTTCTTTTTTTTTATAAATTCTTTTGATATTTTCTCAAAATTTATATCTTTTATTTGACTTTTTTCATCTTTAAATTCTCTTTTTTTACTTAATAATTGTTTTTCTTCTTTTTCTTCTTCAAATAAATTATTTTTTTTTTTTTCTATTATTTTTTCTTCATCGATAACAATTATTTTCCCATTTTTTTCTGATAAATATTCTTTTATTATATTAAATTCTTTTTTTGAAAGTAAAACTATATTTTCATTTTCAAATAATTGAATTTGTAAACATTCTTTTTTAACAGGAAGACTTTGCTTAATTTTTTTGAATAGCATAAAGAAATTTTTATTATGTAAATTAAATAAATAAAAAAATAAATTTTAAGGATGAATAATATATATGTATATAAAATTTTATTTTTTTTAACTAAAATAAGGATAATCACAAATTTTTTCATTAACATTTTCAATTTGATTTTTATAAATAAAATTAAAACAAACTTGTGCATATTTAATAGGAGTAGGAACATTAATTCCTCTATTTTTAAACCAATATAAAAAGCATAATTTAAAAGTTAAATGTTGAATTTTTCTAGGAGTTAAATTTATCTTATTAATTAAACATCTATATTCAGTAATTTTTAATTTTTTTTCTTTTGTATATTTTGACTGTAAAAAAAATTTAAATATATATAAATCACTTGGAATAAAACCTTGAATTAAAGTTCCAATTTTGGGATTTTTTATTTTTAGTCTTGTTGTTCTAAAAAATTGAAAATCTGTATTTTTATGAACTGTAATAAAACAAAGATTAATGTTATCTTTATTTAAATTATTATTTAGTTCATTTAAATTATAATTTCTTATTTTCATAAAATCTTCTTCACTTTGACATTTAAAATATAAAATAATATTATTTGGATTCCTATTATTTTTATTTTTATAATTTTTAATTGATTTATCAATTAAATAAAATAAAAAATAAGGAATTTCTTCTTCTTTTTCAATGTTTTTAAATTCAGTATAATAATGACAGAAATTATTATCATATGAAGAAGAACAAATAATAGTTTTTCTATATAAATTATCAGGAATAAATATTCCAATTATCATATAATAATTATCATTATCACAATTTAAAAATATTTTTCCCATTTTAATATTAAAAATTTCTCCTCCATTTTTTGCTATAATTTTACTTATATGATTTTCAAAAAAAATATTTGGTTGTTCTTTATAATTTGAAATTTCAAATAATTGAAACATAATTCCTTTATAAGTATAATATTTAGATAAATATTTTTCTAATTTTTTATATTTTATAAAATTAAAGCAAATAAATATTATTTTTATTTCTGATTTTATTTCTATTAATTTTATTTCTTCTAAAATAGATTCTTCATTTTCTTTATAAACAATAATAACACTTGGTTCTAATAAATTTATTCCAAAAGTTTTAGAAGCATTTTCTAATTTAAGAAAAATATTATTGAATTCTAAATAATTTCTTTTATGAATAATAAAAATCCATTCATTTTCTTTAAAATTAATAGGAAGAATAGCTTTTCTATTTTTTATTCTTTCTTTTACAACAAATCTTTCTTCATCATAAAATTTTATTTTAACAGGAGAATAAATTTTTCCTTTTATTTTTTCTTCTTTTCCAATTCCTAAACCCCATTCTTTAATTAATTGATAAGGAGAATTTTTTAATTCTTTTTTTTTTCCTTCTTCATAAATGAAATTGGTAAATTTTTTTAAAATATTTTTTTCTTCATCAATATTTAAATTATTAAAATTCTTATTTTCTTCTTCTTCAATAAATAATAATTCTGAAGGAATATAAAATGTATTTTCTTCATTATGTATTTCATTCACACATATTATTGGTTGAGTTTGAAATTTAAAATTATAACCAAAATTAAAAGAAAATTCATTTAATTTTAAAAAAATAAAATTTCCATTTATTTTTTTTATTGGAATATTAAAATTTGAAATGTCTTTTTCTTTGTTTATTGTCTTTATTTTAAATTCTGTTAAACTTCCTATTTTAAATAAAACTATTTTATTTGAATAAAAATCATTTACATAACTTAAATAATCAAATTTATTATCTTTTGAATTTTGAATTTTAATATTTTTTAACTCATAATATAAATTTCTTGAAGAAATATATTTTTTCAAAGTATTAATTAAAAAATAAAATTTATTATTCATTTTTAATATTTTTAAATTATATCCAATAAACAAAAAATAAGATTCATAATTATTTCTTTCATCAATGAAAGTATTAGGTTCATTAATAAAAAAATTTTTTCCTCCAAAATTAAAAACATTTAAAGTAATATTAGGATTAGTAATAAAAACATTATAAAAAATTTTTTCAAGAATATTAATAACAATATTTTTTTCAATATTATCTAAATTATTAAATTCCCTTTTTATTTTAATATTAATTTTTTCACTTTTAAAAAAACCTTCATAATTCCATTCATTTAATACTTTAGGAATTGGACAAAAAATTTTTCCTGATAAAAATATATGAGGATCATAATAATTTTTTATTTCATGTTGATGAATTTGATATATTTCATTTATATTATTCTTATATTTTGAAGGTATTATTTCTACTGAAAATACATTTATTGTATTTGAATTATTTCCTGTTAAATATATTTCATATAAATTTGTTATTAATTCTATTTTCTCTTTTTTTATTTCTTCCATTTTTCAGATTTTATTTTTTTTTTTTTGTTTTATTTCTTATCTTTTAAGGACAATAGAAAAAAATATTTTTCTAAATATTAATTTTTACTTCCAACATTAAATTTAAAAACATAGAAATGAAATTAATAATATTAGAAATAATCATATAATCAAAAAATTAAAAAAAAATAACTAAATAATCCTCAATTAATTAAATTATTTTTCTCAAAAAAATAATTAATTCTTTTTTTATATTAACTTTTAAAAAATTATTTCAAAGAAAAATATTTTTTATTTTTATATAAATTACACTTTTTTAATTTATAAAAAATATTATTTATTGTTCTAAATGGAAAAAAAATTTTTGAATGAAAAAAGGAAAAACTCAGATAATAGTGAAATAAATGTATTTAAGAAGAAAATAAGATATCCAAATAGAAAAAGAGAAATAAAGCAAAAATTAGAATTTTATTTAAGTGATGAAAATTTAATACATGATAAATATTTATTAAAAATATTAAAAAGGGAAAACAATGGAGTTAAATTAGAAACATTTTTAGAATTTAATAAAATAAGATTATTACTAAATGAAATAAAAGAAATAGAAGAAAAGAAAAAATTATTAATTAAAGCATGTGAAAATTCAGATAAAATATATTATTCAACAAAAGAAAAAAAAATATTTAGAAAAAAAAATTTTGATATAAATTCTATTAATTTAGATTTTTTAGATGAATGTACAATTTATATAGAAAATTTACCTCCAAATACAACACATGATATTTTAAATGATATATTTAAAAAATATAAAATTAAATATATTTCTTTACCAAAATATAAAAAAAGTAATCAATGTAAAGGCTTTTCTTTTATTACTTTTAATTCTATTGAAAATGCAAATGAAGTTATTAAAACTTTTAATAATTCAATTCCTAATGAATTAACAAAAATAAATTTAAAAGAAAATAAAATTTTAAATATTATGAGTAAAAAAAAGTGGTTAGAACAAAAAGAAAAATTTAAAAAATTAAAATTAAATTTACAAAAAATTAATCAAATTAATTTTGTTAATTGTTCTGATGGAAATGAATATAAAGAAAGTAATGAAAAAATAATGAAAGGAACTTTAATTAAATTATCTAAATTAAATCACAATTTTGATTTAAAAGATATAAAAATTTTAGTTTCAAATTATATTAAACCTATTTTTATTGATTATAATAAAAAACAAAATTTTGCTATTTTAAGATTTGCTTTTCCTTTATTAGCTAATGAATTTTTTAATGTTTTTAATCAAAAACAAACTTTAATTTCTGATATTGAAAACGAAAACATAGTTTGTGAAAAAATTCAAGGAAAAGAAGAAGATGATTATTTACAAAAAGTTCAAAAATTAATTAATGATTTTCAAGAAAAGAAAAAAAAGAAAAAACAAAATAAATAAATAAAAATATTATATATAATTAAATATAAAATTTGTTTTTCAAATTATTATTTCTAAATAATAAATTATTAAAATTAATAAATATTATATCATTGACTTTTTTAATATATATTCTTCACTGAATTTATTTATATATTATTATTTAAATATTTTATATTAAGTTTTTAAATAATAAAAGTAATTTATTTAATTATTTTTTTTTTGAAATAAATTTTTTTGTCTAATTCCATGTTTTTTCAAATATTTAATTTCAACTCTTGTTCTAAAAGGAAACCAATAAGGAAAATATTTAAAAGGAATTAACTTAATACACATAAACAAAAAATTTTGAACAATAATAAAAAGAATTAACTTAATTTTTCCATTAACAAAAATGAAATTCTTATTAGTATAAAAAAGAATAGATAAATTACTAATTAAACCAAAAAAAGAAGAAATTTTCATAATATCATTAAAAACATCTAATCCTTTAGAATCTTTATAAGTTCTAATATATTTTAAAAACTTAAAAGAAACAACATCAGTTATTTTAAAAAATATAGTTAAAAATAAAGTAAATATTAAAGAAATAGGAGAAGCACTTCCAAATTGAACAATATAACCAAAATTTAATATTATTGGAAGAAATAATTTTATAATATCTTCATGACCATAATGCATTCTTGTATAAAAAATATATTTTTTTGAAGGATTTCTAAGATTCATATATTTATCTAATATTCTTCCTTCAAATTTTGATATTTTTCCAGATAAATAAATGTAATTATATATAAATTTCATTAAAGTAAAAATTAAATCTGATATTAATATCATTGTTAATTGATTCCCTAATTCTTGAAAACAATCATTTAAATAACATGTTTCAAAATATCTTTTAAAAAAAGCAATATAATATAAATTAAAGTAATAATTAAAAAATTCAAATAGTATTTGTTTATTTAAATATGTTCTTTTATATTCTTCTTTTGTAAAATATGATTCAAGTGAATTTAAAAATTTATTAACTTTTGAAAAAAAAAAACTTGAAATTTCCCTTATAATAAAACATATTATTGGACATAAATAAGCCCAAAAATCATATTTAATAAATTTATTATCTTTTTCTTTTAAAAATATTCTTTTTGATTGTAACATAAAAATTAATAAATTTAAAGAAATTTGAATAATTTGTGAGATAATAATAATACAAATTACAATAAATTTCTTAATAAAATTATCAAAATGATAATAAACTGGTATTTTAACTCCCATAAAAAATTCAATATCACCTGAATTTTGTTTTAAAATATGATTTCTTCTTTCAATTTTAAAATTTTTCATTCCCCAAATATAACATAAAAATTTTTCTCTACTTTTCCAAAATTGAACAAAATAATTTCCCCATAAAATAATAAATCCACAGAAAAATAATTCAAAAAATAAAGATAAAGAAGTTGAAAAATTAAATATTCTTAAAAAATGAATAATTAAACCTAAAATTGAAGGAATAAATAACCATTTTGTATAACAATAAATCCAAGAAAAATAAAATCCAATATATTCTCCATAAGTATTTCTAAATATTTTATTTATTAGTTTATTTTCTTTTATATTAAAAGGATTTAAACTACTAAATAAGATTAATTTAAAAGTAATTAAATTATTTATTACTTTATAATTAGGCATTAAAATACAATATTTAAAAATATGATTATTATCAATGTTATCTAAATTAATTATACTTGATAATGAAATAGATATTAATCTTAATTTATCAATTAATCTAAAACAACTAGAACAATTTAAATTATATACTTCTCTAAAAGTTTTTATATCAGAACATTCTTTACAAATATGATAATTATCTTTACTATCATATCTTCTATATTTATGAGAAAGTGCTTTAATAAAATCATTATAAGGAGGATAATATTCAACAAAATTTTCTATTGAATTTTCATATAATTCTGAATTTATTATATTTAATTTTTTATTTTTTGAAATATTCAATTGAAATATATTTAATTCTTTATTTTCTCTATTATAAAATTTACCATTTTTTCTTCTTTGAATTGCTAAATCAAATATTTTGAATTGAACTTGATAATGATAAGTTTCTGCTAAATTCATTAAAATTTTTTCATCTGCATAAAAATCTAAATTTAAATAACTTAATTCATCAATATAATATTTTACTCTTATTCCTGAAAATAAACATATAAAAAATTCAATGTAACAAATAAATGACTCAAAAGATAAATTGTTATCTTCATTTAAACAATAATATATTATTTCTCTTCTAAAATCATTTATTCTTTCACAAAACAAAGAATATAATAAATTTTTATAATCAAAATTTTCTTCTTGTGTATTATTATTTATAATATTTTTATTATCATTTATTTTTTCATAAAAAATTTCTTCTTCTTCTTCTGAATTTATTGAATAATCATTTTCTTCTTTTTCATTTTTTCCTTTTTCTAAAAATGAAAAACCTATTTTTTCAATTAATTTTTGTCCTTTTTTAATTTGTTTTTTATTATTTAAATTCTCAAAAATATTATATTCTTCCTTAATAACATTAGAAAATTTTTTTATATCTTTTCCAAAATTTCTAAAATTCTTTAATTTTTCATTAATTTTTGGTTTATTTTTAAATTTTTCTGTCATTTCTAAAGCAATACTAAAAACAGTTTTTTGTTTAACCAAAGGCTCTTTATATGATTTTTCAATTCTTTCTTCTAATTTAACTTGATTAAAAAATTGCATATGAAAAAAAAAAATAAAAGGATTAATTATATTTAAAATGTTTTTTGATCTTGCAAAAGAATATTGATTTTCTTTTAAAATTATTATTTTTAAATGTTCAAAATATTCATTTGGAAAATAAATGTATATTATTCATTTGTTCCTGAATTTATTATTGGAAAACCTTTTAATTCAGGTAAAGGATAATTTATTTTTGAAAAATCTAATATATTATTTAAATTATGAAGTTTTACTGTTGTTTTTTTTCCTAATTTTTTCTCATAATTTAATATTTTTTCTATTTCTTCCTCTTTTTTATATAAAATTTTAAATTTATTTAATGTCTTTTTCTGAGCAAATGAATAATCATTATCTTTTTTACCATCATCATCAGACATTTTTTTTATTCTATTAGAAAAAATAATTATATTATTAAATTTAATAAAAAATTATGAAATTTATGTGAGCATAAATCAAAATATATTAATAAATAATATAATAATAATTAAGACATAAATTAATTTTTTTATTGACAAATAAATATAATGGAAGTATAAAAATAATTAATAAATTTCTGTAAATTAAGACTTTATGATAAACAAAAAAAAAAAAATTGAAAAAATTTTTTTATTTTATATTAATTTATAATGGAATTTATATAATAATTAAATTAAAGTAATTTATTTTAATAAACACTTTTAACAAAATTGAATATATTTGAAATAGAAA
>JAEEGL012344095.1_pt1 | contig 16841 bp, 10 predicted proteins | sample 9134231 | NCBI WGS metagenome assembly JAEEGL01 (sample SAMN16246548, study PRJNA631951) | gut metagenome | biome: gut microbiome; feature: rumen; material: fiber-attached | host: Bos | place: Iran: Karaj | collected 2018-10
CAGAGTGCGGCCATGCGCACCGGTAATCTATGAAATTTGTGATCATGCCGCCGTCTTAACAGACGCATTCTTTGTTGCATTCCCGGGATCACCCACTTATATTGAAAGATCAGACTGCAGATTCCGCCGCATCACCGACCGTTGCCTGCTGGATCAGGGTATTCATGATCCGGATGAGTTCTTCTTCCGAAGTGACCATCATGCTCTGCATGCCGCATGCGATCGCACCGTTCACGTTTTCGATCCGGTCATCGAAGAACAGGCACTCTTCGGGGATCAGACCGTACTTTTCGATCAGCTTCCGGTAGATCTTTGCATCCGGTTTGCACACGTGCACCTGATAGGAAATGACACCACCGTCCATATCCTTTAAGAACGGTGCAGACCCCACATGCATTTCAAACAGTTCCTTTCCGTAATTGGACAGGATATAGGTTTTATAGCCGGCTGCACGCAGTTCCTTCAGTTTCTCCCAGACTTCTTCCCGCGGTATCGGCATCAGTTCCGGATGATCCAGGAAAAAGGCGATCGATTTCGCATCCTTCGGATATTTGTCGGCATACATCTGCCTGGCTTCATCAAGCGTTACTTTTCCGGCATCCAGATCATTCCAGACCGGATCCGCAAAGATCAGTTCCCCGACTCTGCGTCCTTCTTCTTCCGACAGTCCGCTCACTTCCAAAACATAGTTCCAGCGGTAGCTCAGCAATACTTCCCCGATGTCAAAAATAACGTTCTTCAGCATAATCCTTTTCCTATATGTATTGATTTTATTTCTTTTATTCTTTAATTTGCCCTTGCATCATGGCAGGTAAAATAGATCACCTGATAATCCTTTGCCACATCATTTAGGAATGCAAGCGCCCGTTTCGTCCGTTCTTTGTCCAGATTGACGAACGGGTCATCCAGGACGACAAACGGTTTCTCATCCTGATACATCGCATCGACCAGCGCCATGCGCAGGCAGATGTCGATCAGATCCCTGTTGCCGCTGCTGTAGGCCTCCACATCCCTGGCTTCACCGAATGCACGCTTGGTCATATGGATATTTGCATCCAGCTGGAATTCCGACACCTCTTCGGCACTGAGCCTTCCGAAGTATTTCTTGAAGCCGTCCAAAAGCGGTTTCCTGTATTTTGCACTGAAATTTTGCTTTGCAGTCTTCAGGTAATCCCTTGTCAGTGTCAGCATCTCATAATTATGATGCTTTCTGTCGCGCTCTGCGATCAGGCGGTCCAGTTCCAGACGCATATCTGCCATGTTCTGCAATTCATCCTGATCATCCCCGAGCTGCCTTTCATACATGCGGATGAATTCCTGGGTCTCCCCGATCTCATTTTCGATCTTATCGCGTTCCCTGACCAGCTCTTCCCGTTCTTCTTCCGCAAGTTTCGGGTCCACGTTCATGATGGCCGTCATATCGTTTGCATTTTCGAACTTTTTGATATCGCCCCGCTTGCTTTCCACATCCGCGATCTGCGCCGCAAGCAGCGTAATGCGCTGTCTGATCTCATAGAGAGAGGAAGCAACCGTTTCCGGCTTATACGTGAACTGGTAGTGCCGCAGAAACTCTTCCTCGTTGGTCTCGATGATCGCGATGCGGTCGCGGTCCGCTGCGATCCGCCCTTTCATCTCTTCAATATCCGTACTTGCATCCAGTTCCATCTGCTCGAGCAGTTCCTCGTCGATCTCTTCCTCTTCAATATCGCCCTTCTTGATATGGGCGATCATCATGACGATCAGGCCGACCAAAAGGCTTAAGATCCCGGCACCGACGATCCCGGCACCGATCATTAAGCGGGATAAAACAAATACCGTAACTGCGCCGCCGACCAAAAGCACGATCGAGATCCCAAGCAGCACCACGGCCGCCTTACTCGTATGATCCATCTGCGCTTCCCGGATCATCATCTCTCTTCTGATCGCTTCAACCTGCTCTTTGGCATGCGCTCTGGCATCTTCCGTTTCCTTGATCAGATAGTTCAGCTGTAATTCTTTATTTTCAACGGCGTTTTTGCGTTCGTTCCGTTCTTCCCAGAGGGCCAGTTTTTCATCCACATCTTCTTCGACCGGCAGTCCGTTTACATAACTTTCCTCTGTTTTTTCCAGGTTTTTCCTGGCATCCTCGTACTGATCCCATAAATGCTGGAAGGCTTCCCGGCGTGCCAGCAGCTCGCCACGCGCTACATTTTGCCGGATCTTTTCTTCGGTCTCCGCTCTTCTTGCGTACAGCTTATCCAGTTTTTCCTGCTCACTGCCGATCTGTGCTTCAAGCCTGGTTGCGTTATCCTGCAGGGTACCTTCCTGCCGGAGGGTGTTCTGCAGGGAAGAAATATGCGCATCCATCTGTTTGATGCTGCCCGTCGCACGCTTTGGCGACATCTTGTTCAGCAGATCGTTGATCCGGTCCATGACCGCTTCATAGCGGTTCACGTCATCGGTTGCATCACTTAAATTGCCGATCTTGGCGCTGATCCCGTCGGCGATGTCATCATGCCCGTCCTCATGCACGCGCACATCATTCTGCGCGATGAACACGGAGCGCATAAAGGAACGCTCATCGAGCGCAAACAGTTCTTCGCCGAGATGCATTGCATCAAGATTTGTGACCGCAAGACCGGTTGCCGTATCGATCAGGGTGCAGGAATCTTCTTTGCTTCTCTCCCCGAACACCTTGGTGATCTCATACTGCTTACCGCCCGCTTCATATACAATGGAACCGCCGTAGGTGCCGCCCATCCAGGGGCGGTATTTTTCCCGTTCTCTGTCGGCGCTTGATTTCTTCAATTCTCCGGCAAAGCCGTAGAACATGACTTTGATGAACGATGCAAGCGTGCTTTTTCCCCAGCCGTTTTCTTTAAGGAGCACCGTGGGATTCTGATCAAAGCGCAGATCAAAATCCTGCAGGTTCCCGAAATGATCTATGTGAAGACTGATCAGTCTCATTCTGCAATTTCCTCCCCTTTTAAAGCCATCAGACCGAAATGAATGACTTCCCCCTTTTCGGTATCGGTCAGTTCCGATGCAAGCACATTCCGGATGAATTCTCCCTTCAGTGATTCATCAAATGCATACATGCGAAAGTCCACCTGCATTTTGGTCTCATCCGTGATCGTAACGAAGTAGAACCGGTTCTCAAACGCATGCAGGAGATAATCGATATTCTTTTCACAGGAAACATCCACGTCACCGCGAAGCACGATCTTGATAAGGCTCCCGGCGTCGATCCTGCAGTTATCCAGCGTCTGCTCGATCAGATCGCGCATCTCTTCCGAAGACATCATCCCTGTCACATCCACTTCCACGCGGTAGAGGCGCCGGAATGCAAAAGGCACAAATTCCGAAGTGTATTTCCCGCTCTCTTCGTCAATGTCAAGCAGCACAAAGCCGTGTTCCCCGCATTCATCGAACCCTCTGCCCTCAAGACAGCCCGGGAAACAATAGCTGGCTCTCGCATCGATCCGTTCAAGCGCATAGGAATGCACATGGCCAAGTGCCAGATAATCCAGGCCGATGTTTTGCAGTTTCGGGATCTCGATGTATTCGGTCCGGTCACCCATATTGTGATCGGCCGTCTGTCCGTGCAGCATCACAATGTTAAAATCATCCGCGTTCATCGACAGCGCTTCATAGATCCGGTGCTCATTCCGCCCGTTGTATTCCACGCCGTAAAGCATGACGTTCTCATCTTTGTTCAACGGATACTTTTTCCAGGTATCCGAAAACAGATGCAGGTTCTTCGGCAGCCCTTCCGATTCGGGAAGGCTTAATGCATCATGATTCCCTCTTAAATAGTAGAATGCGATCTCCGGATGTGTCTCGATCTGTCTCAAAAAAGCATTCATGACCATTTTCGAAACATGTTTACTGTCAAAGAGATCGCCGGCGATCAAGATCGCCCCGACCTCTTCCTGCACAGCATAGTGCACCATGTTGCGGAACGTCTCGAGCAGCTCCATCTTGCGTTCTTTGCTTTTGACCGGATCCAGATGGGCTCTCATCGGAGAATCCAGGTGCAGATCCGCACAATGAATGATTTTCACGTTTTACTCTCCCTCGGTTTACATAATCGGTTTACATCAATTATGCTAATTATTCTATGTTAATATATAAGTATTGCTAATGTTGTCTCTAGAGCCTGATCCGACCCGCCAGGATCTCTTCATAGTCTGCCAGGTTCTTCTTAAGAAGTTCCGGCGTATTCAGGCCGTACGGACATTTGGACTTACAGTGCCCGCAGCCGATGCAGTCCCTGATCTTCCCCATTTTCTCCTGCCACTCCGGTTTTAAGAACCCGGCGGAAGGCGCACGTCTGATCAGCTGTGACATCCTGGCACACTGCGGGATATCGATTTCCATGGGGCATGGCAGGCAATAGCCGCAGCTTCTGCAAAAATCTCCCGCCAGATTGATCTTCTCCTGTTCGATAAATGAGCGGATCTCATCATCCATGACAGGAAACTCGTCAATATACGCGAGAAAATCATCCAGTTCCTTCTCCCGCTGGATTCCCCAGATCGGGACGACATTGTCAAACTGCGCCGCAAATGCAGCTGCTGCTTTCACGTTTGTAATGAGGCCGCCGGATAAGCTTTTCATCCCGATAAAGCCCATATCAGCCTTCCTGCTCAGTTCTACGATCTCTAAGTCTTTTTCCGTTGCCAGATAGCAGAGCGGAAACTGGATCGTTTCATAGAGGCCCGATGCGATCGCCTCTTTTGCCACGTGCAGTCTGTGGTTCGTAATGCCGATGTGACGCACCTTGCCTTGTGATTTTGCCGCAAGGATCGCATCGTAGAGCCCGTCCTCACCACCCGGTTTCGGACAGAACGGCGGATTGTGGAACTGGTAGATGTCCACATGGTCGGTCTGTAAGTTATGTAAACTTGTCTCCAGATCCTTCCAAAAACCATCGGCATTTTGTGCGCCGGTCTTGGTGGCAATGATCACCTTGTCCCGGACATCCTTAAGGGCGATCCCGACTTTCTCCTCACTGTCGGTGTAAGCGCGTGCCGTGTCAAAGAAATCCATGCCGCTCTCATACGCGCGGCGGACAAGCTTTGCGGCATCCTCTGTTGAAATGCGCTGGATCGGCAGCGCACCGAACCCGTCTTTATTGACCGTGATCTCTGTTTTTCCGAGTCTTACCTTCATACGTTATCCTCTCATACCCAACCATACCATTATATCTTCAGTGCAGATATTTTTCCATATCCTCGTTCTTAAGGATTGCTTCGATCACCTTGTTGATCTCTTCAACGATCTTGCGCATATAGTTTTCGGAATAAAGATTTCCGTGATAATCCACAACCCAGGAGATACTGTCATCCTGTTCCACCATCGGCTGGAAGATTGCCTTAACGGATTCATTCGGCATTTCTTCCTGCAGGAAGGTCGCGTGAACCTTCTTGCCGTCCGTTTCATAATCAAGCTGATCCTTGGGTTGGAACACATAGAGCACATCCAATGCATTCGGGTATTTCTCCATGACCGGCATAAGCGGCATCATCGGATACATCATCAGATTGATCATGTTCTTCTGGTAATTCTGCAGGTAATCCCAGAACGTGGAAGCTCCCTGGGTAAAGCAGAACGCGCCGAGAATGTTTGCCACATAGCCGACGGTATTGGATAATCTGGAATCGGTCCTGCCGCTGAAACCGTATGCATAAGACACGTTCGCATGTTTTGTATATTTGGACAGCACGATTCCGAGAGCCCCCGATAAGACCGTACTCTCCGTTAAGTGGTTCTTATCACAGAATTCTTTCAGCGTATTTGCATTGACGGAAACCGGCATCGTGATCCGTTTCGGGATCCATTGTTCCTCATTCTGATCCGGTGGGATCGTAACCGGCCCGTTTGCTTTTTCAAGCAGGCTCAAATACAGTTCGATACATCTCTTTCCTGCTTTGGTATCCCAGAAATCCGCCAAAAATTCGCCGAGTTCGAACATCGTATAGTATTCGGGTTCCAGCTTGTTTCCTTCGTAAGCGGACAGAATATCTTCGATCACGATCTCAACGGATACGCCGTCGGAATTTAAGTGCGAGTAATCGGTAAAGAGATATTTCTTCGTCGGCGTTTCAATGATCTCAAAACGGAACAGCCACTTGGCATCGGATGCGATCCTTTGGCTGATCTGATAGAGGTCCTTGATTTCTTCGCCTACGCGGGTGATTTTGACTTCATAATCTCTGAAGTCATCCTGCGGTACCATATATAAAGCGCCCTGTGCGTCCGTTTCAAAACGCATCGTAAGGCCCGGATGCGCTTCCATGGTCGCATAGATCGCTTCGATCAGACGGTTGTTATCCATAGACGGATCCAGCTCGTAAATGGTCGGGATGTTCATCGATCCCTCGCCGCCGATCGTTGCATAATAATCGGTCATCTGCAGCATGGTTGCCGGATACCTGTCGCGCTTTTCGTGCTTCTTCAGTTTCGGCGCACTCTTTAAATACTTCTCCAGTTCACGGATCGTCGGATGCGCGTTGAGATCACCGATGCGGATTCCGATCTCATACTGTTCGCCGATCAGCGAGATCAAAAGCATCACATCCAGGGAAGACATCCCGATCTCCAAAAGATTCGTATCGATGCCGTACTGCCCTTCGGTCATGACGGATTGGAGCAGGTCAAGCAGTTTCTGCTGCTCTTCGTTTTCCGCCGGCGTAACATCCTTTGCCCGGATCACCGGTCTCGGCAGCGCTTTCCTGTCGATCTTCTGGTTGATGGTCATGGGCATTCTCTCAAGCAGCATGTATATATCCGGTACCATGTAATGCGCCAGATGCTCTTTGGCATATTCCCTGACGGTTTCCTCCGGAATGCTTGTTGAGGACGTGTAGTACAGGCATAAATACTGGTCATCAATGGAAGCCGCCACACAGAGATTGATCCCCGGTGTATTTGCGATCACGTTTTCCACTTCGCCAAGTTCGATGCGAAGTCCCCTGATCTTGACCTGATTGTCCTTTCTGCCCAGGTATTCGATCTCGTTATTCTGGTTGATCCGCACAAGGTCGCCGCTTTTATAGGAACGCATGCCGCGGTAGTCGATAAACACTTCCTCCGTTTTCTCGGGAAGGTTAATGTAGCCTCTTCCGACGCCCTGTCCTCTGATCAGCAGTTCTCCGGTTTCCCCATTCGAAACTTCATTGTTCTGCTCATCGATCGAAAAAACACTCACGTTTGCATTCGGTCTTCCGATCGTGATATTGTCCGCACTGTCGATGACTTTCATGGTACAGCTGATCGTGGCTTCGGTCGGCCCGTATCCGTTCATGATCAGCACATCCGGATTCCATGCCCGGATCCTGCTGTAGAGTGTTCCCGGGAACGACTCTGCGCCAAAATCAATGACCTTCAGTCTCTTAACCGCCTCTTCACTCTTTGGCAGACGCATCAGGGCAGAGAGGTAACTGGGCGTAAAGCAGGCCGCATCCACTTCATGTTTGTTCATGAAATTGATCATGCGGTCCGGATTACCGATCTCTTCATAAAGCGCAAGCGCGACTTTCTTCCCGCTGACTAACGGAATGTATTCCTCCATGATCGAGAAGTCAAAGGACATCTGCGCCATGGCAAGGCAGCTGTTCCCGTTTTCGGAATAGCCCATGAATTCATGATTTTCAGGACTCTTAAGCAAAAAGTTCGCAAGATTTCCGTGTTCGATCATCACGCCCTTGGGCTTTCCGGTCGAACCGGACGTATAGATCACATAGCAGAGATCTTCCGGATAGATCGGCATATTCGGATTCCTTGTATCCGGCCAGCTTAAGATGTGTTCAAAGAACAGCGGGCGCTTCTGCAACTGGTCAACGAACAGTTCCAGCCTGTCATAGACCATCTGCTGGGAAGAGATGATGAACTTGCATCCCGCATCGCGGTAAATATATTCGATCCGCTCATCCGGATACTTCGGATTAACGATCGTATAGGCCGCACCGGATTTCAGTACGCCGAGCGTTGCGGCATAGATCTCGATCCCGCGCTCCAGCATGATGCAGACAATGTCTTCCGGCTGTGCACCCATATAGAGCAAAGTATTGGCAATCCGGTTAGCCGCCTTGTTCAGTTCTTCATAGGTATAGGAACCCTTCGAAGAAACAACGGCGGTTTCTTTTGCATGCTTTTGGACCTGGTTCTCAAACATCTCCGTTACGGCATAGAAATCCGCCGTGGAAACGGTCGCATTGATCCCCGTATGTTGGATCCCCGTATCCGCCTTCTGCCAGGACTTACGGTCATAGGGCGTGCGCTTGGCAGTATCCGCACTCCCATTACTTCCCGCCCCGGCGGCTCCTGCATTTGCCGCTCCGTTGACACCTGTATTTGCCGCTCCGTTGACACCTGTATTTGCTGATCCGGCATCCGCTGCATTCTGATTCCCCGCGCCCATGGTCCCTGCGCCAACAGCAACCGCGCCGGCGCTCTTCAATTCGAGTCCGAAGATCTCCTCCATGCCGGTGATGCTGATCGTATCGTAGATATTGTCCGCAACATGTAAAACACGCATATCCGGAATGCGTTTCTTAAGCTTCAAAAGCAGCCTGATCCCCGCGGAGGAAATATAGGACAGCGCATCCGCATCCAATACGATCCCTGCGATCGCTCCACTACTTTCCGCTTCCTCCAGAAACGGGATGATCTCCTCCTCTGCCGCAATAGAGAGATCATAGTCCAGCTTTTCTCCCAATGTTATGTAAACTATTCCCTGCTCGAACCTTTTTTCCATGCTTTTCTCCCTGCACACGCATTTATTTCATGGGTGCATTCATAATTTGTGTAAAGAAGCATATACCTAGGCAATATTATACTATATATTGTGGGGATATGGAATGTAAATGTTTCCTGATCAGCGATTGCATCGATTCCTACTCATATCGCTGATTTCCGATGCATTTTTTGAGGGTTAAGTCAACGATTACATCGATTTGGCCAGTTATCGCTGACTATCGATGCATTTTAACCTTGATTTGGTCAGCGATTACATCGATTTGACCAGTTATCGCTGACTATCGATGCACAACCCCCTGATTTGGTCAGCGAAATGCATTGATTACCCATATAATCGCTGACTTCCGATGCACTGGCCCCTCCAGAAGTCAGCGAAATGCATCGATTACCCCTGTAATCGCTGACTTCCGATGCATTGGCCCAAAAAGGCCCAAAAAAGCATGCTTAGATTACAGAAAAGTATAGAAAAAAGGCCTGCCGTCGGCCGGCAGGCCTTCGAAAACAAAGAAAATCAATTCCAAAGAGTAGCACTCATTCCAGATTCAGCTTCTTCGTCATTCCGTGGTCCATAATGCAGAATGTGGCGATGCCAAAGACGGCAGACAGGGCCAGGCAGATCACCCAGAAGGAGGGGCCGAATACCGGCATGGCCGTATCGCCCATGGAAGCTGCATTCATGAACATATGGATCATGTAAGGGATCGTCACGATCCAGGCAGCCACCATCATGATGGAATAAATGATGATGTAGCTGACAACCGCGCCCCAGACTTTATGTCTCTTCCAGTTCTGGCCGAGCACAACGGCTGCATAGATCATCAGCAGGCTGCTGATCGTACCGACGATAAGCAGTAGGGTCATCAGGATCCCCGCGCCAAACTCGGAGAGGCCGAAGACCTCCGCCAAACTGGCCGGACCGAAATGTAAGTATGACACATCTGCTGCATCACTCGCATTAAGCTCGTTGAACATATTGGTAAACATCGTGTTCGTAACCGTCATGATGCTGAGTTCCATAAGTCCCGAGATCACAAACGTGCAAAGCCCGTACACGATCAAGTGTGAGGCATAGATCTGTCTGGCACTGACCGGCAGCGTATTCGTCACGTAACCCATGTCTCCGAACACGACCTTGTAGAAACGGATCCCCACGATCAGCGAAAACCCGATCACGGCACCGATGAGCAGCGTGTAATAAAACATAAATCCGAACATCGCGCCGAGAAAACCGAGGATCTGATCGGGCGAAGCAAGATTGTCAAACTGCGTTGTGGACAGCCCGCCGATGAGCGTGGCAAACAGGAGGATTCCCGCAAACAGCAGCAGTTTCTTCCAAATATATTTCCATTCGTATTTCATCAACATTTTCAGCATGAAAACACCTCCCTGAAATAAGCGTCCAGGGATTTCCCCTGTGCGATCCGAAGTTCCTCAACGGGAGAACTTAAGATCACTTTTCCCTCTTTGATAAAGATCACATCATCCAGAATATTCTCCACATCCGTGATCAGATGCGTTGACAGCAGAACGGATGCATCCGGCTGGTAATTGCCGATGATCGTACGGATGATGTAATCCCTTGCCGCAGGATCCACACCCGCGATCGGCTCATCCAGAACATAGAGCTGCGCCCGGCGGCTCATGACTAAGATCAGCTGGATCTTCTCCTTCATGCCTTTTGAAAACGTCTTGATCCTGCTTAGCGGATCGATCTGCAGGCTCTCAAGCATTCCGTAGGCTCTCTCCGTGTCAAAATCACTGTAAAAATCACGATAGAATCCGATCAGTTCCGTAACGGACGTATCTCCCGGCAGACAGAAGCGGTCCGGCAGATAGGAAACGATCGCTTTCGATTCCGGTCCGACCGCAAAACCGCCTACCCTGATCTCTCCCGCTGTCGGTGTCAGCAGTCCGTTGATCAGTTTGATCAGCGTAGTCTTGCCGCTCCCGTTCGGTCCCAGTAAGCCGACGATCCTGCCCTTCCCGATCGTAAGCGTAATATCATCCAACGCAGGTTTGTCACTGCCCTTATATACCTTTGTCAGATGGTCCAAAGATAATATCTCAGCCATCACTCTCAACCTCCACCTTCTTATTTACAAAATCAACCAATTCCCGTTTGGAAAAGCCGAGCTGCTCCATCTTTTCCGCAAACAGATCAAACTGTGCGGACGCGATCGCATCTCTCGTCTTCCCGATCAGTTCGGCATCCTCTGTCACAAATCTGCCGCTCGTTCGTTCCGTGCGGAGCAGTTCCAGATCTTCCAGTTCCGCAAAAGCACGCTGCATCGTGTTCGGATTGACGCCGGCCTCCATCGCCAGATCGCGGACACTCTTGAACTTTGATCCCGGCGGGAGTTTCCCGGAAACGATTTCGATCTTAAGGATCTCGATCAGCTGTGTATAGATCGGTCTGTCAGAATCCAGTTTCCATGACATGTTCATCCCTTCCTTTCGTTTACTTGTATTACTGTATTAAGTGCTTAATACAATAATACAGTCATCCCGGCAGGATGTCAAGCCCGTTTTTATGGGATTCTTTTGCAAATGAAATATGATTATGATATAGTGAGTGCATGAATAAAGAACGTGACAAATTTGCAGTTCCATATCTGATCGTGATCGGCATATGCATGATCGTTTTGTTTTGCTTTGTATCATTCTTTACGGATTTTCGTTCTTTCTTTTTAAATGAAGATCCTGAGGGCAAAATCGATTTTTCTCAGGGATGGCTTACGGATACCGGAGAAGAGATCAACATCTTCGATACGGACGCAAGCATCTACGGAGATCAGATCACGCTGACCAAATCTCTGCCTGACGATCTGGCCGATCAGACCTGTTTAGCCATCGTCAGCCTCAATGCGAAGATCGACATCACGGTCGGTTCCAAAGACATCTATCAGTTCGATTCCGTTCCGAATCTCATCGGTTCCGGAAGCGGCGTGAATTATCATACGATCTATCTGTCCGATGAGGATGCCGGCAAGGAGATCACCATCACCTTATCCTCGGTATTTACCAACTATACCGCAGGACGGCTCAATGAGATCTTCCTCTGCGCTCCTTCGGATTTCGTTCCGATCATCGTCAGAAGTTCCCTGTTTGCGGCATCCTTTTCATTCCTTGTGATCTTCTTCGGAATCCTGATGCTGATCATTCATTTCCTGATCCCGAAAGAACATACCTCTCCTTATCATCTGGCATCGCTCGGAAATGCGCTGATCCTGATCGGCATCTGGTGCCTGATCGATACGGAACTGCCGCAGCTTTTGACAGGCTGTATCTACGGGATCCGTGTTTTGGACTATACACTCCTGCCTTTGGCGATTTTTCCTCTGCTTCTGTTTGTGATCTCACTGACACAGAAGAGACGGCCGGTCTATGTACAGTTGGCTTTCTGGATCCCGGTACTACTTCTCTCTTCCATGTTCTTCGTACGTTTTACGTTCGGAACGGACATGCACGATCTTTCACCGCTTATTTACGGAGCCTACGCCCTTGCACTGATCCTGGCGCTCATTATTTTGCTTGACAATGAACATTACTGCCGGGTGAACAGAACGCCTTCCGGACTGAGATTGTTCTATATCGGACTGGGCTGCTTAACGGTCTGTGCCCTGCTCGATATTTTGATCGTTACGCTTAAGGGAGAACAGCGGATGCCCGGCGGCTACGGACATTTCCTGCGCTACGGCATGATCATCTTCCTGCTGACCATGGTATGGCAGGTCCTGCGCTGGTGGACGGACGACCGTGCTTCCATCGAGCGTGAGCGTGTGGTCAACAAGATCCTGCAATGTGCCATGGGTTCACAGGGTGCAGACACAAAAATCAAATCCGTTCTGGAATATCTGTGCATCCAGCTTCACGCAGACCGTGCTTGCGTTTTTGAAGACCAGCTGGACGGCACATTTGCAAACACCTACGAATGGTGCCGCCCGGGTGCGCATCCGCAGATCGCCAATCTGCAGGAAGTTCCCTATGACGGCCTCATTGAGATCTGGTATGACGAGTTCAAGAAGGATCACCATATCGCGATCGAAGATCTGGAAAAATACCGTCCCGGCAACGAGACGATGTACAACTGGCTGAAACCGCAGGACATTCAGTCCCTGATCACAGGGCCCCTTGTCATCGAGGGAAAATATGTCGGTTTCTTCGGTCTGGTCAATCTGCCCGCTGCGTTTATCAAAGAAGCCGGCGAGATCATGGGACTCCTCTCCTATGTCTTTGCGCAGATCATCTCGCAGCGCGATGAACAGAACACGCTGTTGAAGAACAGTTACTCTGATGAGATGACCGGCGTGAAAAACAGACGTGCCCTGGATGAATTCGAAGCAAACGAACGTGATACGACCAAGCCGTTCGGTTATATCGTTTGTGACTTAAACGGCCTGAAGATCGTCAATGATACGATCGGGCACAACGAAGGCGACAACATGATCATCGATGTTGCAAATGCCCTGGCCATGGTATTTGGCGCACAGAACGTCTTCCGCAGCGGCGGTGACGAATTTGTGGTATATGATTACGCAGACAATGAAACCGTATTTGAAAACGAAGTGAAACAATTGCACAGATATGTGGACCGCAAGAAGCGCTCCGTTTCGATCGGCGCGATCTACTGCAAAGAAGGCTGCGCAGATATGACCCCGATCAAAACGGCCGCGGCCGAACAGTTATATACCGAGAAAAAGAAATTCTTCAACGGACGCAATGACCGCCGTTCGGTTCCGAGAGGCTAGTCAAAGCAGTTGTTTTAACCGGTCACAAAACTTTTCATATTCCTGAATGAATGCTTCGCCGTCTTCCGCAATGAAGGCGGCGTCTTCATCTCTGCCGGCATATTCATGTTTCCTTGCCCGTTCAAAGAGTCCGTTCACACCGATCGTTGCCATGTTGCTCTTGATTGCATGCGCGTGAACGCGATAGTTCTTATAATCCTGTTGCGCCATTGCCTGCCTGAGGCCATCGGAACGCATCCGGCAATCCCGTACGATATCGTCGATGATCATGATCAGAAGATCCTCTTCGCCGTTACAGTTTTGTAACGCCATCTCCCGGTCAAGCTCCCCGATCATATCCCATGCTGAGCGGGCTTCTTCCGGATCCGTTGTCTCTTCCCTGCTGCCATCCATTCCGTCCGTTTCGATCACCTTTTCGCCCGGCAGGTATTTCCGTACCGTCATTTCCAGCAGGTGCGAATCCAGGGGCTTTGTCAGATAATCCACGAACCCTGCGTCCAGATACATCTGCCGGCTTCCGGCAACCGCATTCGCGGTCAGGACCACCGCTTTGGTGTTACGGTTTTTGGACCCTTCCATACTTCTGATCCTTGCAAGCGTCTCGATCCCGTCAGGATCCGGCATCATATGGTCAAGCAGGATCAGGTCATATTCCTTATCGGCACATTGTGCGATCGCCGTCTCCCCGTTCATGCAGCAGTCGATCTCCATCTTTGTATGCTTTAAAAACTGCTTTACGATGCTTAGGTTCGCGGCATTATCATCTACGGCAAGCACGCGCGCATCCGGCGCGATAAACGTTTCGCGGTATGCCTTGGGCGCATTCCCGTATTCAAACAGATTCAGCCCCGCAGGGATCGGTGTCCTGTCGATCACCTGCTGCGGCAGGCTCACGCTGAACGTGGAACCTTCCCCGTAAACGGACTTCACCCTGATCTCTCCGTCCATGGCATTCACGATCCTTCTCACGATCGCAAGTCCCAAGCCTGTTCCTTCCACGTTCCGGTTCCTTGCCATATCCATTCTGGAAAATGCGTCAAACAGTTTCTCCTGCTCTTCCGCGCGGATCCCCTTACCGGTATCCGCAACATCAAACCGCAGGCGGTAAACATCATCCGTCTCATAATTCCCCGAAACGATCATGGCCACACTGCCGCTGTCCGTATACTTGACGGCGTTCGTCAGCAGATTGATCAGGATCTGTTTGATACGCACTTCATCGGAGAACAAGGTCCTTGGCAGATCCGGTTTCAGGCGGATGTCAAAACGCAGGCCCTTGGCTAATGCACGCTCCCGCACGATCCCCGCAACATCGGCTAAAATGTGCGGCAGGCTGTATTCCACGTCGATGATCTCCATTTTTCCGGATTCGATCTTGGAAAAATCAAGCACATCATTGATCAGTGCCAGCAGCATTTTCCCCGCGCTCTGCACGTTCTGGGCATATTCATTGATCGTATCATCGTGATTTTCACGTAAGATCATTTCGTTCATGCCGAGGATCGAGTTAATGGGCGTACGGATCTCATGCGACATGCTGGCCAGAAACCTGGTCTTTGCGTCGGACAGTTCCATGGCATGCTGTTTCTCGCGGTCCGATTCCGCCAGTTCGTACAACTGTTGCAGGACAACAAAGACCAGCAGGAACAGAAGCCCCAGCAACAGCAGTTCACCGTCATTGTTCAGATCCATCGTAAAAATCACAATGATCTGCAGGAAACTGGAAACGGCAAATCCCAAAAAGCCGATCGCCATATACCGGTACTCTTTCACGTGCCCGCGTGCGATATCCACAATTGAGATGATCAGGCCGCCGATGATATCGATCACCAGTACCGCGTCCAGATAATACAGGGCCTTATTAAACGGGAAAATGCCTGTGAAATGCAGCACGGTCCAGAGCGTAAAGCTGGCAAACGTCAGCAGCTCCAGGATCGCATACCACTTCACATATCTTCTTTTCTGTATGGCATTAAGATATAGGAAAAACGGCATCGGGATCATCATGCACATGAGATAGGACAGGACCCCGTCAATATAATAATGTCCGAACACAAACGGATAGAGAAACGAGTCCGTGATCAGCCAGACCGTCGTGATCAGAACCGCAAGTCCCGCAAACAGCATGTCGATCTCACGCCGCATCCGGATCGCAAGAATGACGCCGGCAAGAACGATCACAAGCGAGATCGCCAGAATGATCAGATACATGATAAAGGCCGTCGCATACTCGTCCATCATAAAGAGATAGATCTCTTTCGCAGTCCCGAACACCGTCGACGGATAGACCTTTCGCTCCGTCTCTCCTCTCATCCTTTCGATCGATACCGTTTCCCCGGCATCCTCTTCATAGATGGGCACAAAGAGATAGGAAGCCTTCACGATGCCGCCAAAAAGATGCACATCGCGCGCTCTTACAAAATCGGCACGCATCTCATCACCAACCATGACTTTCGTATCACGGAAGCACAGGAAACATAAGAAATGCTGTCCCTTGATCTCATCCGGCAATTTGGTGATCAGGTGATAGGGCTCATAGAATGCAGGTTCATCGGCATGGGCGTCCCTGGCACGGAACTTCGTTCCGTCCTCCATCACAACCGTCCAGTCATCGATCACAATGCTCTTGGGATCAAAGTCAGCCGCGATTCCCTTATCTGTAATATTATAGGAAATAAAGAAGATCAGACATGCCAGAACAAGCACCGTAAAAAATGCCTTGCAGACAGTCATGATACGATCGTAACACGTGGATTCTCTCATGTTTCCATGCTACCACAATTTTTGTCTGCAAGGCAAATGATTTGTTAGAAATATACGGTTCCGCATTGTCCTACCACACGGAGAAAAACCAGCCGGCAAGCGGCGAGAGCACGATCATCTCGACCGAGAACACAAAAGAAGAGATCGAGATCAACGTCGCACGCTGCGCGGAAGAAAACATATCCTGCAGTTTTGCGTCGGAACGGATCTGCAGCGCATCATCTGCCGCCGCGGAAAGAAATCCGCCAAGCACCATCACGACGGTGATCCCCGTATGCTCGAGCGCAATGCCAAGCAGTACAACGAACGTGCAGACTGCAAAGAGCAGCGCATAACGCCATTTTTTCACGAGCAGCACCAGCTTGGCGCCAAGGATCCCGCCGACCTCCATGAGGAAGAGCGCAACGCCGAGCCATGTATCGCCCAAACCGGAGTCCCGCAGCTTGGACTGCAGGAAAAATAACAGCAAAATGTCAAACGCACCCACGAGCGCATTGGAAAACATCAGCACCGTAGCCTTTTTGTTGATCCTTAAGAAGTGGAAACTCTCCGCAAAGCAGGCGGCCGAGTCGCGGAAGAATTTCCGGA
>JAEEGL016139445.1_pt1 | contig 16841 bp, 13 predicted proteins | sample 9134231 | NCBI WGS metagenome assembly JAEEGL01 (sample SAMN16246548, study PRJNA631951) | gut metagenome | biome: gut microbiome; feature: rumen; material: fiber-attached | host: Bos | place: Iran: Karaj | collected 2018-10
ACGTCGGCAAACTGGCCGTGGCCGCCGGTCTGCTTCTTGTGACGGCCGTGGGCCTCGTACTTTTTGCGGATCTTCTCCCGGTAAGGCACGCGGGAGGGGCTGAGAACCACTTCCACGCCGAATTTGCTCTTGAGCTTGGAGCAAATCACGTCCAGGTGGATGTCTCCGGCACCGGAAATGACCATCTGCTTGGTCTCGGCATTGTTCACCACGGTGAAGGTGGGATCTTCCTCGCCCAGTCGGCTGAGGCCCTGAGCGACCTTGTCGTCCTGGCCCTTGGTCTTGGGGGCGATGGCCATGGAGTAGCAGGGCTCTGCAAACTCGATGCCGGGGGCCGCTTCCACCTTGCGGGCGTCGCAAAGGGTGTCGCCGGTCTTGGTATCGCTGAGCTTGGCAACGGCGCCGAAATCGCCGCAGGCGATTTCCTGAACTTCCACATTCTTCTTGCCCTGCATCATATAGATGTGGCCCAGCTTTTCGTTGGCGCCGGAGCGGGCATTCACCAGGGTCATATCGGGGGTGACCTTGCCGGAAATGACCTTGAAGAGGGAGAACTTGCCGAACTGGTCGGAAATGGTCTTGTAAATGATGGCGCGGGCAGGCTCGTCGGGCTTGACGGGTTCGCCGCCCTCCATGGGATCGGGGAACAGATTCACGATGGCATCCAGCAGGATGGTGGTTCCCAGGCCGGTCATGGCGCAACCGCAGAACACGGGGCAGATCTCACCTTCGGCAACGCCGGTGCTGAGGGCGCCGTAGACTTCCTCCTGACTCAGCTCCATGGTCTCCAGGTACTTGTCCATCAGCTCTTCGCTGGTGGAGGCGGCGTTTTCCACCACTTCCTGATACAGCTCTTCCAGCCGGTCGGCCGCTTCGGCGGGGACGGGGATCTCCTCCCGCTTGCCCTTGACCACGTGGAAGGCCTTTTTCGCGATCACGTCGATGATGCCGGTGACCTTTTCATTCTCCACCACGGGCATGGTGAAGGCGCTTACGGTGCTGCCGAATTTTTCACGCAGCTGATTGAAGGTCCGGTCAAAATCCGCATGTTCTTCGTCGGTCTTGGAAATGTAGATGGCGCGGGGCTTGTCAGCCTCCTTCAGATACTTCCAGGACTTTTCCGCGCCGACATTGATGCCGTCCTTGGCGGAGACGCAGATGATGCCCGCATCGGCGACACGGAGGGCTTCCTGCACTTCCCCGGCGAAATCAAAAAAGCCCGGAGTATCCAGAATGTTGATCTTGGTGCCTTGATACTTGGCATAAACCGTGGCGGTGGAAATGCTGATCTGGCGCTTGATCTCTTCTGCGTCGAAGTCGCAGACGGAGTTGCCCTCGACCACCTTTCCGAGACGGTCTGTCATCCCGGTCAGGTTCAGGATGCTCTCTGCAAGGCTGGTCTTGCCGGTACTGCCGTGTCCCAGCAGGCATATATTGCGGATTTTCTCAGACATGGTATTCCTCTCCTTATTGAAGTTCTGCACAGATTTTGATTATACACGAGATACTATTGAAATACAAGTTTTTTCTTTTCCCAGAGGGAATATACCCAGAAGCTCAGTCCCCCTCTGCGGATTCCGCGATCATGAGCGTGGCAAAGGCCCAAAGAATCATCGCAGTCAGCAGTTTCATGGGCGCAACGGATGCAAAAGCACCCCTAGCACAGGATATGAACACGATGATGATTCCCAGCACGGTGCCCAGCACGGTCATCAGCAGGGCTCTCCGGGTGGTGCGCCAAAGCCTTCGTCCGCCGCGGGCGGTCTCCGAATAGTGCCAGAGACCCTCCCTGCTCAGGAGCGCGGCGGGCTTTCCCTCCGTCTCCGGCTCCATGCTCAGCTGATAGCGGTTTTCCGGCGGAAGGAAGCTGATACTTCCCTCGTTCAGGCGGAATTTCTGGATCATCATGGACGGGTTGATATTGAAGTCCCGGATGGCAAAGATGGGGCGGAGGCGACTGGTCTCCAGCCGGTAAAGGGCGTTCTGCACCAATTCCTGCGGAAGATAATTGACGATGAATACACCGCAAAGTTCATGGTCGATGGCCGTGTAAACCGCTCCGGCCACGTCCACACTGCCGGGAACGCGGATCCCCATCAGGTTCATGTAAGCCCCGGTACCCACCAACACCTGCTCCTGCCCGATAAAGGCACTGACGCCTCCTTCGGTGCCGCAGTCGAAGTCTTCCACGCGGTAGAGCGGCGCGGCGTACTGCCGCATCAGTTCCCCGAAGACCCGGCGCAGACCGGAGCCGGTAGCCAGGATGACGCTGCCCGTGTAGGCGACCACTTTTTCCACGTGAGCTCCGGCCAGGACCTTCATCCCGTTGAGGATCACGGAATTCTCGGGGTATATGTCCAGATCACGGATAACCAGACCAACCGCCTTTGACATATCCTCGGCGCCCTTCCAACCAGCCAGAGCCGCGCCGCTTAGGCTGAGCTTTTTCGCTGTCAGGAAAAAGGGGCGGGCAAAGACCAGCGTGGCGCTCAGGGCAGCAGCGGCGCTGCTCAGTGCAGCCAGGCAGCGGAAGACCGCGCCGGTGCCGGAGAGATAAGCAGCTGCCAGGCCCAGGATCAGGATCATCAGCAGGCAGGGCGGGACCGCCCTGCGATAAAATCGCTCGGACAGATCAGGTTCCGTGCATCGCTGAAGGAATCCCTTGGCTGTACCCAGCTTTTTGTTGAGGATGCTCCCCTCTTCTGCAAGCTTGTCCTCCGAAGAAACCACGGTGGGAATGCTGGCCAGGCGCATAGAGCGTATCGTTTCGCGGAATGCCCCCCGTCTGCAGCTCTTGCCCCAAAGGGCAAAGGCCAGGGACGCAGCTGCCGTCACACAGTAGGGCGGAAGGTTGAGATCCCCGCCGTGTCCGGAAATCAGCATCACCGCATCGATCTCCGCAGTGATGTTCGCAAGGAGCACCACAGTTTCACAGCCTGCCTTCGCGGCAAACACGTCCGTGACGCCTTTTGCCAGTACATCCAGCCCAAGGATCATGACTGCCAGCTGCATGGCCGCCAGCAGGATCCAAAGGGTTTTTCCCTCCCGGAACGCCTCCGGCCCGAAGGATGTGCCGCTGAGGAGCAGAAGAAGGGCAATCACCGCGCATATCACAAAGGACGGGATCATCCGGCGCCGAAGAGAAGCGACGCCGGAAGCGTACTGCCTCGCCGCTTCCTCCGGTGTCAGCTCCGGGGGCGGTTCAGGCTCTTTTTCTCTGGCTTCCCGGCGCTGACGGGCTTTTTCTTCCCGCAGCTTCCGTTTACGCCTTGCTCGCTCTGCTCTTGCTTCCCGCTTTTGCCGCTTCCGTTCTTCCGCCGCCGAGGGCAGGTCCGCATCTTCTTCCCTGTTCTCCCCCTCTTCAGGTTCCACCGGCACAGAGGATTCCGATCCGGCTGCCTCAGGTTCCGGGACCGGCGCATTCGGCTGGTCCGGTTCTTCTTCTTTTTCCGGCTCGTCGGGAACAGCATTTGCCTCCGGCTCAGCTTCTTCGGTCTCCGGTGTTTCTTCGACCGGCGGCGCAGCTGCAGGCTCCGGCTCCTCAGCAGCGACAGCCGGCTCCGGTTCCTCAGTCGCGGCGGTCAGCTCCGGTTCCTGCATAATCGGCACGTCTGCAACGGGTTCCGTCTCCCCCACTTTTTCCGCTTCTTCGGGTGCGGCAGCAGGCGTTTCCGTTTCTGTCTCCGCTTCCGCGACCTCCGGGGCCGCATCTTCCCCTTCCTGCTCCGCAGTCTCCTGCCCGGAAAGCTCCTCCTCCACGCTGCGCTTCATCTCCCGGATGATCTCATCCGCGCGCTTTTCCAGCTCTGCCTTGCTCAGACGGCGCTCGTTGCGGATGAAAGCCTCCGATTTGTACTCCGACAGGATGGAAGCCAGAGAATAAGTCTCGGCAGGCGCTTCCGAACTATTCAGTTTTTCAGGGCTCTGCTCCGACATACGCTTACCTTCCTGTTTAAATCAGCCGATTCTCTGCCGCACAGCCTCATAAAGCACGATGGCGGCTGCGTTGGATGCATTCAATGAGGATACTTTTCCGCGCAGGGGGATGGAAAGGAGGAAATCGCAGCTTTCCCTGGTAAGTCGGGACATGCCGCTGCCCTCCGAGCCGATGACCAGCGCGGTCGGGCTTTTCAGATCAGCTTCCCAGAGGCCCTTTTCCCCGTCGGCAGCCGTGCCGTAAATCCAGACGCCGGCCTCCTGCAGTTCTTTCAAGGCGGCAGCCAGGTTCACTACCCTTGCTACAGCCATATGCTCTACCGCACCGGCGCTGGTTTTTTCCACCACAGCGGTGATGCCCGCGCTTCTGTGCTTCGGAATGATGACGCCGTGGGCCCCGGCGCACTCTGCGGTACGAATAATGGCGCCCAGGTTATGAGGATCGGAAATCTCGTCGCAGACAACGACGAGGGGGGCTTCACCCCGCTCCGCAGCTATGGCCAGAATGTCCGCCACGGAAGAATACTCCCGTACGGCGGCTACGGCGATGACCCCTTGATGGGCGCGGGTCACGCTCATAGCATCCAGCTTTCGCCGATCAACCTCGGAGATGACCGCCCCTGCGGCCTTTCCCTTTTGGGCGATGAAGCGCAGGGCTTTATCCTGCTCACCCTTCGCGATATAGATCTTGTCCAGCGGGCGGCCTGCTTTCAGGGCTTCCATCACGGCATTCTTGCCCTCGACCCGGTCTTCCGCTTCCCTTCTGTTCTCAGCCATGGCAAACTCCGATAATAGTCCTATAATATCAATATATTATAGCACAGGGAATTGCCGGTGGAAAGTGTAAATTTTCTGTTTCAGCCGACGATGTTTCATTTCTTCCGTGGACAAGCGGGGCAGAATCATGTAAAATGGGAGCGGAGGCAGGTATTATGAAGCTTTTGGATCGTTTCAACCGCGGCGTCAGCCGCTTTCTCTACAACCATCCCAATTTCGGCATCCCACGCATGATGCTCTATCTCATCATCGGCAACGCTCTGGTCTATCTCTTTTCCATGATGGATCGGACGGGGATGCTCACCTGGTATCTCTGTCTGGTGCCCGACCGGCTGCTGAAGGGAGAACTGTGGCGGCTGATCACCTTCATCTTTGTACCCAACACCGGGCGGCTGATTTTCCTGGTGATTGAGCTGTACTTTTATTATCTCATCGGCAGCACGCTGGAGCGGGCATGGGGCACGGGAAAATTCACCGTGTATTACCTCTGCGGCATGGCCATCACCGCGGTTTACGGCATTCTGGCCAGCCTCATCACCGGCAGAAGCATCGCCCTCACCGGCAGCTACCTTAGTCTTTCCATGTTCTTCGTCTATGCAACCCTTTGGCCGGATAATCAGATTCTGCTGTTTTTCTTCATCCCAATTAAAGTCAAGTGGCTTGCTTGGTTCGAAGCCGCCGTCTTTCTGATCACCATGATCCTGGGCCGCACCCTACTGCCCCTGGCTGGTCTGGCCAACTATTTCCTCTTCTGCGGCAACAGCCTCTTGGCCTCCCTCAAGCTTTTCCGCATGCGGAACCGGGGACAGGCACGGCAATTCCGAAGGAACGTGAAACGGGCGGAAAACGGCCAGAATGCCCAGACTTACACCCGCAAATGCGCCGTTTGCGGAAAGACGGATACGGATCACCCGGAGCTGGAATTCCGCTACTGCTCCCAGTGCGTTGGTTATCACTGCTTTTGCTCCGAACACATCCACAGTCACATCCACTTCACCGAACCATAGATTTCCAGGTAAAGCACGGTCCGCAGGTTCCATACGAGCCTGCGGACCGTTTTTTCAATTATCAAGTGCAGAGATCGTATATCACCTGAGCGAAAATCTTGATTGCTGTCAGCATGTCTGCGATATTCATCCGCTCATTGGCACTGTGCAGATTGGATTCGAAATCCGGCATCGCCGCTCCGAAAGCCACGCCCCCCGGAATATCGTGGACATAAGTTCCGCCGCCCATGGACAGGCATTCGCCTTTTCTTCCGCTGTAGGCTTCATAGCTGCGGAGCATGGCCGCAACAAAGGGCGTGTCCCCGGGCGTATGATGGGGCGGACGCATTCCCCCTTGGAAGGTGAATCCCGCATCCGTGAATCGTTTTTCCGCAACGGCACGGCAATTCTCCTCGCCGGCGCAAAGAGGCACCCGGCTGTCAAAGCTGCCCTCGCAGCCTTCTTCCGTCAGCTTGAAGAGACTGAAGGCAAGGGTCAGAGGGCCGGAAATATCATCCTCCATGGCGATCCCCAGGGCTTTTCCTTCCCCGTCGCCGTAGGGCATCAGTCTTCCCAATGCACCAAGGGCTTCCGCTGCAGGGCAGGCGGCCAGGGGGAGCGCGTTCAGCAGGGCGATCAGGGCTGCAATACCGTTTCGCCCCTGTTCGGGGGTGGAGGCATGGGCAGCCAGGCCCCGCACCGCCATTCGGACAGCACCGTCTTCCTCCGTGACCGTCAGGGTCACGCCCATTTCCGAGGCCAGCGGCATGCAGATCTGCTCGATCTCAGCCTTTGTCAGGCCTTTGACCTTCGCCGAAGCATCTGCCGGAAGCACGTTGATGCGGTAGCCGCCGTCAAAGCCGATGACGCGGGGCAAAGCAGTACAGGATTCCCAGTCTTTTCGGAAACTCCCGACAAATCCGCCCTTTTCCGTGTTGAACACAGGGAAGCTGGCATCCGGTGAGAAGGTATAAGGCGCGCTCTTCTCCCGCGCATAGTAATAGCGAATATCGCGGGAGCCGCTTTCCTCGTCCGTCCCCAGAATGAGGCGTACGTTCTTTTTCAGCTCGCTGCCAGCTACTGCGCGTACGCATGTCATGGCGTACATGGCTGCCACGGCGGGGCCCTTGTCGTCATCGGTGCCGCGGCCATAGAGGCAACCGTCCTTTTCCACGGCGGCATAAGGATCGGTCTCCCAGCCATCCCCCTCGCCCACCACGTCCAGATGGGCCAGGATATCCAGGGCGCGTTCCCCTTCCAGCAGATCGGCGGTCATCACATAGCCGTCGTAATCCTTCGTCAGGAAACCATGTTCAGCTGCGATCTTCATGGCTTCCGCCAGCGCCGCTGCGGGCCCTTCGCCGAAAGGCATTCCTTCCTTCCCCTCGCCGCCCACGCTGCGGATGGCCACCAGCCGGGAGACATCCCGCAGATAATTATCCCTCTGACTGTCCACCCACCGGCTGATCTTCTCCTGTATCGTCATTCGTTTCACTTCCCGTTTCCGTTGTTTTTTCCATTAGACGCGCCATCACGGCGCACATTTCCCCGCGGGTCGCCGTTCCCATGGGGTCAAAGCTCCCGTCCTCCCGACCGTTGATCAGGCCGCAGCGGTGGGATTTCAGGACGGCTTCCAGTGCCCAGGGGCTGATTTTTTCTTCGTCGGTAAATGCAGGAACGGCCTCCTCCGGCAGCCGGAAGCCATAGGCCTCACAGTAACGGACCAGGATCAACGCCATTTGCTCCCTGGTGATTTCCCGGTTGGGAGCAAAGGTCCCGTCATCATAGCCATTGACGATGCCGCTGAGGGAGGCCCAGGTCACATAAGGAGCGAACCAGTCAGCTTCACTGACATCGCTGAAGCTGATGGGAGCAATAAAATCCGCATTCAGGCCGTTCATACGGCCAAGGATCGTCACGAACATGGCCCGGGTCACCTTCCGCTCAGGCTCAAAATGATGGGCGTCCATGCCGTTGACAAGTCCCGCCTCCGCCAGCTGCAGGATCTGGCTGCGGCCCCAATAACCCTCCAGATCCACAAACCTTTCGGATACGTCGAATTCCCCGCTCTCCTGCGCCAGATAATCCCCATCTACAAAGCCTTCTGCTTCGTCGGAATAGACACGGATCAGCGCCTCGGAAGCCTCCGCAGCGAAATAGCGATGGGCCGGGATGAGATCTTCCCCTTCAGCGCAAACGCGTCCTTCCGACAGGTCGATCACTTCACCGGCAATGATGTGGAGCCGGGCGTTCCCCTCTGTCAGCAGGAATTTGCAGAAGGGACCCAGGCGTACGCTTCCCCCGTCCAGCAGCGTCAGGGCCGAGAACCCGTCTGCTCTGTCCCAGGGACTTTCCTCCGGCGGCTGCACCGCATCCAGCCGGGCAGCGTACCCCTCCGCTATGGCGGCAAGGCCTTTCTCCGTTTCCTGTTGGAAAAGGGACTGCAGCTGCGGCACTATGGTATTGTAAAGAAAACTGACGGACACCAGCGGATCATCTGCGCCGCCGGCGGCTGCTTTTACGCCGATGCACAGCCCGAGCAAGATCGCCAGACATGCACCCAGCGCCACAATCCTCTTTCCCATGGTAGTTTCCCTCCCTGTGTTCAGCTGATTCTAGCACAGCCGCGACCGCTTTTCAACCGTCACCCGACGACTGCGCCGGGCATAATCTGAAACAGGAACCAGTATCGATGAAATTCAAAGCATAGTCGCATCGGGAGTGTTGTATGAAGGATATTTCCATTTTTCTGGGAGCGAACACAGGCCGCGGCTTCCGTTCCCTGTACGAGGAATACATCGCAGGTCTGGACCTGCAGCGGCAGTATGTGCTCAAGGGCAGCGCAGGCTGCGGCAAATCCAGCTTGATGAAGCGAATGGCAGTGCATGCCGACGGGCTGGGGATTACGACCATCCGCGTTCTCTGTTCCGGCGATCCCGACTCCCTGGACGGCCTGATCCTTCCGGAGCTGAGGACCGCCCTCTTTGACGGAACTTCCCCCCACGTGCTGGAACCGCCGCTTGTAGGGCAGGCGGGCTTTTATGTGGACCTGAGCCGGTTTTACCGCGCCCCGGCAACGGGCCTGGAAGCCTGGAACGCTTCTTATCGGGAGCACTATCGGAAGGCATATCGTTATCTCGCCGCGGCAGCTCAGCTGGAAGGCGTCGTTCGCTGCGGTGAGGAAACACGCCGGGCTATCCGCCGCCGGGCGGAGGCGCTGGCCTCCGCAACGCTGGGGCGGGGACACGGCAGCGGAGTCGTAGGGAAATACTATACCGACGCGTTCACCTGCCGGGGGTGTGTCACTCTGGAGGAAAGCCGCAGGGCGATTGCTCCCCGCCTCGTTGCCCTGCGGGGAAGCCCGGATCGTGCGGATCTGTTCTTGCAGACTTACCTGCAGGCAGCCGGGCAGCGCGGCCGGGCGGTGGTCATCTGCCCCGATCCCAGGGATGACCGACGCATCGCTCACCTGCTGCTGCCGGAGCTGGGCTTCGGTATCACTGCCGGCGAAGGTGACCGCCGCATCCATCTGGAAAAGCTCGGCCCGCCGCTTACTGCCGGGGAAAAGGAAGAACAGCGGAAGTTGGAGAAAACCCGCGCTGCCCTGCTGGATGCTGCGCAGGCCGAGCTCGCCCTTGCAAAAGCGGATCATGACCGTCTGGAAGAAGCTGCCAGGCCCTTCATAGACTTCGGCGGCGTTACCGCTTTGACGGAGGAACTGACAGGAAAGATATTCGGCGGCGTATAAAGGACGCCCTCCGCACCTTGCGGCGCGGAGGGCGAACATCATGTTTTATCTTTTGCCGGGGATCCATTCCACGCCGGTCTCCAGTCCCCATTTGGCAAACATATCGTTATAGAATTTGGGCCTGGCATAGTCCGGGCGAATGTCGTAAGCCAGCTCCTTGTAACCGAATCCGGCCTTCTTCAGGTCCCTGGCGGCCTGGATCATATCCTCCAGCGTAGCGCCGGAGAGGGTGAAGATCATCTCGTTCTCTCCGCAGAGGCTGCGCTCATATTCCCCCGCGTCCGGCATGGACACATTGTAGCGCATCTCACCGTTCAGCACCGGCACCAGCGCCGCACCGCAGGAATCGCAGGTATCCAGGCACGCCTGGGTAATCTCTCCTGTGTGATATTTCGCGGCCATGAGCAGCTGCCGCAGCTGGCTGGGCTCGCAGTAGATCATGACTGCGTCGGGGATGAATCTGCAGGATTCCAGAGGGGCGACGGCCATGCCGTCCTTCTTCTTATCCTCGTCGATATAGGGGAATTTCTCGCAGAAATGCTTGTAGCTCACCTGGGGATCCCGGATGAAATAGCCGCTGCCCACATACTTTTTATCCGCCTCGTCCAGAGTCCGCAGCCGGAAATTGATGATGGGCCAGAGGCACCAGTGATCCTCCGCGAAGAGCGCCAGATGATTGCGGGTGCGGCGGACAAAGGCCAGCGCCTGACAGAGGGCGTAATGGATGCCCTCCTCGGAGGGCTGCCGGCACCCCTCCGGTACCTCGTTCCGATTGATCAGCTTGATGGCCATGGGCGCGGTACGCAGGCAGAAAAGCTCCTCCAGCTCCTTTCCAACGGCATTGATCTCTTCCAGCGTCAGCATGTTCGATTCCTCCTGAATGTGGATTATTCTTGTTCTTTGTCGATGGCCGGGTTTTCCGACTTCCCCTTCCCGCCGCAAAAGTGCAGAGCCCCGGCGGGACAGGTGCGGACACAGGCGCCGCAGCGGATGCATTCGGCGCTGTTGGGGTCTGCGGTCACCTTTACACCCATGGGGCAGGCTTTTTCGCATTTTCCGCAGGAAACGCATTTTTCCTTATCCAAAGCCATGCGCAGCATGCTTACCTTCTGAAACAAAGCGTAAAAAGCACCCAGCGGGCAGAGGTATTTGCAGAAGGGGCGGTGGATAAAGAGGCAGCTCAGAAGCACCAGCGTCATCAAGGCAAACTTCCACCGGAAAAGGAAGCCCACCGCTCCCCGCAGCTGCTTCTGAAGGAGCACCAGGGGCACACCGCCCTCAAGGGTTCCCACGGGGCACAGGTACTTGCAGAAGAAGGGCTCCCCGATCCCCAATTCATTCCGCCAGAAAAACGGCAGGGCGAAAACAAGGATCAGCAGCACCGCGTATTTCAGATAACGCAGCACTCTGTCCGCTTTTCCCGGTATCTTCAGCTTGGGAACGGGGATCTTGTATAAAAGCTCCTGGATCAGGCCGAAAAGGCAGAGCCAGCCGCAAATGAACCGCCCTGCCAGCAGCCCGATGGCGGCCAGATACCCCACCACGGAAAAGGCAAACTTTCTGCGCCGCCCGTCAAAAAGGGACTGCATGGCGCCGATGGGGCAGGAGCCCAGCGCGCCGGGGCAGGAATAACAGTTCATGCCGGGAACGCAGAAATTCTTCAGCGGTCCCTGATAGATGGTCCCTTTGAGGAAGCCGGAAAGGTGGGCGTTGGTCAGGAATCCCCAGCCGAGCTGCACACCCTTGCGCAGGAGGGAGATTCGGCTTTTCATATCATCCGATCCCTATGCATTCCAGGCAAACGGTGCTTGCTTTCCGGCTGACGGTCTTCAGTTCCCCCCGAAAAATGCCGAAAAGACAGGACGCGAGCGCCAGGATCAGCAGCAGCGCAGTTGCTGCCATGGGGACTTTGCGCTTCATTTATGCTCCTTGCCTCCTTTACTCAGCCTTCACCTGCCAGATAGCTCTCGATCAGCGTCTTCCAATCCTCGCCGGACATGCTGCCGGTGATGGGCTCGCCCAGGATGTGGCCGGATCCATCGATAAAGTAAGATGTGGGCACATACATGAGATCGGCGGCCATGGACAGTTCCTGGCTCAGGATCAGCACCGGATAGTCCACCCCCGTGGATTCCAGGATGTCCCATGCGTCCGCCACCACGTCCGGCTGTATCTTTCCGGAAGCATCCAGAATATCGCAGGTCAGGCCTACGATTCCGAAGCCCTGTGCGGCATAATCCTTCGCCAGCTTGGCAAGGTCCGGCATCTCCCGGATGCAGGGTCCGCAGAAGGTCCCCCAGATGTTGATGAGGGTAAGCTTGTTCCCGCTGATCAGCTCGCCCAGGGCAACGTCATTCCCGTCAAGGTCCGGAAGAACGGCGGCAGTGAACCGTTCCCCCAGCTCCTCCGGATCCGTAAGCTCCGGCAGCTTCAAAGGCAGGATCTCCGCATCCGCCAAGATCCCGGCAGCATCCGCCATGAGGGAATCATAGGCGTTCTTCTCTTCTTCCGTCATATACGAAGCCTGTTCCGCGAAAAACTCCGGGTAAAGCTCTTCCATCTCTGCGTAATTCAGAGAATAATAATAAAACGTGTCGTTTTGCCCCAGGTAAACCAATCCGTAATCTTCCGTCTGCTCTGTGGGGAATCCCCAGATTTCCAGGAAGATATAGTCGTAGGCATTCAGGTCTTCCTGTCCGGGATGCGTGTTGATCATGGAGAGGTAGAGCGTAGCTTCGCTCCGGTCTACCCATACTTCCGCCGCCAGCAGGTCTTCCTTTTCCTTCAACGACCCGCTTAAGGGCAGGCGCAGACCCATCATCGGCACATCCAGCACGCCGTTTTCGGGATACTGGGTAAAATACCCAAGATTTTCGGAACCGTCGGTTTCCCCGGCGGCAGGGTCTTCCGAGGGCATCGGTGATGCGGGCTCTGGTGTGTCGGTTATCGCCGGTACTGCGGTGGGTGAAGCGACGTCCGCGGGATCATGCCCGTCTTTTCCGGCGCAGCCCGCGAAAAGCAGAATAAGCAGCAGGCAAGCAATCAGTTTTCTCAAGGTCATTTCTTCTTTCTTCGTCCCGAAGGCTTTACAGCCCATAGAGTGCGGAATACTTCTCCTTCAGGTAATCGGTGTAATAACCGGGATCAAAGGGGGCTTCCGCCGCTTGTTCGAAGATGTCCTGAGGGTCGTACAGGCTGCCTTTGCGCCAGATGCGCTCCGCAAGCCATTCCAGGATAGGGGTCAGATCTCCGGAGGCTACGGCCTTGTCCACATCCACCGTCTCCTTCATCTTTGCCAGAAGCTGAGCGCCGTATGCGGAGCCCAGGGCATAGGAGGGGAAGTAGCCGATGCTGCCGCCGGACCAATGGCTGTCCTGGAGCACGCCCCGCCGGTCGTCCGGCACGTCCAGGCCCAGGTATTCCTTCATCTTCGCGTTCCAGGCTTTCGGCAGGTCAGCCACTGCCAGAGTACCGTCCATGAGCTGCTTTTCCAGCTCATAGCGCAGCATCACGTGCAGGCAGTAGCTCAGTTCGTCCGCCTCCGTGCGGATCAGACCGGGTTCGGCAATGTTGGCAGCCCGATATAGCATCTCCTCCGTGACTCCCTCCATCTGCTCCGGAAACAGCTCCTTCAGTTCCGGCAGGAGATTGTGGATGAATCCCCGGCTGCGGCCGATAATGTTTTCAAAAAAACGGCTCTGGCTTTCGTGGATGCTCATGGATGCGCCGGTGGCCAGCATGGTATCCTGAAGCTCATCCCCCGTGTGGAGCTCATAAAGGGCATGTCCGCCCTCATGGACCACGCTGAACAGGCTGGAAAGAGGATCGTCCAGGTGGTAATGGGTGGTGATGCGCACGTCATGCTTGGAATAGCCGTCGGTGAAGGGGTGCTCCGTTTCCCCGATGGAGCAGTATTCCCGGTCGATGCCGATAGCCGCCATGAGCCAATCGGAGAGCTTGCGCTGCTGTTCGATGGGAAAATCCCTGTGGATAAAAGCACAGTCGGGCTGCCCCTTCTCCGCAACCTGATGGATGAGAGGGACCAGCCGTTCCTTCAGAACGGAGAAGAACGCATCCAGCTTCTCCATGGTAAGGCCCCGCTCATACTGATCCAGCAGGGCGTCGTAAGGTTTCTTCTCCGGCTCCAGCCAGGCGGCCAGCTTTCTGTTGAATTCCACGATCTTTTCCATATACGGCCGGAAGGAAGGCCAGTCGCTTTCCAGCTTGGCCTTGTGCCAAACCGCGTCGGCCTCGTTGAGCAGCACCTGATAATCGATGTATTCCTGCATGGGGATCTTCTTCGTGCGCTCATAGTCCCGCCAGAGCTCGGAAACCTCCCTCTTGGTAACGGGATCCAGCTCCTCCAGACGCTCCATGAGGGCGGCGAGCAGCTTTCCGGTCTCTTCCCCGGTCTGCAGCTCGTAGCTCACCTCGGAGAGGACCGCCAGGGTCTTCCCCCGGTCCGCCGCACCCCCCGGCGGGGCGATGGTGGCGGCGTCGTAATACAGGACACCCTGGGCGTGGCCGTAGGCGCGCATTTTCGCGACCAGCGTGCGCAGCTGTGCAGTCAGTTCTTCCGTTCTTTTCATTTCGTTCCTCCAGCTTATAGCATATAAACCGATTGTAATTCCTTCCCAGATCAAAGTCAACTTGACAAAGAGCGAGAAGCCGTCAATAATGAGAGAAAAAGCCGTCAGGCAAACAGGAGGATGGATATGGAAGACGTACTCAGCCGCTTTCTGCGGTATGTGAAGATCGACACGCAGTCGGAGGAAAACGGGCGGCATCCCAGCACAGCCAAACAATTCGACCTTGCCCGGTTGCTTGCGGAGGAGCTTAAGGCCATCGGCGCATCCGAAGTGACCCTGGACGAGGAATACTGCTATGTATATGCAGTGATCCCCTCGAATCTTCCTGCCGGGAAAACCGCTCCCTGCGTCGGATTCATGGCTCATATGGACACCTCCAGCGCCGTCAGCGGCGCCGGTGTGAATCCCCGGATCGTGCACTTCACCGGGGAGGACATCGACTTGGGCGGAGACGGGCAATATATCCTCAGTCTTCGGGAGTTTCCCTTTATGAGATCCTTTATCGGCGAAGACCTTGTGGTCACCGACGGAACCACCCTGCTGGGGGCCGACGACAAGGCGGGTGTCGCGGAAATCATGGCCATGGCAGAGACGCTGCTGACCCACCCGGAGATCCCCCATGGCAGGCTATGCCTCTGCTTTACCCCCGACGAGGAGGTAGGCAGCGGCACGGCGAAGATCGACCTGGAGCGTTTCCGTGCCGACTTTGGCTATACGGTGGACGGCGGCCCCCTGGGCGGGATGGAATATGAGAATTTCAACGCGGCCTCCGGAATGCTCACCGTCCGCGGACGCAGCATCCACCCGGGCAGCGCCAAAAACACTATGAAAAACGCGCTGTTGATCGCCATGGAGTTCCAAAGCCTCCTGCCCGCTGCGGAGGACCCCATGTATACCGAGGGCTATGAGGGTTTCTATCACCTCTGCGGTCTCCGCGGTGACGTGGAAAAGGCGGAAGCGGAATACATTATCAGGGACCACGACAAAGTCAAATTTGCGGAAAAGAAAGCCTTTTTCCAAGCCTGCGGTGATTTCCTCAACAGGAAATACGGGCCCGGCACCTGCCAGACCGTGGTTCGTGATTCCTATTATAACATGAAGGAACTGATCCTTCCCAGGATGGAGATCGTGGATAAAGCCAAGGCTGCCATGGAAGAGCTGGGAATCACTCCCGTCATTTCCCCCATCCGCGGCGGCACCGACGGTGCCATGCTCACCCACATGGGGATTCCCTGCCCCAACCTCTGCACCGGCGGCGGCAACTGCCACGGGCGATTCGAGTTTGCCTCCGTACCTCAAATGCGAAAGATCGTGGAACTGCTGGTGAAGATCGCGGAAAAGCACGCAGAGTGACAATTTAAGCAAAAGACGCGCAGCCTTAAACAGGCTGCGCGTCTTTATTCCGCATAAGTACCGTGCCTCAAGCCTGGGGCGGCTGTGCGCCGGGGGCGGGCATATTGGTCATATCGATGTAATTCACCCGGTTTTTCTTGCAGAACTTCTGCAGCTGGGACTTGTAGCTCTCCCAATACTTGTCGTCGGCCTTCGTCTTGATGATGGGGGTGCCCATGGGCTCCGACTTCTTGCGGATGGTGATCATTTCCTGCATTTCCTTTTTAAAAAGCTTCTTGACCTCCATCTTCATGACGGTGATCTCCTGCAGTTCATCGGCTTTCCAGCTCATGCGGGTGGCCTGTGTGCCCAAGGTGACGCCTGCCACGATTTCGGTCTCGTCGATAAAAATGCGTTCTTTCATGTGTCTAACGCTATCCTCCCATTTTAATATGCTTTCGCTATACCGTATATTAGGAGTTTTCTCCGGAAAAATCAATAACTATTTCAATGAGTTTTTTTGGATTTTGTGAATCTTTTTCCTTGTCGGGGCTGAATCATTATGCTATAATTCACGGTGCTGCTAATCAAACCCCCAAAAAACTAGAAACAGGAGTGAAACAGAGTATGGACTTTCTTCTCGAAAACCTCTGGCTTGTGAGCCTGATCGCCGCCGTGATCGCGCTGGTGTTCGTTGCTCTCCAGGCCAAGAAGGTCCTCGCCGAGGAAGAAGGCACCGACCTCATGAAGCGCATCTCCCAGAATGTGCGGAAGGGCGCGGGCGCTTTCCTCAGCCGCCAGTACAAGACCGTGGGTATCTTCTTCGTATGCATGGTCATCATCATCGCGGTCATGGCCGCCCTGCATCTGCTGACCTGGTACGTTCCCTTCGCCTTCCTGACCGGCGGCCTCTTCTCCGGCCTCAGCGGCTTCATCGGTATGAAGATCGCCACCAATTCCAATGCGCGCACCGCTGCCGCCGCCCAGAAGAGCCTGAACAAGGGCCTGCGGGTGGCTTTCTCCGCCGGCACCGTCATGGGCTTCACCGTGGTGGGCCTGGGCCTGCTGGACATCTCCATCTGGTATGCGCTGCTTACCAAGGTCTTTAAGGAAACTCTGGAAGTCACCACCTCCACCATGATCACGTTCGGCATGGGTGCTTCCTCCATGGCCCTCTTCGCCCGTGTGGGCGGCGGTATCTTCACCAAGGCCGCCGACGTGGGCGCCGACCTGGTGGGCAAGGTGGAAGCCGGCATCCCTGAGGACGATCCCCGCAACCCTGCTGCCATCGCCGATAACGTGGGCGACAACGTGGGCGACGTGGCCGGCATGGGCGCCGACCTTTATGAGAGCTACGTTGGTTCCCTCCTCTCCACCTGCGCTCTGGGCGTCGTTGCCTTCAACGGCATCGAGGGCATCCGGGCCATCAACGCAGTCGCCCTTCCCCTGGTCATGGCTGCCATCGGCGTGATC
>JAEEGL012661476.1_pt1 | contig 16840 bp, 12 predicted proteins | sample 9134231 | NCBI WGS metagenome assembly JAEEGL01 (sample SAMN16246548, study PRJNA631951) | gut metagenome | biome: gut microbiome; feature: rumen; material: fiber-attached | host: Bos | place: Iran: Karaj | collected 2018-10
ACTCTCACCGCCGATGGTCATGGTACAATTTGGATATTGGGTTATGGTGCTGGTTCGCCTTCGCTTGCCTACGAAGCAGGTTGGAATCCTGGCAAAGGTGTGGCAATGCCCGAGGTTGCCAATAACATATTTACTCTCACTGCCACCATTGGCGAAGAGGGTGAAGCTACTCTCGGTACACGCCTACGCACTTCTGGTTGGGATATGAAATTCTTCTTCCAAAATGGCTGGGGCGACGAATTCTCGGCCGACAAAGGCAACAACATAGCTCTCGACGAGAATGCTCAACTCTTGCTCAAAAATCCATCTGGTAACGTCGGCTTGCTCGATGGCGTTGAACTCGAAATAGGAGCAACCTACAAACTCACTATCGACCTCACTGCTGGCGTCGACAAAGGAGTGCTATCATTTGAGAAACAGTAAGGCTTTTATCGCAACATTTTCTATTTATTATTCTGGAGACACCCATTAGCTAACACTCTGATGAGTGTCTCCTTCTCTTATTGTCTCAACGCAAACCAATAAACAGAATGAAAAAGCAAATCATATTGGCAGGCATAATTTCATTGTTCTCTTATAATCAGATTATTGCACAAACACTGCCTTACCTCGACGAGACACTTCCTGTTGAAAAACGTATCGACGATGCCATATCGCGCATGACGCTTGAAGAGAAAATAGCTGTTATACACGCCCAATCGAAATTCTCATCGCCTGGTATCAAGCGACTTGGTTTTCGCGATTTTTGGACCGATGATGGACCTCATGGCGTTCGTCCCGATGTGCTCTGGGACGAATGGGAGCAAGCTGGGCAGACCAACGACTCGTGCGTAGCTTTCCCTGCACTCACTTGTCTTGCGGCTACGTGGAATACCGATCTTGCATATATATATGGAGAAAATCTTGCCGAAGAGGCTCTATATCGCGGCAAAAACATGATGCTCGGTCCGGGCGTAAACATTCAACGCACACCGCTCAACGGTCGTAGTTTCGAATATATGGGCGAAGATCCATATTTAGCTTCGCAAATGGTTGTGCCATACGTAAAAGCTCTTCAATCGAAAGGTGTTGCGGCTTGCGTGAAGCACTACGCTCTCAACAACGATGAGGAGTATCGTCATCAGGTGAATGTCATTGTTAGCGACCGTGCTCTTCACGAAATATATCTACCTGCCTTCAAAGCTGCTGTGCAACAAGGGGGCGCTTGGGCTATTATGGGAGCATATAATCTCTATAAAAACCAGCACAATTGTCATAACAATATTATGCTCAACCAGATACTAAAACGCGATTGGCAGTTCGATGGCGTTGTGGTTTCCGATTGGGGTGGTTGCCACGACACCGAAGAAGCCATTGTCAATGGTCTCGACATGGAATTTGGTTCGTGGACCGACGGACTTACTATGGGCAAGACAAATGCTTACGATAGCTATTTTTTAGCAGAGCCATACAAACAGCTTATCAAGCAAGGACGCTTCACCACTAAAGAGCTCGACGATAAAGTGCGTCGCGTGCTGCGTCTTTTCTATCGTACCACAATGAATGGCCGCCGCGAAGTGGGCTTCCTCTGTTCAGAAAAGCACTACGATGCCGCGCTGAAAATTGCCACCGAAGGCATTGTGCTGCTCAAAAACGAAGGCGACATTCTGCCTATTCGCAATGCAAAACGCATTCTTGTGGTTGGCGAAAATGCCATCAAAATGATGACCGTTGGCGGCGGCTCTTCGTCGCTCAAGGTGCAAAAAGAGATTCTTCCGCTCGATGGCATACGTACACGTTTCAGCAATGCACAAGTTGATTATGCTCGTGGATATGTAGGCGACACCGTTCAGAGCTACAATGGCGTAACCGTTGGTCGTTCGCTTGTAGAAAACCGCACGCCAGAGCAGCTACGCACCGAAGCCGCACAACTCGCCCGCAATGCCGACTATGTGATAATTATTGGCGGCCTAAACAAGAGCGACTATCAAGATTGCGAAGGCCACGACAGAAAACAATACGAATTGCCCTACGAACAAAACGAACTCATCGAAGCTTTGGCAAAGGTTAACAAGAATATTGTATATGTAAATATATCGGGCAACCCTGTGGCTATGCCTTGGGCAAAACGCGTGCCTGCCATTGTGCAAGGGTGGTTCATTGGTTCGGAAGCTGGCGAGGCTTTAGCTGCTGTGCTCAGTGGCGATGTTAACCCTTCGGGCAAACTGCCTTTCACGTGGTATAACAATCTTAATGAGTGTGGCGCCCATGCTACTGGTTCATATCCAGGCACATGGCGCGACGACAATAAAATTATCGATGAAGAGTATAAAGAGGATATTTTCGTCGGCTATCGCTATACTGATAAAAATGGCATCAAACCTCTCTTCTCTTTTGGTTACGGATTGAGCTACACTACATTTAATTATGGCAAAGCCACCGCTCCTAAACATTGGAACAAAGGCAGCAACATAACCATAGAGATACCTATAACTAACACAGGCAAAACTGCCGGAGCCGAAACTGTGCAACTCTACATTCAAGAGCAGAATCCTCGTGTAGCACGCCCGATTAAGGAGTTAAAAGCGTTCCAAAAGATTCTCCTTCAGCCTGGCGAAACGCAACTCGTCAAGTTTACTCTCTCCGAAGAAGTTCTTCAATACTACGACGAAACCTCCAACTCGTGGATTGCCAACGATGGTAAGTTCCGCGTCATGATTGGAGCTTCTGCGTCCGATATAAAAGCAAACCTTACAATAGAGCATAAGTGACACTATGAAACGTAAATAGTTAGTAGCAGTTAGAAAGATCCACATGCGTCGTCGATAGACGTATGTGGATTCCTTTTTTATGTACGTTTTTGTTGCATCATGGTATTATAAGTACATAAAAAAAGACCCGTCCGTTATCGCAACCGACGAGCCCTAAAAGAGATTCTTACAATAAAAACTTGTTATATGCTTATGTCGATTAATCGACTATCATCACCCAATTGTGCGTATCGGGCATATCGCCGTACTGGATAGCGCGAAGCGTATTGTAGAGTTTCGTGCATACGGGGCCAGGCTTGCCATCTTTAGAGTATTCATAGGTACGCTTGAGGTCGATGTCGTCAACTTTCGAAATCGGACTAACCACAGCAGCCGTACCGCACTCGCCAGCCTCTTCGAACGTAGCAAGTTCCTCTTCTGGAATCTGACGCTGCTCTACCTCCATGCCGAAGTCCTTAGCAAGTTGCTGAAGGCTCTTATTGGTGATAGATGGCAAAATGCTTGTAGATTTTGGCGTAATATATTTATTACCCTTAATACCAAAGAAGTTTGCTGGACCACATTCGTCGACATATTTCTTCTCTTTAGCATCGAGATAAAGCACTGCCGAATAACCCATTGCATGACCTTTTGCTCCAGGAACGAGCGAAGCTGCATAGTTGCCACCAACTTTGAACGTACCAGTGCCAAGGGGTGCGGCGCGATCGTAGCCTCGCAAAATAACCACTGGCGTAGCTTTGAATCCATCTTTGAAATATGGACCTACAGGTTGCACAAAGACAATAAACAGATACTCTTGCGAAGCTCCCACGCCAATCTTAGGCGATATGCCTATGAGCAACGGACGTATATATAGTGAGCAGCCCGACTCGTAGGGTGGCACGAAGCGCTCGTTGAGTTTGATAACTTTCTTTACAGCTTCAAGGAACTTCTCGGTTGGAAGTTTTGCGAGCATAATGCCGTCCGATGTGTGTTGCAAACGCAATGCATTCTCATCTGGACGAAAGACTCGTATTTTGCCATCTTTGCCACGGAATGCTTTCAAGCCTTCGAAAGCCTCTTGCCCGTAGTGCAAACATGTGGAAGCCATGTGAATGTTTATCTGCTCAGAGCTCGATACTTCCAATTCGCCCCATTGCCCATCGCGGTAATAGCATCTTACATTATAGTCGGTCTTCATATACTGAAAGCCCAGACTACCCCAGTCAATAGTATTGTCCATGATTTTTATTTATGTGTAGGTAAAATCGTGTCGCTAATTTATGAATTAGAAATTGAAATTTGAAATTGAATGGCGAGATTCGGTTAGGAACTGAAAGTTGCGTAAGTATTATATACGAGAATTACGGAAGTTGGGAATGGTATTGGGTAGGGGAATGCTTAGCAATAAAAAAAGAGCAAAACTCTCGCTTTGCTCTTTTTCAACAGACTATCTACATCTCATAGTGTGCATTTTGCATGTGTGCGTCAAAAATCTTTTTCGATGTGTGCTTTAGCCCTTTTTCTGAGTTGATAATTTGTGTGTGATATGTTGTGAGTGTTTTAGTTTATATGTTAATCAGTCCCCCTATTGTCTATCTTAGAAACTTTTACTTGTTTAGTTGTGCCATTTTATCTGAACTGAAGTCGCTGGCATCATCTACAACGTTTGCCCAAGTTTCGTGCTTTGTCGAAACGAGAAGTCTACCTTTGGTGTCGGTTTCGGTGTTCCATTCGTAAACATTATTCTCGAGTAAGTGACCGTCTTTGTTGAAGATCATGTCTACAAAAATATTCTCGTCGAGTGCTAAATTGTCGCCAACGCTGACGCTTGTTGTAATGTTGCTGCCATTGTAGCTATAGTTTGCGAATGAGCCCAAAACAGCCAAAACTAATGTTGCGATGAATATTAATGCTATGCGCTTCATTTTTTATTTCCTTTCTTCGATTACAAAAGTATGAGCGCTTTATTTCCTACGAAAAATTACAAAAACGCTTTTGACGAGCTAAAATTTGCAATTGACAAACGCCTGAATTCCTCCGATCTGTTATTGACAATTTGCGCCTTTGCTTTGACGAAAAACACTTTACTTAACATAATGTGTATAAATTGGTCAATTTTAGAGGTCGCAAACGATTGAGATGTAGCGTTTTACAATAATTTACAATTCGAAAATTTCGTTCACATTTCGCCGCCTCGCAGCTATAAAAAGAATGCCGCCCACCAAGCGATGAGCGGCAATAAACATCTATTATCAAACGTATTATTCATTCTCTCCTTATTTGACGCGGATAAGTTTTCCGTCTTGTATGTATAGACCCTGCGTTGGGTTGTTTACCTTGACGCCGCCGAGCGTGTAGATAGCTCCAGCCTCAGCGTTAGCCTTCACACCATCGATTGCTGTGACGGTTGCTTTCTTATACACAAGAGTTATCACGTTCTGTTCAGCATCTGCCACAGCGGTTTTCTCCTCGTTGCCCGAGAGGTAACCATAGTCGCTTTCTTGATAGATTATATTAGCCATCTGGTCGTCGGAAGCAGTGAACGTGTCACCTACGTACGTGTTCTCAACGATAGCGGTTGCTATCTCCTCATTATCGGTGGTTACGTATTTTATGGTGTAGGTGGTAGCTGGAATCTTTACGATGTAAAGAGCATCAAGAGACGTAGTATTGCCCATTCCTTCTGAAAGAAGTTTTACTTCTGTAGCCTCAGTTAGAACGAACTCTTCTGAAGATACTTCGTGTTGCTGACTAACACCCGTAGATGAAATAACAAAATTGTTTTCACCCGTTGCGATTGTAATTGATCCTCCTGCTGAAGATTGGAAATAAGCGATGGCGAAGATCTTATATTTACCTGCTTCAAGTGTAGTAATTACTGCGTCCTCTGCTGCATAGGCTGCTCCTGCCTTTGACGAACGAACTGCAACATTCGTACCTGCTGAAAGGGTTAACCCTTCGATGTCTTCTGCTTCTGAAATATATGCTATGGTACTTGAACCAAGATCTACTTCAGAATATGTCACTACTTGAGTAAAATCGTTTTCAGTTGGTACGAAAGAAGTGCGATACTCTTTATTGATTGCAGCTGCCGTATAAAGTGTTCCCTCATTTACAAGGAACTTAGAGAAAGGTACAATAACTGTTTCGCCTTCAAATGTCGAACCTGAAGATATAACCTCATCAAAGCTCGTCTTAACGGCGTAATTATAAGTTTCTGCTTCTCTAAAATTAACAGTCACAACAGAAGAGCCATCTGATTCTATCGCCTTGTTTTCAGAATCATCTGACACATAGATATATTTCTTCGAATTGTCACTGTTGAAGAACGGTTCTTTGTCAGACGTTAGCAAACTTATAACATCGCCAACTACACCAGAACGTGACGCAGAAGTCTTAATCTCATTTTCACCACAAACGTATTTTACCGTGTAATAAGCTGTGGTTGCAGATTGTGCTTCTTCTACAACAGAAATGGTTTTGAGTTTAGGATTAATTGCGTAATTCTCTCTTGCTGCCTTGTAATGACCAAATTCGATATTTGATATTGTTGTGTTCGAGACAGTAGTTCCTTCTGCTGTGCCAATCTTATAGGAAATACTTCCTGATGCTTGATTAATAACAATTTGTATGTCATAGTCAGTATTTCGAGCATATGTCAAAGATATGTCAGATGATGAGCCGTCGACATCAACGAATGCTTTTTTGTCTTGCTCGTTGAATCCGACTATAATTCCTCCTATCTTTATATAATCATACGAACCTGAGCGACCTGACGCGCCTCCAGTCATAATAGTTGCATTGAGCGTTATTATGGAGTTTTCTGTAACTGTTATGCTTTTTGAACATGTCCAACCACCGTTTGTTGTTGATACACTCAGACCACCATCAATGGTTGCCGTACAATATGATTGTGCCCAATTCTCCAAATCAGTTTCTGACCAAGCAGTAGATGAACCTCTTTCATAAATAGTAGTAACATCTTCTTCCGCCCACGCGTTGTTAGCGACCAACAATGCTGCTGTCGCAAAAATTGTAGTAAATAAATTTTTCATAAAATGTTCTTTGTTAGTAATTCTTATGTCGATTGGTATTTGCCCCAACAATGAAGCAATACAAATCGATTAACAAAAAAAAACAATTGGCTGCCGAATTGCAAAATAAATCTAAATTCAAGATGCGCGATGTCGGGCAATGTCTGTTATCAGTCAACTACTTATCTATAGTAAAATATAATGTATTTGGGATATAGTGCTTTTGTAAAATAACTTTGCAGCGGATTTATATACATACAGCAATGGCAAGAATACGATTGACTAAGATATTCACGTTCGAGATGGCGCACATTCTCGAAGGCTACAAAGGCTTGTGCAGCAACATGCACGGCCATTCATATATAATGCACGTAACGGTTAGCGGAGAACCATGCGCTGACCCGTCGTCGCCAACGTTCGGAATGGTGATGGATTTCAAGGAACTGAAAACTATAGTAAGCGACGAGATTACTGGCCGACTTGACCACTCGCTTATGGTGCGCCGTGGTAGTGAAGCCGCCAAGAGAGTTGAAGGCTTGTCGGAGCGCATTGTGGTGGTGGACTATCAGCCGACGTGCGAGAATATGGTGACCGATTTTGCTAACCGAATAATGGCAAAACTTCCCGTCAATGTGCAATTGTGCACCGTTCGCCTTTACGAAACGGCTACTTCATTTGCCGAGTGGCACGCTTGTGATAATTGACAATTGAAAGTTGACAATTGAAAATGTCATCCTAAGCGTAGCGAAGGATCTCTTTCTGTATAGACAGCAGACTATTTATTGCTGTTACTCGTTGTCGAGGATTTCAAGTCCTCGACAATATTATTTCCCCTTAGTGCAGCAAATTGCGCATGGCTTGCGTCCTCTCTCTCTAGCTTGATTTATGAGTAACACTTCCACATCTCCATCGCACTTCTCAAGACTTTTACAATTAGGATCTTTATGATAGGCTATACTTTTTTTCGAAGTACAAATACACACAGTTTCAAATGTACGTGTTAGTGTGCGTTTGTTTCCAAAAATAAACTTAGAGCCAAGACTTATTAATGTAATTAATAACGCAATTGTCGAAGTAGCAAACTTCGCTTTTCTGTTATATTCCACGTTTATATTTATTTCTCAATATCGATGTTGCTTTTCGTCAAGGTGTTCCATGCCTTGAAGCGGTAGACTATGTATATACATAGCAAAAGCGAAGCTATAGGAAGCCAAGGTCCTGGATTTTCTGCCGATTGCGATAGCTGTTTCTCTATGGTGTTGTTGGCATCGGTAGTTACTCCGAGCATAATTACCACGGCAGCATTGTTCACCGCGTGAGCCAATATAGATAGCCAAAGATTGCCGCTGTAGTAGAATATCAAGCCGAGCATCACTCCCAAGACTATGCGGGGCAGAAGTCCAGCGATGTCGAAATGCATGAGGCTGAAGAATATGGCGCTGAGTGCTATGGCTGCGCCAACGCTGTTGGTGGCTTTGATGAGCGTACGTTGCAACACACCGCGGAAGAAGATCTCTTCGCAGATGGCTGGCAAAATAGCAATAACTACTATGCTCACCGTCCAGTCGAGCGGAGTGTCGAACGCCATGAGACGTGCCACGAGTCCGTTGTTCATCTTTTGTGCATCGATAGCCCACGTGAGGTTGTATTTGGCTATAAGCATCTCGTTTACATACGATGCCCAACTTACGAGCGGCTGACACACGCCAATGCCAATGATGGCGAGCATAAACAGTCCTATGTTGGCCGATTTCTCTACGAATTGGGGCAAGGCGCGCTTGAATACGAGTAGCGATGCCACTACGCCTGCCAATGCCGACTGCGTCAGGCTGCTAATGGCTTGTATGATGAGCAACTTGCTGCGCGAATCGAGGTAAGTCTTGTCGACGCTTGCTATCAATATCAGCACAACCGACGTGAGAAATGTCGTCAGCAGAAAACTAAGAATCGCTTTGCTTACGTTAGCCCACTCTTTCATAATTATTTCGTGCTATTGCTAAGACGTTTGTCGCCAGCGTGCGATGCCACTTTGCCGCTAAGTATGCCGTAGAAACGTTTCTCGTCGCGCAGAACTTTGAGAGCAGCATCTACATCGTCGTCGCGTGTGATGGCAAATTCAATCTGACCAGCGCGGAAGTAGTACGAGGTAAGTATTTCGCTCGTTATGTATTTCTTGATCTCCTCTTTTGATGTCTGCAAATCTTTCTGCAAATCGGGTTCGAGAGTCTTGTTAAGTTTTTCGAAGAGCTGCTTGTTGTCTTCGTAATATTTATCGCTCTTGGCAGCCGAGACGAGTTTCTTGAGCGCTTCGGTGGTCTTGTTTTTATAAGTGAAATTCTTGCGCGTAGCTACGAACTTGCAGAAGTCGGCGTAATCTTCGTCGGTGAATACAAAATCTTTCACTGATGCTATCTCTTTATGGTTATGACGGTAAGCTACAGCATAGTGGAATATCACATCACTATAAATAAGCGAATAGACAATGTTCGTAGCAGTATCAATATCTACGTGAATATCAGGCGATACGCCACCGCCATCGTAGACTGTGCGACCGCCTTTGGTATGGAATTCGTGTATCAACGAGTCGGGCACATAACCTACGGCGCCATCTTTGTCGCGGTGTGTGTAGTCGAGCGCCTGAATGCATCGACCCGATGGTATGTAGTATTTAGCGGTGGTAACTTTTACGTATGTATTATGCTCGAGCGGACGGGTGGACTGCACCAAGCCTTTGCCAAATGAGCGTTGTCCGATGACAACCGCGCGGTCGAGGTCCTGAAGTGCGCCAGTGACAATCTCCGAAGCCGATGCAGAACCGCGGCTAATAAGTACGGTGATAGGCATAACGGTGTCGATAGGTTCGGCGGTGGTATAGTGGTAGCGCGTCTGCGATGCGTAGCGGCCGCGAGTGGTTAGTACCAACGACTTTTTAGGCACGAACAATCCAACCATATCTATAGCGTCGTCGAGAATGCCGCCAGGATTGGCACGAAGGTCGAGCACGAGTTTTTTGCAGCCTTTGCTCTTGAGATCCACGAGGGCTTTCTTAACCTCTTGGGCGCAACCTTGCGTGAAGCTGCTAAGCTCTATGTAGCCAATCTCCTTATCTATCATGCCGTAGTAGTTCACCGGATTAAGTTGAATAGCTTGGCGCTTAGCCACAGTCTCGAAAGTCTCGTTTGTCGTCGGGCGCCAGATTTTCAGTTTTGCATCGGAGCCAGGAGTGCCGCGTAGGCTTCCGCTGACGTCGCTGACTTTCTTGCCGCGCATATCTTTACCATTAATCTCCATAATACGGTCGCCCGGCATAAGACCAGCATTGTAGGCAGGGAAGCCGTGGTATAGTTCGCGCACCATAATGTAGTCGGTGTCGCTCTTGGAGATAATAGCTCCCACGCCGCCATATTCGCCAGTAGTCATCAACTTGAAGTCTTCCATATCCTTCTCGTCGATGAAGTTGGTGTATGGGTCGAGGCTCTCGAGCATAGCATCTATGCCGTTGCGCAACACCGTTTTGGGCTCAAACTCATCTACGTAGAAAGTATTCACCGTGCGAAATAGCGCGAAAAATATATCTAAGCCTTTTATTACTTCATATTCACGTTTGTCGTGTGTCAATCCCATTGTAACTACACTCACAGCAAGTATGCTGGCTACTGCGGCTGTTACTTTTAGCTTCTTTCTCATGGCTATGAATATTTTTTTATGGTTAAATCTTTGCTTCGGCGTAGTAGCGTCCAACAACACTGCGGACGGGAAACCACGAAGCAACGAGGCCTATTGTTACTACTGTTGCAAAACTTATCAGCACATCTATAGCTTGCAATTCTACTGGATATGCCGAGATTATGTATGCTTCGGCATTGCTGAATCCGAGCAAGCCAAATGTTTGTTGCAGCCAAACTATGAGCGATCCAAGCGCAACGCCTATCACTGCACCGCCAACGGCTATGAGCAATCCTTCGCAATGGAAAACGTTGGTGACAAGCGAACGACGCGCTCCCAAACTCTTTAGCGTGTATATGCTATCGCGTTTGTCGTGGATTAGCATCGATAGTGAACCTACTATACTCAAGGCTGCAATTATCATTATGAATGTCAAAATTAGGTATGCCATAAGTTTTTCTACGCTCATCATCTTGAAAAATTCGGCGTGTTGCTCGAATTTGTCTTCTATACGTACGTCAACATCGAAAACTTTGGAAACCTCTGCGCGAATCTTCTCTACGTCGGCATCGGGGTAAAGTCTCATACCTATGGCGGTAACCTCGTTGCCATCGAAGCAGAAAATCTCGCGTGCCACATCAATATCTATAATACAGTATTGGCTGTCGTATTCCACTTGGTTTATGCAGAATAAGCCATCAATGATGAGCGTTCTATTTATGAACGAGCGCTCGGGCATTGCCATATCTACCTGACCGGTGCGTTTGGGCGCATAAATAGTTAGTTGCGAAACCACCGATGCGCGAGCACCAAGTTGGTCAGCCAAGGCACTACCTACAACGCAGCGCGATGTGCCGATATTGTACACTCCATCTACAATAGCGCTATCGATGGCCGAAGTGGAGTTGAATGCCGAGTCGACACCCATAACTATGGCTGGCATCTGGCGCTTCCCAAAACGGAGCAGAGCATTGTCGGCAAGAATTGTAGTTACGTTCTCAACGCCATCAATATTGCGCAAGTCGACAAGTTGTGCAGAGTCCGCCACAAACGATTTTCCTTCGACTGCCTCAATGCGCAGGTCGCAATCGAAGGTGCCGAAAAGCGAGCCTACAAACGTGTGCAACCCATTGAATACGCTTAGCACTATTATCATTGCGGCCGTACCTACCGTAATGCCTATGGCGGAAATCATAGATATAACATTGATGATATTCTGCGACTTCTTGCCGAATAGGTATCGACGTGCAATAATTAGACTTAAGCGACTATTCACTGCTTCTGTGCTTTTTATTTCTTGGCTACTACAATAAGTCCTGTGCCTGCCGAATGTTTCGTCTCAAGGTCGATGAGGTTGAGTATGAGGCACCAAGGAAAGAATATTATGTAGTAGAATGGCAATAGTATGAAGAGCAATTTTGTGGCGCCAAGCATAAGTATAGGCCACTTCATAGATAATACCCACGAAATATGGCCTGCCGTGCCGTATGAGTAGCGTGCGTCGACAAACGAAAAACCAGCCGTGCGAAGCTTTTCTTCTATGTCGGCAATGTTGTAGCCATCGCGCACATGCTCGTCGATGAATCCGTGCACAGAGCCATCGTGGTCGTGCTCATCGGCATCAGAGCCGCCCAAGTCGGATGGGGTAGAGATGAGTAGCGTGCCGCCATCGGTGAGCGATTCGTAGAAATTGCTAAAAACGGTGCGGTCGTCTTCTATATGCTCCATCACATCTACCGAAAGCACAAGGTCGTAAGTATTCTGGCGCGAATATTTAGTGAGGTCGGCTTCGGCAAATTTTACGCGGTTGCTCAATCCTATCTTCTCAAAAAAATCATTGCAATCGGCTATCTGTTCTGCCTTTACGTCTACACCCATGACATTGTAGTTCTTAGAGATTTTGGCCATGTGATATGTATACTGGCCAAAGCCGCTACCTGCGTCAAGAATGTTGGTAGGTTCGTTGTTGCGTTCAGCGCTCCATTTGCGAAGTGCTTTGTGGATATGCCACGAACGTAAGAGAAGCACATCGAGCAGATGATAGAAGAGAATGCGCAAGCGAGGCGAGCTATTGAAAACTACGCCAAGCGAACGCTTGATAGGATCGTATTGCATTTCGGTTAGTCGTTGTTTAGTAGATTGTCAATATTTTCGAGATAATCGAGCGAATCGTCTATGTAGAACGAAGGATCGGGTACTATTCGCACCTGTTTGCCTACGCGTTTGCCAAGTGCAAATCTAATTCTCGAATGATTCTCGTTTAGTGAGTCGAGCACCGTCTGCACCTTCTCGGTGGGGAAAACAGAGATGTAGAACTTCACTATCGAAAGGTCGCTCGATACGCGCGCTATGGTTATAGAAAGCATAGAGCCGCACGTAAGTTCGCGCAACTCTTGCTGAAACATCTCGGCTGCCTCTTTTTGTAGCAAGCGCGATATTTTTTTCTGTCTGGTTGTTTCCATTATTTATCTCCTTGTAGTCTAATATAGCTATGCTGTGAACCGATTATTCCACGGTGACCGACTTAGCCAAGTTTCGAGGTTGGTCGACGTTGCAACCACGCAGCACTGCTATATAGTAGCTTATCAACTGTAGTGGAATGACGGACAAAATAGGCGAGAGAGATTCGTCAATCTCAGGAATCTCTATCACATCGTCGGCAAGGTGCTTAATGGTGGTGTCGCCTTGGGTGACAACGGCAATCACTTTGCCTTTGCGAGCCTTAACCTCTTGTATGTTTGAAACAATCTTTTCGTAATATCTATCCTTAGTACCAAGCACAAACACTGGCATCTTCTCGTCGATGAGGGCGATAGGACCGTGCTTCATTTCGGCTGCAGGATAACCTTCGGCGTGTATGTAGCTGATTTCCTTTAGTTTGAGCGCGCCTTCGAGAGCCACAGGGAACAAGAATCCTCGTCCGAGGTAGATGGCGTTGGTGGCCTCTACATATTTCTGAGAAATCTCTTTTATGTGGTCTTCATCTTTGAGTATCTCTTTGATTTTTTCGGGTATCTCAAGCACTTGCTCAATCAGGCTGTGGTATGTCTCGTCGCTGATGAAGCCTCGGCGTTTGCCTATTAGGTATGCCATCATTGTAAGTATGATAACTTGAGCCGTGAAAGCTTTTGTCGAAGCAACACCAATTTCAGGGCCTGCGTGCGTATATACGCCAGCGTGAGTCTCTCGTGCAATTGATGAGCCTACTACGTTGCAGATGCCCAAGATGAGAGCGCCTTTCTCTTTTGCCATACGTATGGCAGCAAGTGTGTCGGCTGTTTCGCCTGATTGCGAAATAGCTATTACCACATCGTCTTCTTCGATTATCGGGTCGCGATAGCGGAATTCCGATGCATATTCTACCTCAACTTGTTGGCGAGCAAAGGTTTCGAAAAGATATTCGCCCACAAGACCAGCGTGATAGCTCGTTCCGCAAGCAACAATGACGATTCGCTTTGCTTTAGCTATGCGCGGAATCACTTCGTTGATACCGCCGAGCATAATTTGCGTCATGTCGTTGTTTATGCGGCCGCGGAATGAATCGGCAATGGTGGTAGACTGTTCGTGAATCTCTTTGAGCATGTAGTGAGGGAAATTTCCCTTGTCGAAACTCTCGATAGAGAGGTTCAAGCGGCTTATAACGAGTTCTTTTGCTTCGTTGTTGAGGTTCTTGAGTGATATGCCATTGGTGCTTACTACTGCTATCTCTTCATCGTTGAGGTAGAGCACACGATCTGTGTATTCGGTAATTGGCGTAGCGTCCGATGCGAGGAAATACTCGCCTTCGCCGCAACCAATAACAAGCGGACTACTCTTGCGCGAAGCAATAAGTTTGTCGGGCTCGTCGAGGCACATAACTACGATGCCGTATGCACCAACAACCATTCGCAGTGCGGTTTGCACAGCAGTTTCGGCAGATACTTTTTCCTCTAAGTATATATTCTCGATGAGGTTTACGAGAACTTCGGTATCGGTCTCGCTCTGGAATTTGTAACCATTCTTAGCAAGCATCTTCTTTATGCTGGCATAATTCTCTATAATACCATTATGTACGAGGATAAACTTGCCGTTCATCGATTTGTGCGGGTGTGCGTTGACGTCGTTTGGCAAACCGTGAGTTGCCCAACGTGTGTGTCCTATACCAATGGTGCCAGATATTTCTTGGCCACTTGCCAAATTTTCAAGGTCGCGAACCTTGCCTTTGCATTTGTATAGCGATGCTTCGCCTTCGTTCAGGAGCGCTATACCAGCCGAGTCGTAGCCTCGATATTCAAGGCGTTTCAGTCCTTTTATAAGTATTGGATATGCAGTGCGACTGCCTATGTATCCTACTATTCCACACATATGTTTTTTCTGTATTTATTTCGTTGCAAAATTATATAATAAAAGCTTTAGCCGCCATAGTGCGTGATTCGCAGAAGGTTGTAGCGGCTTTCTTGCCTTTCTCGTCGGCCGAAGCGTAGACTTGCAAGAAGGTGTCGTAAGCCTCTTCGGGGTAGTCGGCACTATACGAGATGGCGAGTTTCTTCATCGAGTCGCGACCTGCATCAAAGATGAGCGAGCGCTCAAATTCGTCGAAGAAGCCAACGCACTGTTTTGCCGCTTTGCTAAGCGTCTCGGCATCCGACGTTGGCGTCAGTCCGAAGAGCTCTTTGCATTTCATTCTTACGTAGTGCACTTCGTCATCGGCAAAGTTTTTGGCCATTTCGCGTATGCGTTCGTCGAGCTCTTCAATGGTAGCTATGTTGCCACTCGTTATGTCGTTTTCGAGTGCTTCGGTGCGTTGTTTTGTAGTTATGAATCCGCCCAAGTCGACCCACTCCATAGCGTTGCTGTCGTCGGCATACTTATCTGTAATATTTATGCTGCTGAAAAATTTCGATAGCAAAATGGCTTCCGCAAGTTTCTGGTATGCAAGTTCGGCGCGCACCACAAACAAGCGTTGCATTTTGCAGCCGCCATACATAATTATGTCGCTCTCTTTTTCCGATAATTTGTGGCAAAGTGCGGCGGCTTTCAGTATCGTATTTATAATTAGCGGATTGAAGGTGTCGGTACTTATGCAGTCGCGGCAAAGGTCGGGGTGACGGTGGTCGCGGTCTTGCCATTTCTGCTCGTCGCGAGCGAGTGAAATGGTCCGTAGGTTCTGTGCTGGTAGCAACACGCTACTGCTATCTTTCTCGATAAGTAGCGAGAATGGAAATTCCGACGTGTCGGGGTGCGACTTGTGATGTCCCACAACCATGCTGAATGCGCCAATCTTAGCCGGTGCCAATATGTAACTGCCAGAGCCCGACTTTGCACCACGGCAATAAACAGCTTGGTGGCGCGGTCCGAGGCGATAGTGGTGGTTGCTGGCATTAGTGCCGCTACCCGCATTGAAAAACGAGTATGCACCAGCTATCAGCAACGACGTCTTGTGATGCGACACGGTGTACGGTCCACAGAAGGCGCTGATTGCCTCGCCGCAAAGAAGTTGGGCGTTGGCAAATGCCATGCTATTCTCCATCGTCATGCCCGACGAAATCTCCACCGACTGACCAACGAAGGAGCGTTCCACTTTAGCATGGTCGCTGAGGTGCGAACCCTCTTGCACAACCGATTCGCGAATGGTGACGCCGGCTTTCACTGTGGTCGGCATCTTCTCAGCAGAGAGAATTATTGAGTCGCGAATCTCCTTTGCACCACTAATTACGGCATTGTCGCCAATGTAGCAGCCGCCTTCGTGCTTGCTCGCGAGTTTGTTTATGGCATCTTTCAATCCATTTCTATGCCCGTGAAACACAGCCATGTGTGCTATGTTCGACGTGAGGTGCGGATGCATCTGTATGTCGTAAATACCGCTCTCGTTGAGTGGCTCTACTGCGCCCGGAAGTTCCTTGCCCGTAATTATGCCGCAATCGATAATCGTAACATTCTTATGAATGTTGTAATTGCTTAGCAATGTGGTGTTTATTACGCAACAGTTCTCGCCCAATTTGCTGTCGGCGATAGTGGTGTTGTAGAGACAAAATGGAAGTTTTATGCCTTCGAAGACGACGTCGTCGGTCCAACCTTCAATCTCCACTTTGCCAATAAAAACAACGTTGCGAACGCGAGCCGCATTGAACGTTTCGCCAACTGAGATGCCTTCCCAATTGGGCGATGCTGTACAACCGCTGCGCTCGAGTTGCGCTATTTCTGCATTATTCAGCAGTCTCATTCTTGTATCCTTTTATGTAATATGCTATGCCTCCAATAATCAACAGAATAACTATTGCCGAGGCTATGTATGCTATTATGCGGCCGGTGGTGTAGCTCTGCGGCTCGAAACGCATCTCTATGTCGTGCTCGCCTTCAGGTATCTGGATTGCTCTTAGTACGTAGTTAGCTCTTTCTATTGTAGCTTCTTTGCCATCTATTGTAGCT
>JAEEGL014344304.1_pt1 | contig 16840 bp, 11 predicted proteins | sample 9134231 | NCBI WGS metagenome assembly JAEEGL01 (sample SAMN16246548, study PRJNA631951) | gut metagenome | biome: gut microbiome; feature: rumen; material: fiber-attached | host: Bos | place: Iran: Karaj | collected 2018-10
AATGACGTATATATTAAGAACTTTAGATAATAAATATCGCATCCTGATTTAATCTTGTATTTATATAAAACAAAAGGTTCAATCCAAAGCGATGTTGTTACCGTACCGATAAACGTTCCCAAAAAGATACCAAATACTCCGTACATTTTTCCAAGGATAATCGATGCAACAAGATTAACGACTGCTTCTGCTACCGACTTATATCTGTCGAACCAGAAAAGTCCCATCGAATCCCTGAAAATAAGTGTCGGCTGTCTTAATCCGAATATATAAAAGTTCAAACAAAGAATCATTGTAATGTTCTTCGTGAAAACATATCTCTCGCCGAAACTTATTCCGATAAAATTATCAAGAATCTGATACATGCAAAGAGCAAAAAGTCCAAATACCCATTGTGCAAAAAAGAATGTTGATTCGTAAATCTTTTTAATTCTTTTTTCACTCTCCAAAGCACCGAGATTTCCGACACTTGCCGTAATGCCCTGAAACATCTGGTAAAGGACCTGACGAATGGATCCGATAACAAGATAATAGTTAGAATACAATCCTACGCTTGTTGTTGAAACCAAAGCCGATATCAAAAGGTTGTCGGTATTATTAATAACAACATCTCCGATTTTATGAAAAAGCATTGCCTTAATGTTTTTGACAATGTCACTCATTTCATCTTTTGGAAGTTTCCCGATATTCTTATCGCGAAGGAACGGATACAATTTGTTTGCTTTATTGGTAATTAAAATATTTATCGCAAGCGTTCCAACAATGTTTATACAAAGATAAATAATAAAGTTTTTCGTAAGAACAAGGAAAAGCATTTGTAACAAAGCACAAAGGCATCCGATTCCCGTATGAATTGAAACGGAAATATAATTTAACTGATGAGCGTCTATCAAAGTTCTTTTATAAATACAAACATATGATAAAACCGTATTGATTAAGAAAAGCAGATAAAGAAGAATAAGATGATCTACATTCGGATCGTTCTTCATAAGCAAATCCATAAACGGAATTACGCACAAACCGGCTACTAAAACAAACGCTCCGACAAAGAAATAAAATCTCTTAAACAAAAGCATAAGAGATTTCTGTTTTTCTATGTCTCCTTTCGCGATGGGCTTGTACAAAGCAAAGGTAATTGCAGTACCCACGCCCAGTTCGGAAACAGACAAAATATTCAAAATATTTCCAAAAAGACCGTTAATTCCGACATAGTCTTCATTGAGTGTATGTGTAAACACCACCCTCGCAAAAAAGCCTAAAAGTATAGCGCTCATTCTCGCTACAACGGCCACTGTTGAATTGACAGCCGAATATTCGGTCCTACTTTTTTCGTTCATAAGTATTATTTAAAAGACAACTCGTAATTGTTTCTGGGGTTTTGTCTGAAATAATAACAAACAAATTCATCATCCTCATAGTATGTATGCAATACGCCGGGATATTCCTCATCAAACTGCTGACACCAAGCGTAGAGTTTGGATTCAAGAATAGTTCTCGTTTCCAAATCAAGATAAATCTTATTGGTAGATCCTGAGAACTTCGAATAGTTATATTTCATATAATCTTCGTTAAGCTCTCCTTGTATTACATTAGGCTGCTGACTTACATTATCACCGTAATATGCGGGATATTTCTCAAGAGCAAGCCACTTGGGGCCTGATGCAAAATGATAATGCTGATACTTTAACGGTTTCTTTTCAACAAAGATAAATACATAATGCGTAGGCAATACATAAGAATCTTCATGTGTTGTTGAGTTAATAAAATCAACAACTTCTTCGTGGTATCCGTACTCGATGAGCTGATACAATTCATCGGTCGGTGAAACGATTGTAAAGTATTCGGGCCATACATCTTCGGTAATCGAAACGGTACATTTAACTGCTCCGTTATATCTGCCCATACTGTAATATAAATATCCGTGATAATTTCCGGATGCAATTGTAACAAATACCGTTGCCACCATTACCACAACGGATACAACTGAATGTAATACCATTTTAGCAGGAATAAATCCCAATGACATTACCAAATCCACAGGGATAAAGAATATTGCTACACCCAATAACTGAGTTACTGCATTCAAACGACCCAATTCGAAAATCTGAGGTAATCCGAATGCTGCCGTTCCGTTAAGAAGTGCAAAGCAAACACCCAAAAGTGCAATGATCAAATATCCGTCATATGCATCGGCTTTGAAATCTTCATTGTTATGTTTAATAAATATTCCGGCAATTCTGAATATTCCCCATAAAAGAATAACAATGATTTGAGAAACAAGAATTATCTTTCCTCTCTTATTTCCAAATACAAACGAATATGTATCTTCAAACACTCTGTTTTGTTTATGTATTGTAACATCACTGCTTCTTCTTTTCGCACGCGAAAGAGTCTTTGCATTCTGTCCGAATGTTAAAGCTGCAGTATTTGATGAAATGGATTCAAGTCCTTTATATGCAAGTTCGATAGCATCGCTCTCAACTTCATCAATGTCGATAGTGTTATTATACGACATTGAATCCTTCATGTAATTAATAGCCCAGAAAATAGAACCCTGGAATTTCTTTCCGCCTGCCAACGCGATTAACATCGGAACAAACGCTATGAATACACCGAGTAAAACAGATGCAGCAAGTTTGGCAAATGTCTTCGGTCTGAATACTTTGTGAACGAAAGGAACTATGGCCATGAGGCAAATAAAGAATGCCATAATGGTTACATAGAAGTGAACTGTAATTGTACCTGCAAGAGCAAGAATAAAAATCAAAAGATTGTCATCATAGATTTTCTTATTTTCAACATCCAAATACTTTATATATCTTAAAAGAAATGCTCCGCATAAGAATACCATTGGCAATCCGAATTCCTGCGGAATCGTCCACGCAAGTCTTGACATACTAAGTACTGAATAAACGCCCTTCGCATCCAAAACAGCGAATAATACCAATGCCAAAACGGGAGCATATTTCCATCTGAACATTTCCTTGAATAAAAGATATGCACTTACAAAAGTGATTGCTATATTGATTCCTGCAACGAATAATAATGCAGAATAAATCTCTATTCCGAATATTGCGTGGATTGCATATACAAAGCAGTGCATTCCTTCAGGATAAATACCCGCAACATAAGGATCGCCTTCTACAAGACCGTAAATCCATCTGTGGTGAACACTCATATCGGATGCACCGTATGTATAATTCTGAAAAGCGTTCCATGAAAGATAAAGCATCATGTACATTATTACAAGGATAAGCATAATGTAAACCACGCTGTTATCGCCCATAAATGCTTTTAATTTCTTAAAGCCTTTTCTTGCCCATTCACCGAGTGTGGCGAAAATACTTCTGGTAAAAGTTCTTCGTCCCATCGTACCGGTAACGCTGTATTTTAATCTGTTTACGGACTCTTTCCTGATTCTTACCATCATCATTATTGATACCAAGAACGCACCGTAGAAAAGAATTCTTACTACCCACTCGTTCAAAACATGCATGAGTCCTAAAAGAATAACAACGGTATTTACTATCGATATCATTGATACCGTACAGAATCCGAATTTGAATGTACGACTCTTTCCGTTTAAGAAATTGTGGAATACAACCATCGGCCACACATACATGATAAGCATGAATGCAGCCAATACTTTTACATATTCAATTATCCAGTAAAATACTTCGTTCATTAAATCTAATCCAATCTTCCGATGTATACCTTTGCGTCAGCGTCACATTCGTTTGCAAAGAATATTTTTCTCGAATCTCTTGCTCGCCTCGCGTATACGTTTATTTTCCCATTGCTTTCTTTGAAGCAGGCACCTATTTCTTTAATCTTTCCGGGTATTAATCCGTTTAATCCGCCTGATATTTTATGTACTTCAGTATCAAAATACGCGGGTGCAAAACCTGTATTCTCAACTTTAATTTCTATAATGGTCTGACCTTCGCGGTCTTTCCTTACTTTCGCATTCTTTATAACGAATCGGTATCCCATTTTATCTTCGATATAATCATAAAGAGATAAATCGGATTTGGTATCGTATCCGCCAAAAGATGCATCTTTCCATAAGTTTAAAAGATTGATGTCATGCTCGCTGTTTAAGTAAGTTACAACCGTTTGTTTTAACTGATTAACAATCTGATTCCAATTGGGTGTATTTTCGTTATCCTTAATTACTTCACCGCCTATTGGTGCAACTTCCGAAAGATTATGAATAAAAGAAATCTCCTCTTCCTTTTTCCACTCGCACCTGTAGCCGACATCTTCTTTTGTTCTCTCACCGTAAGTACCAAGATCTGTAGGCGAACCTAACATTCCGTCATTAAAGATTCCTACTCTGCAATCATCAAGACTCGGAACTTTCGCAAATGAAGGATTAAGTTCTCTCCACTGCACAGGTTTTCTCACAGCAAGGTAAATATCTTTATCGCATTCTTCATACACATTTAAAATCTGTGATAGTTTGTTGGTAGTAATATATCTTGAAGAATGCATCTCTCCCCAGCCGCCTACCATAAGGCCCTGGAGAATGAATATTTTATCTTTATTCTCGTTTACAACTTCTACTAAAGCTTTTGCATGTTCAATAACCGTTTTAAAATTCGACGGTTCTTTCTCAGGTGCATCTCCCGTATTGTCATAAGCGAATCGAAGTATTACGTCTTTTCCTCTCTCACTAAAGAAAGTAAGAATTCTTGTAATATCTCTTTTATCTTCTTCGGTAATTTCTGTGTCTTTTACCTTGTTTAATACAATGAACGCCATTACCAGAGTCTGATTCATTGCGAGGCTGTATTCTGCTTCTTCGAAGTTAATCTCATCTCTTAAGACAAAGTAAAATATCTTGTAAAATCCTCTTTGAGGATTCACAAGCTGTCTGCCGCATTCAGTCAACTGATTCGGAACGAATTTAGGGTTGTCTTTACGTAGCAAGCGAATCATTGGGCTTAACCTTTTGATCGGTCTTTAATACTTTAATACGAATCCAAACTGCAAAAATCGAATAGCACATTCTTATCATATAGATAATGGGTTTAAGTCCCGAGTGCATACTCTTGCCTTCAGTTCTTTGATGCATAAGTGCAGGGATTTCTTTTACGTTATAACCGAGCATTATCATCTGAAGAATCATGTTGGCATCGGGGTATTGATCGTCGAAATGATCGAATCCCGCATAATAAGAAAACGCTCTTCTTGAAAGTCCCTGAAGACCCGTGGTCGGATCCATAATCTTCTTTCCGGTAAGTATTTTTATAATTGTTCTGAAAAGTATATATCCTGCGTCTTTTGCAAGAGTTGATTTATATTCGGGTGAATCTTTCAAAAATCTTGAGCCCAAAACTATATCGGGAATCTGATTCTTCTCATCTGCTGTTGTTAGAGCCTTATAGATTTTCAAAACATTCTCGGGATCGTGCTGTCCGTCGCCGTCCATCTGTATGACGAACTTATATCCCATTCTTTTGGCATAAATGTATCCAACCTGCAATCCGCTTCCGTATCCGAGGTTGAAAACATTTTTGACAACTCTGTGTCCTCTGCTTCTTACAACCTGACCCGTATCGTCCGTGGACGCATCATTTATAACCAAAACATCACAAAGATCTGCAATGTCTTTTCTCTCAAGTTTTTCAAGTACAGTACCTATGTTTCCGCCTTCGTTGTAGGCAGGGATAATTATAAGCGCATCTTTTCTTTTACCGGCCATAATATTTGCCCTTTTCCGTTTATAACATTTCTGTTAGTTTAGTGCTGTCATCGGGAATTAAAAGGTATCTTAATCCCGCTTTCTTAGCTATGGAATTTCTTAGTTCTTCGTTCTTAAGAAGCGTTTCGATTTTCTCACTTAAAGCTTCGCTGTCAAGAATCGAAACCAATGCGTCTTTTCCTTCTTCAACCTGTTCAAGATTACTCTTACAATCCGATACAACAATAGGTTTTGAAAGAATCTGTGCTTCTCTTATTGCAATGCTTTTACCTTCGTATTTTGAAGCATGAACGTAAATATCGCATTGTCTTAAATATGTATAAGGATTATCTTTTACACCGAGTAAGAAAAAGCTTTCTTTTAATCCTTCATCGTCAATCTTCTTTTGAAGTTCGCCGTGAAGCTCACCGTCACCCAAAACATACCATCTGACATTTAATCCCTTCTCTTTAAGGAACTTGCATGCATCAATTGAAATATCGATTGCTTTTTGTGCGGTAAGTCTTCCGATGGTTAGGATTCTTTTTCCGTCGAATTCATCATCAAATCCGCCTGCTTCATTTGACCTGTTGATTACTGAATCTCTGTCAATTATGTTTTCAAAGATATCTGCTTTATCCGCACATTCGGGATATTCATTTAGGAAGCTTTCTTTTACATCCTCTGAAACAGTGAATATCTTATCGAAATCAACATAAACGTCTTTATCAAGTTTACGGTTATACCCTGCTTCAGTGTAGTTAACGTGTATAAAAGCAGCTTTCTTTTTAGCCTTCACGTAATCTCTTACGTAATAAGCACTCGCTCCTTCTATGTATGCAACCGCAAGATCAAATTCAATATCGAATCTCGCTGCTCCGTCACTTAATGTTTTCCAAAGTAGTTTATCCGGCAAAATCTTTCCTTTTGAAATCATCTTCAAAGTATTGCCTGCAAGATAAAAAAAGTTTTTAAGTACACTTCCTTTTGAAAACATTAATTTCAAAATGTTTTTCTTTAAATGCTTCTTGCCTTCTTTGGATAAGACATCGTTATTATCAAATTTCTCGTTAAGAAGAAGGACGTCTTCGGGGATTTTTTCAATAAGTTCCCCCTGTCCCATAATCACATAAAGATATACCTGATATTCTGATTTATCCAATTTTTTAATAAACTCGATAAGCGCCGCTTCCGCACCGCCTCTTCCAAGCGTATTAATTACGAACAGAATTCTCTTCATCTTTTAATTTTTCGTTCTCAAGAACCTCAATCTTTTTCCTTAATTCTTCTACTTCGGTATTAAGTAAAGAGACCTGAATAGCCAGTTGATTGGTCTTTTTAATGGTATCGGTAATTCTGATGCTGAAAAAATATATCGCATATGAAGCAATTACAAAGAAAACTATTATAAGAAACAGTCCGGTCGAAGAAAGATAATTCCTCCATCCGTCAGGTCTTACAACTATACCCAAAATAATGAATATTACGGCGCCAAGTCCCCAGGGAATCACGACCACTTCAGACATTTTTCTTCTGACAAGCGAAATAAGAGCCGCGATAAACATTGCTGAGCCGTATACGATTAACAAGATTTGAATTAATAATCCGTCTCTCATCTGTAACCACCTCTCCTATTCTTATATATCGGATTCTCATAGACAAGATTTGACGGTTTTTTGCCTTCTCCTTTTTTCATAAGATTTCCTTTGCAGAAAATATGGATATCAAGATTCTTCTCAATGAATCGAAGTCTAAGATATGCAAATACGAATCCGACAAGCGATCCGAACACACGACCTAGACCGAACCAGATAGGTGTTAAAAATGTCGAGAACCATGCACCTATAAGTGTCGATACACAGAATGCCAATGCAGTAAGAAGCGCTCCGTCATAATCGTTATAGTAGTAAAGGAAAATGATTTCCGAATACATTACAAAAAGTATGAAATATCCTGCAGCAAGGCAAGGGTAAATCTGCATTACCAATCCTCCGAATCCGAGTCTCGGAAGGAAAATAATCGCAAGTAAGAATACTACTACCGATACGATAAACTGGATACGAACGAGGTTAAGCAATTCTTCCGAAAGCTGACCGAACATTCTTCTTTTAGATTCCTGAATATCCATTCTTCTTCCACCGATAACCGCCTCGGAATATCTTTTGTATCTCTCATGGAAATACATTTCAACTCTCGAAATAAAGATTACTGTTGCTGAAATATTCGTAAACATTGCAAGACATGTTGCCATATCGTAACTCATCATGCTGACGAAACATTTAACAACAATGATATGCATATCGGTTGTCCAGAATACGAAGTTATGAATATAAAGTCCTAAAGTATAAAGGAAGTTAATAACAACCAACTGCCAATACTTTTTGAAATACTTAAGGACTTCAAGATACTTTCCTGAATTCTCACGGAAATAACTTCTTATCTTGGCGAATTCCAAAATACCGATAAGAATGAATCCGACATCAAGTGATACGAGCATTCCGTATGTAGTCTCGAAATTAAATACCTTCACCAAAAGGAGTGATAAAAGAACCGTAACACCCATTCCCCATAAAAAGTAGTACGAAATCTTTTTGTAATCCTTACAAATCGAAAGATAAAGCATCGAATAAAATACGAACATCAATGCCATATATCCGACATAACCGGTAAGCACGTAATAAAGCGGAACCTGTCCGACAAAATATTCTCTTATGATAAACGGAATACCTACAATCGATGAAAGTGTTGCATTCATTGCAAGTCCCACATGGAAACAAGGCATAATATCCGCATATGTTTCCCAATAGATAACATCGGACATGTATTTGGAGAGAACCGCGTTAAAAGGCGATGCCGTAAGAAGTGCGAATATGAAAATATAAAGCACTGTCGAAGCATACAACTCTCTCGAAAAATATCCGAGTTTTGAGAAGCCCAAAAGATACTGCATTATCATGATTGCGCCAATTACCAAAAACATGGGGGCAACCGTAATAATGGTACTGTATCCGAATCCGAATACATCGGTTGTAATCGTATTCTTGTTATAAATTTTATTTAGCCTTACACCAATACCAGCCAATTAAAATTTCCACCTTTCGTAATAAACCTTAAAATTGTTTTATCTTTTTATCATTAAAAAAACCGGAAATACTATTATTTTAGTCGTACAATAACCCTTTCATCTCGCCGTATATTTCTTCGTATTTATCACGCATCATATCGACTCTGTAATATGCGTTAACTCTCTCGAATCCGATGTTGCCCATCTCTTCTCTCTTATCATTCATGACTGCAAGTTCAATCATGGCTCTTGCAATCTCCTGAATGTTCATGATGTGGCAAAGGACTCCTGCTGTTCCCAATTGATCTTCGCCGAATCCGTAAATAAGCTCTCGACAGTTACCAACGTCTGTAGCGATAACGGGTTTTCTTGCAGCGTAACTTTCAAGTATTGTAAGAGGCTGTCCTTCGGAAATACTGGTAAGGATTGTGTAATCCATTCTTCCGATGTATTTGCTTACATCAACTCTTCCGGTGAAAACAACATCTTTTATTTCCATTACATCAACGAGTTCGAAACATTCTTTTGCATATTCTTCATCCTCATCGGTCGGTCCCATAATCCATAATTTAAGATTGGGAACTTCCTTCTTGGCGAATGCGAATGCACGAATCATTGTTTTAATTTCCTTGATAGGCGTTACTCTGACGATAGCACCGATATTTATGAAGCCTTCATCCTCAGGAAGTTTTCCGCCGATATTAAGAAATCTTTCAACTTCAATTCCGTTTGGCGTAATTTCAATTTTATCTTTGTTACATCCGAGTTCTATCTGAAGTTCTCTCGCATGATCGTAAAGTGATGTAACTTTATCTGCTCTGTCGTAAGCTAACTGCGACATTTTTCTAAACTGATCAATCCAGATATTTTTATAAATACCTGCAACCCATGATGCTTTCAAAAGTTCCTCTTCACGCTCTCTTGTATAAATACCGTGTTCGGAAACAAGAAGTCTGCATCCGTAAAGATATTTAGCCATACCTCCGAGAAGTCCTGCATAACCGGTTGCTACACAGTGGTAAACATCCGCTTTGGGTACCTTTGTTTTTAATATCAAGAACAAAGGAAGGTAAATCGATCTCATTGTCCAAAGGAAATCGGAGAATACAATCTGCGAATAATTATTGTCATAATATTCTTCAACGATATGTAAGAAATCCGCTCCCATTAAAATATCATCAATCGAAAATGCAGTTTTCTGGAACAAATCAAAAAGTGCATACCATTCGGGTTCATAGTTGAATACGACACTTCTTAATGCTTTGTACTGCTTGGGAGTAAGATGAGTTCTTCTGCCCTCTTTAGGTCTTGTACCCCAGTCATAGTCATCAAGATATGCTTCATAAACCTCCGAAACATTTTCCGGAAGCTGATATTTGAATTTCCCGCTCATTGACCTGTCCGAAATAATGGACAGCACTACAAACTCATGCTCGGGAAAAGATTTAATCATGCTGTTAATCCAGCCTGAAACACCACCGACTACGTAAGGGTAGCATCCTTCGGCTACAATACAAATTCTCATCTGTCTCTCCGCTTAATGATATAAACCTTTGTAAGATAAAATATCTTCGCTCTCTTCTAACTCGATCAAAGTAACATTGCCTGTGACGTGAATAAGGAATGCATCTTTTTCAATCTTCGTATATTCACCGCCCGATATCTTCTTGATATCTTCATCGTGAGTTCTTAATACGTAATATGCTTCATCAACACCTAATGTTCTAAGAGCTATGACATTGTCTGTTCTTGAATAATCATAATCAAGATTGAGGAATTCTCTTACTCTTAAATCACTCTCGGAAACAGCCGTATAATCGAATTCATCATTGGCTGTCCAGAATGTATTTAAGTTAGCTGTGAATTCTTTGGAGAAGTTCTGCCATTCATCATCAGAACCTTCAGGGAATTCAACTTTATGCATATCTATAAGAGTTGTTGCATATCCCATGGATGTGAGCATGCATCTATGCTTTAATTCCTTGGAATATGTATATTCATCAGCAACATTAGTTATTGTCTGCAAAGTAACCGAGTCATCAATGTAAGATAAAATCTCGTTATCATCTTTGTTTGATACAACCGTGTGTACTCTGCTTAAGATTAAATTATCTTCGTTAAGTCTTTCTGATAGTTCGTTGTTTACATGAGGAACATATGCACTCGCGTAATGATATCCTCCGTCCTTTTCGAAGAAGTATTCATCATCTCTTGATTTGGCTTTAAACTGCTTTTCAATATCGGCAGTATCAAGGCTTCTTCCGAACTCACCGTTAATTTCTTTTACCTGCTGAAGATAGAAAGAAAGGTACTCATCGGAAGGTTTCTTATCGGTAGGATAGTCATATCCCGTGTTTACAAAACATGTAAGTTTAAGCTTGTATCTTGTAGCAATCGATACGAATACAGGCCATGTAATGTCTCTTGATAAAGTCATTGCATCCATGCTGTAAATCTGTTTGATCTCGTCAGTATTTTCTTCCGTGATTACCGGGTAATCCGAGAGAACCATGTTCTGTGCATTTACTACAGGGTATACGCTGTATTCGTGTGATGTATAATCAATGGCACTTAAGAATCCCATTCCTGTTTCCGTATTAAATACATCGGTATTGATTGAGTAAATATATGTGCCGTTATAATTGTTTCTCCAGATGAGTTTAGGGAATTCGTTAGCTTTGTATTCTCCCTCTTTCATCATACCTACAACGTATGTCGTGGTACCCATGCCTGTCTCGTACCAGGGAACCGTAAGATCGAGGTCATTGTATTTTTCCTCTTCTTCTTTTTGAGGAAGATATGCTGCTTCACCACCAAGTAAGAATCCGTCAAATGCCTGGAATCCCAAAGCTTCAACTTCGTCTGCTCTTACATTGCTGATACCCGTAAGTTTTCTTAAAAGTGCCGAAAGTCTTATATCAGATACTGAAGGCATGTTAACGAAAACAATGGGATTGCCGTACTTTGTAAGTTTCTCAATCTCAGTATTGTTTGTAAGGCAGTTAACACTTTCAGCATCAATAAGAATCATTCTCGCCTTCGATACAGTACTCTCGTCCAAAGAAGAAAAATCAGCATATGTCTTAAGATATTTCTTGGAATAATCACTCCAATCTTCGACAGCTTTATATTCTTCCGTATTTGTACTTCCGATATACACAAGACAATCATTGCTGTAATTGGCATTGTATCTTCCGTTTGCTGTTAATACGGATTCTTTAACATATTCATTTGTGTCGTACTGGTTGTTTCTTACTTTGATGACCTGGGTAAACTGAAACATGAAAAATATCGTTACCATCATCAGAAGAACCGTTACCAGATTTCTTCTTGAAACCATTTAAATTTTTCCAATCTATTCTTTCCTAAACACTCTGATAAGTTCAAGCGTCTCTTTATCAATAACAATCGATGACTGTTTCAATTCTTCAATAGTCTCGAAGAATTCTTCTCTTCGCTCCATCTTGAATAACATTTTCAATCTGCATGTATATGTCGAAAGTGCCATGGGATGAAGAATCTTTGCTCTGTCGCACCACTTCTCGCAATTGTCGTAATCTTCGATTTCAAGAAGTCTTAAAGCAACATGTTCTATCTGTTCGTCAGTTAATCTTTCTTTTGCTTCTTCGTAGAAAATCTCCGTCACTTCATCAAGCTTTTCAACATATTCTTTTTGTTCCATATCGATGAATACTTTTTGTTTCAAAACAGCATTCATGTATTCGATTAAAGCTTCTGCATATACTACTCTGTGTTCAGGCTCTTCCTTGAGTTTCTTATACTGCTTTTCAACATTTACTCTGAAGTCATTGAGCGCATCCTGCAAAACAGAAGCCGCATAGTGAGCAGTCTCCGAATCGTTACTTGTAAGTGCGAAGTTAATCGATGATAAAAACTTCTGAATATCACCGGATACGACACTCATCATAAGAGTACGAAGATCTTTTTTATCGGTAATCTCAACAGCCTCTTCAAGAGATGTTAAGTTTCTCTCCTTCTCTTCTTCAGCACGAACGTTAAACTTAACTTTGTCCTTACTGAACACAACGTCTTCAAGGTCAACAGGCTCAGAGAAGAACACCTTGAAAATAACCCATGACATGATAAAGAATAAAGGTCCTACAATCGGTACCAATACCATGACAAAAAGTCTTAATTCAAGACTGTGTTTAACTTCCTTTTTTCCGTCCTCGCGTTCCTGCTCTTTGTTTTTTCTGAAAACAAATTTGTTAAGCACGTAATAGATAACGGAAACAAGAGTGTTTATCAATATGAGAATTATTAATGCTTTTAGGTCTCTTCCGTACGAAGGCATCTTACGCCGTCCTCCACATATTCACACTGTATTCCGTTTTCCAAAATACGATTCATGGCGAATCTTGAATCTTCTCTCTTGGTATTTGAAAGAAGAACATACAACATGTCATCTTCATAAATACCCATGATATCGGATTCACGAAGAAGTCTCTCCAACTTCTCGCCTATTTCAACGAACTGACTCTCGTCAGCAAAAATCTTAACAAGTACACATTCGGCAAGACCTTCTTTTTCTGCATTAAGATATGCCTTGGTAAGATCTTCGAATGCTTCTCTTGCAAGAATCTTGGTTCCTTCCACATATCTCTTGTCAGCCAAAGCATCAAGGTATTTACTTGAACGCATAATCGCATTCTTGATAAGTGCCGAGATAACTACAAGCTGATTGGCCTGACCGAGTGTCATATTCTCCCAAGGCATGGTCCATACCATAACGATGATCTGCATTCTGTTTTCATCATCGAAAATCGCATTAGCCATCATAGGATATTTTTCATCAAGTTTTCTGTTGATGTATACTTCCTTGTTTCTTAAGGCTTCATACATTTCGCCAAGTTCACCGTATCTGAGCGAATTACCGAATGCTCTTGCCTTCTCGCTTGTTGCCGAGAAAAGACGAGCATACTGCGAATTGGAAATAACGTATATTGCAACATCCTTACTCTTAACAAGATTCGAAATCATTTCAGCAGCGTAGAACAATACTTCTTCGGGGCTGTACTGATCGAGTGTTGATGTAATCTTATAAATCTTTCCGACTGAGTCGTTCTGGTTAACAATCTGTGTTTCAAGAGCATCTTTTACTCTTACGTTCGTAGTATTGATATCCTGAATATCATGAAGCTGAAGTGATAAGAAATCTTTCTCATCAACGCTTTCTCTTTTAAGTTTCTTAATCTGATCACGAAGGTAACCAACGGCCATACCGACGATGAAAAGCTGCGCTATCCAAACGTATGTATTAGAGTCGAGCAAAACTTCGAATCCGGATCTGTCGTACATCTGTCTGAATACGTATCCGCAGACAGCGAGTACACCTGAGAAAATAGCCTGCTGCTGACCGTAAACAATCGCGAAAAGAAGAACGTATAAAAGATAAAAATCGAGGTTCGCGAAATACTCAGATCCTGTGGCTCTGTTATTCAACATAAAGAAGGGAATAAATGCGACAAGATTCTCCATAAAAGGAATTATCGCATGTATAAACCAACCGGCCTTATCAAGAATTCTCTTGTATAAAGGCGGCTTCTTATCAAGATCGTTTAAGAATATATATCTGTTTTTCTGCATGTATGAGGTAATTTTTTGAATTACCTTGTTCAAATCGCAGATGGTATTATTACCGAATTCAATTTCAAAAAGTTTGGAAGAAAGGACTTTTCTTGCTCCTCTTCCTTCTTTGTTGATTATTGCAATGGGAGCATCCATGTTCTTTGCAATGATGCCTGCAAGTTCCGCTTCCGTAATCTCTTTTCCTGAAGAAATGTTATAAAGACTGTATTTATGGGATTTAGCTTTTGCAACATTGAATATAAACTGAACTGCGTCAGATTCATACAAAAGTGCAAATGTATTACGCTTGTTGATTGTGATTGTATTGCTCTCAAGTGCTTCAAGACACATCTTGGTACATATGTCTCTTGCTTCGCTTCGTTTCTTGGGGAATGTAAAGAGATGGTCCATTCTTAAAGTAATGATGTCCATGTCTTTGTAGGTCTTGTAGCTTTCACACATTTCTTCTGCCTGAGAAAGAACCATGCCTTTAACGGTTACTGACTTTTTCTCGTCATACTCCGTGATAACTCTCTCAAGACCGAGACCGAATACTTCGTCAGAGGATAAATAGATGAATTTACCGGAATTGTTGATTGAGTGGCTCATAAGAATATTCATGAGACCTGAAGAATACTGAACTGCTTCAGCTTCCTCGTTATCCCATTTATAGTTCGTATCAAAAGCACCCAAATATATGGTTATGTCCGCTCTTACACTTTCAAAGATTTCTTTTAAGCAAGATGCGTCATAAGGGAAATTATATTTTTCAAAAACTCTCTGATAAGGAGCGTTTGAATAACGATTACCCGTAATAAGATAAACCCTGTGCCCCTCTTTCTTAAACTTGACAATCAAGTTATTCATGAGGCTGGAGCAGCCACCGATTAATAAAACATTCATATCTCTATCCCATTTATACGAAGTCTAGACATAGTCATAATGCCCACAAAATAACATCTTATTATATCCTTATATTAATGCAAATACAATTTGTTTGCATGAGTAACAAGTATTTTTGCACAAACAAGTAATAATATTTTTATTAAAATGCAATAAATAAGACAGTAGTATGACACTAAAGTGACATAGTATTTCATACTACATTAAATTGTGCGTTTATATAAAATAGGTTGTTTTCAAACACAAAATATGGTATTTTTTAAGTATGAAAAGCACTAATAAGACGAAGAAAAACAATGTCCTCTCCCGAATCGGTCGTTTCGTCGGTCGATTCTTTATTTGGTTTGGCGTTACATTCGTCATTATTCTTGCAGGTGCTTATATTTTCTTTTATTTCGTCAATAAAGGACCTTCGCCCAGAATCAGGGATTTATTCGTAGCTTCCGCCAAGGAATCCAGTGTCGGCGGCGTTCTTGCAGACATCTATCTTACCGATGAAGAAATAGACGAAATACTTTCCAAGAACAATACAACAGAATTCGAAGAAATCACCGACTTATCGATGATTAAAACCAATACATCCAAGGACCTTACTCAGGCATCAACCGAAGAAGGACAGATTGAACAGGATGCTTCTATCGATCCCGATGGTGACGGCATTGATATTTTCGATGTTCACGGTGATACATACAAAGGCAAAATGATGGTCGTTTACGACCCTTCGAGAGTCAAGGTTGCAACACTTGAATATTACGATTACGATGCACCCGGACTTACACTCAGCAAACTTGTTGAAAAATACGATTGTGTTGCCGGTATTAACGGCGGTAAATACGATGATGAAATCGGTCTCGGTACGGGCGGTATGCCTGAAGGAGTTGTCTTCTCTGAAGGCAATCTTCGTTTCGGAGATCCCGATACTACATACGACATTTACGGATTTACCAACGACAACGTTCTTGTAGTCGGAAGAATGACTGCAGGATATGCAATGTCAATCGGAATGAGAGATGCGGTATCATTCGGTCCCGCACTTATTGTTAACGGTAAATCCGCTAAGTATTCCGGTTCCGGTTCGGGTCTTAATCCCCGTACAGCAATCGGCCAGAGAGAAAACGGTGATGTTTTATTACTCGTTATCGAAGGAAGACAACCCTCTTCCCTTGGTGCTACCATGGGGGATTTGATAACGGTTATGGAAGAATACGGCGCAGTTAACGCTGCCAATCTTGACGGCGGTATGTCATCTTCGATGGTTTATAACGGCGAAGATGTTGTATCGAGCTGCACACTCGGTTCAAGAGCAATGCCTACAGCTTTTGTTGTAGAAAAGAGGTGACGCATGAACCGAGACCTTTTTAACGAGAAAAAAAGACTAAGTAAATTAAACGAAGAAAACGATTCATCCTGGGCAAAAGACATATCCTTCAATACTCTTGAGAAAAAGATTATTGAAGATAAAAAAGCAACGGAATATGCTCTTCGTCCTTTGGATGAAAAGGCTTCAAAACGATTCTTTAAATCAAATAAATCAGAGCAATATTCAAAATCCAATAAAGCAGAAAGCAGTAAAAAAGATACATCCGATAAGCGTAATT
>JAEEGL011854470.1_pt1 | contig 16839 bp, 14 predicted proteins | sample 9134231 | NCBI WGS metagenome assembly JAEEGL01 (sample SAMN16246548, study PRJNA631951) | gut metagenome | biome: gut microbiome; feature: rumen; material: fiber-attached | host: Bos | place: Iran: Karaj | collected 2018-10
GGCCGAATTCCACCATAGCGCGGAAATATTCCATCTCGAAACCCACGAGGCCCATGGCGGTCCCCGTGCGTTCTACGCCGATACGGGAGAGCTTGCTCTTGCCGTCGCAGACTACCTTCATATAAGAAGATGAGGTGAACCCCGCTATCTTGGAGAACTCGCGCCACGAAAAAACGGACCGGCGCTTGCGCTCCTCGTAGTAGTCCAGCATATACTGGCGGAAATCGGAATATTCGACTATCGGTCTCATCGGTCATAAATATACAACCATTTTTTCCAAAAGTCAACCATTATATGCAACAAAAGTGCTTATTTTTGTAAAAAATACTAAAATTTTATAAAATTTTCTAAAATTTCTTCGTATATAAAACGCTTTGTTTCATATGGCGGTTGCCGTCGGGAAAGGGCGCTCCCTGTTATAGATTTGTGTTGAGGATAATTCTATATTGTTCCGATATGGATGAAAGTGAAATAAAACGATCCTATAATACATCGTTTTACTGGCTTATTTTTGCGGTTGTTCTCATTGTCGGGCGCTTTGCGTTATTGTGCATACTTTATATGATGGACACGCCCGCAGGTTCATCTCTCGTGCCTGATTACAACCGCTTTATATGGCATACACTGTACGCAGAAATCGGCTTTTCATCGGCTCTTGCGCTCCTGTTTTCTGTACTGACGCTTGTGTTCCACAAAAGGGACCTTAAAGCAATCAAGATAACCGCCATTGTTTTCGCGGCCATTTACCTTGTGCTCAGCGGAGTCGATGATGAACTGCAGCGTTGGATGAGCCAAAAACTCTCCTTGTCGTTTATCAAGACTTACACGTATGCCTGGACTGATTCTACGCTCGTTTCTAAGATTGCCTTGGGCGGGCTTGGACACTTTCTGCTTACCCTTGGTATTGTCTTGCTTTCTGTAACGGGTCTTATCGTTTTGGCCAAAAAGACGACGCCCATCAAGATTGGTTCAAAAACAATTGAAAGAAGACTCTACGTTTCTACAGGCATCATTTTTGTCCTTGCTGCCCTAGGCTGTACTTCGCACCTGTGGTACAACTATTCGCAGCGCCGTTGGGATCGCATTAGACCTGTCGTATATAATTTGGTAGAAAATATATTTGAAGATGCCGATTTTGAAAATGAGCCAGAAAACTTCCGCGAAGGAATCGCCCTTTTAGGCGGAAATCCAGATAAGGAATACCCGTTCTGGAAGGAATCGCCAAACGAACAAAAATCCATTGAAGAATTCAAGAATAAGCCCCTTGAAGAAAAGCCCGATATTCTTTTGATGACCATCGAATCGCTTCGTGGATGGACTTTCGATATGCGGATTCCGTCCAATTGCGAACGGTTCCCTAACATCTGCCGGCTTTCTCAAAATAGCCTCTATTTCCCGAACACCTATAGCGTTGGCAATCCTTCTGTAGAGGGACTTCTGGGAATTATGACCGGCATCATTAGCCTTCCGACTAAAACCCTGCTCCGTGATTTTCCGAATACGAACCTAAGGAGTTTTTCGGAAATTCTTTCAGAAGCCGGATACTATTCGGAAGTCATTCTTGGGGCGGATCCTCGGTTCGACAACGAAGAACCCTGGTATAGCAAATGGTTCGACTATCACGAATTCAAGCAGGAATACGCAGACGATGTTTCTTCGGCAGTGCGCTTTGTCGAACGCTACAAGGAACGCCCCAAAGACAAGCCCACGTTCTTTCATTGGATGAGTTTGTCGATGCACACCCCGTTTACCTTGCCCAAGAAAATGGGAGAAACGCCGCCGAATATCGATGATGCCTACCTTAGGGCGGCCGTTTATATGGATAGCGCTGTGGGTATAATTTTAGACTCCTTGGCAAACGATCCACGCTTTGAAAACACGCTTATCGTATTGACTGGAGACCATTCCGCACCGAATGGGGGCCAGCAGCAAGATGCAGAACGGATAGGAATGGCAAGCGAAGGATTCACCTGGATCTCGCTTATGTTCAAGGGCCCCGGTATAACGCCTTCTATCATCCCTAATGTGACATCCCAGCAGAATATTGCAAGCTCTATCATTGGGTATTTGGGGTTAGATGTTTCGAACCACTTTATGGGAGTGGACTTGATTAATAACCCGCTTCACGATACAAGTGTTCAACCGATTTATTCTTTCCGGTATGGTACAATGGCTATGAGGCAGGATTCAACAGCCTACTATGTTTTGCCAGTTGATGGGACAGGAAAGGCGATACCGCAACGGATATACCTAGAGCCGACCTGGTATAACGGCACGGTAAATAGTTTTGTTACGGGTGAAGAGGTTTCTGTCTTACCCGATACGCTGGAAAAAATCACATCGAAAATGAGAATTGCGGCAAAAGCATGGGAGTATCTTGTTTACAAGAACAAAATCATGCCTCCACCTAAGCAGTAATGAAGGTAAATATGAATTTTATCAATAGATTTTCTAGTTGGTACATTCCCCTTATCTGCAGGCACCAATACAAGGCCCTTGCATTTTACCTAATCCTGGCGCTCCTATGCGCGATTCCTATTCTCTTTAAGCCCGGCCTCAAACTTGATGCGGACCTTTCGCACCTGCTGCCTGAAAACACACCGAGCGTAAAGGCTCTCGAAGAATCGTACCAGAGATTCGGATCTACAGACCAGTTCATGATTGCCATTCAAAGCGATGATGTCTATCTGGTCGCCGCCCTGCAGGATTCCATCCGCGAATACATTCATAAAAATTGGCAAGGCGATTACGTTTCTACGCAAATTGACAATGAGAACCAGTTCTTTATGGATAACGCCCTGCTTTATTTGCCTATAAAGCACCTGGAGAGGATTCGCGACAACCTAGAAGACTTGCAACTTGAGATAGGCCGCAAGAATGGCCCCTTGGTTGTTGACCTTCTGGAATCTTCGGCTACGGATTTTGACTCTACTGGCAAGAAGGAGCGTGTCTGGTTCAGCGCGGACATCCCGCAAGAACTTGGGCTGCCTGATGAAGCGGCAGGCGCGTTTGATTCTTTTTTCAAGAAAAACGAGAACGCTTCTATCGATGGAGAAGAATGGCATAAAAAGAAACCTGTGCCCGTAGCCCTGAGGAACCGCTTCATTGGATGCCCTCCTCCCGACAGTACAGGGAAAATATTGTTCAATGGTGTTGTGAATGCCAAACTCATTAAGCCATCCACTGATTATGAATTTGTAACCCATATCCTTGCCCGTACGGACACTTTGTTAGCGTATTTCAGTAACAAGACTTATCCGGTCCCTACACGGTTTTCTGTAGAAGGTACCTACGAAGGCCTTAAAGAAGTTGATGAAGTTGCAAACGATTCTATTTTCTCTTTTGGCATTAGCCTTGTATTGATTATCTTCCTCACTATATTCTTCTTTAGAAGCGTAAAGGGGCCTATTTTGGTGACGGCCTCTGTGCTCTACGCCTGCCTTCCGACTCTTGCATTTACAGCCCTGTTCTATGGCAAGCTGAATCCCTTTACCGTGTTTGTGGCCTCCATTATCTTGGGCATTGGCATTGACTACGCTATCCATATTTTAGGAACGTCGCAAAAGTTAATGCGCACGTACGCAACCCTCGAAGAAGTTCTGGAAGCGGCTCAGCGTAAAATGCTCAAGCCCTTTGTGCTTGCAAGTTTTACCACGATTGCGGCATTCCTTACACTTTTGGCGGCTCACTTCCGTGGTTTCTATGAATTTGGCGTGGTAGCCTCGATGGGTGTGCTGTTCAGTATGCTTACCTCGGTCCTTGTACTTCCGGTATTCATCAAGTGTATGGGCGGTATCCCGAAGGCTCCCGATAACACGCTGTTGCCTAAGTCTTGGGACGAAGCGAAAATTCTGCGCTTCTTCAAGTATGCGGCCCTTGCGGGTTTTGCCCTTGGAGCCGTTTCGCTCTGGTTCGCTCAAGACGTTGACTTTGAACATAACCTGCGTAACTTGCGCCGCGTTTCAACAGAAAAGAGTCAGGTTAAGAAGGGTATTCGCACCGGTGTTACGAGAATCAACAACCGTTCTTCTTCTACACCTGCCGCAGTCATGGGCAGTTCATCAAAGCAGCTAGACCTTCTTTACGATACTCTGATGGTCCGTTTGCACGTAGAGCACGACACAACGCTTCGCAGTTTCCTTACGCTTAAGACTTTTGTTCCTCCTCAAGACTCGCAGGAAAAGCGGCTTGAAGTCATAGAAGAAATTCGAGACCTTGTTGAAGCCCGTGTGTTTGACCGAGCCGAAGGCAACGATTCTGTAAATATCGCCAATCTGCGCAAGCTTGCCAATGTTGAAAAATCCTTTACTGCAGAAGATATTCCAGAATGGGCCCTAGATCTGCTTCGTGAAAAAGATGGGAGTTATGGAAAGATAGGCTTTATCTATGGAGATTTCCCAAGCTGGGACGCCAATGCCTTGCATCGATTCCAGGAACGATATGGACATTGGAATTTTGATGGAGAAGATTTGCGTACATTCTCTTCGCAATTCATTCTTTCTGATGTGATAGAACTTGTCAAGAAAGATAGCTTTAGACTTGCACTTGTCATTATCCTCGTGATTTTCGGTACGCTGGTCATTTCCTTCCGCAAGCCCAAGCTGTTCTTGGCCGGGTGTATTTCATTCGGTATGGGTGTAGTCTTGACACTAGGCCTTCTTGGATTCTTGACAAATGTGTTTGAATTTGGAAAAATCAGCATCTACAACGTGATTGTGATTCCTATGACGCTCGGTATAGGTATTGATGCCACCATCCATATGATTACCTCATGGATGTCGGATAAGAACCTGACTCTCCGCCAGTTGATGGATACCACTGGACGCAATGTGATGGCCAGTTCCACTACGACCATTGCTGGTTTTGTGGGATTTTTGTTCACGACTCATCGCGGACTTAAGGGCATTGGCGATCTAGCTTGCCTCGGTATTGCCATGTTCCTTATTACAAGTATCATCTTCAGCATGTACTTGTGCGGTAGCTGGCTGAAAAAGAAATAGCGTATTAGGCTTTTAAAATAAAGTTCACCGCATTATCCAAATCGGCAACCTGTCGGGCGTGAACCTGCGCATAGCGCTTGGGAGCACGGCCGGCATAGTCGGCATAAATGCGACTGTCCAGTAGTTGTACCATGCGGTTCTTGATTTCGCTTACAGAATACGGGTCAAAGTACAGTACCGCATCGCCGCAGACTTCGGGAATGGAGGTGGTGCCGCTGGCGGCCACAGGTACGCCGTAATGCATAGACTGCACCGGCGGGTAGCCAAAGCCTTCGTTCAGACTTGGGAATACGAACGCATAGGCGTTCTGGTGCAAGAATTCTAGTTCCTTGTTTTCCACATAGCCAAGCAGTACAAAATGGTCCTTATGCTTAAGGTGGCGCAGGTAGGCCTTTGGATTTGCGGCCCCGGTAATTACCATCTTGTAATCAAACGGCTTACCCTGTGACTGATACATGCTCACTAATTCATCGAAAGCAATCGCTGCACGAAGGTTGTTCTTTTCCCAGCGGGCGCCGCTGGTGAGCAAGAAGTACTTTTTCGGAGCGACTCCCGGCGGCAAGAAGCCTTCGGGCTCATATGACCTCATGGGGCTGTAGAATACGGGAATTTCCAAGTCCATCAGTTCTGGGAAGAACGACTTGATAGAGGCTCGGCTGTGTTCGCTTACCGTAATGGTGCGGGCCTTGCCTTCGGCCATGCGGGCGGCAAGCGCTTGATACTTAGGCTTGTAGAAATGCTTTTTCCAACTTTCGCGGTAACGCACCAGGGCTTCGAATTTTTGCCCGAGCTTTTTGGCAAAGATGACTCCCGCCCAACTGTATTGCATCTCAAGTGCTCGAACTCCGTGCCAGGTGAATACGAAATCCTTCACGTCAATCGCCCACTTTTTTTCAAGGGAATAAAGCGGGGTATAGAAGGTGTCAATTCGGTTTTCGTCAATGATCTGCTGCGGCGTTTTTTCGTTGATATCGAACAGCGGGATACCTTTATGCTTGCAGGCTTCAAGAATCTCCGGGTCCAGGTACTTGCGGCTATCATAGGCGCAAGAAAATTTTGCGCCGCGCTTGACCAAAGCCCAGAAAATTACCTCGCCATAAGAGCCGCCACCGTGGAACTTGGCGCTATGGATGGGCTGAACGGCCACCAGATTGAAAAGCAGGTTCACTTGTTGCCTCCGCGATTATCTCCCCCGAAAAGAGCTCCCAAAACTCTCAAGGGAAGTACGAGAATCGGCAAGTGCTTGTAAATCCAGGAAAGAGACTTGGCAAAGGCGTAGCTACGGATAATGTAGGCTCCACCGGCCCCTACCTTGCGGGTCTGGAATTCAAATTCTTCCTTGGCGTGGGCAATCACATCATCGTAGTATTCGTTGATGGTAATGCTCTTGTCGGCGTTGACTTTTACCGGAATGTTCTTCAGGTTGGTGTAGAAATCCTTGCGCAAGATTTTTGGCAAGAACAGGTCCATGCTTGCAGGCACCTTGTGGCCGCGGGTATCGATGATTCGTGAGCCAAAGAAGTGCAAAACCTTCGCCGTCGGGAGGAACCTGTTGCCATAAGCCAGCTGGCAGTTCCAACCGCCGGGCATTTTCTTGGTGATGTAGCCGAACTTGAAATTCGTTTCAGCCAGGCTTGCCATATCGAACGGGAAATTTTTGGACACGCAATAGAGCCAAAGTTCGTGCCAAGTGTCAAAGAACTTGCGGGCTTCGGGAGTATCTGCTGCAAACATCACGCCCCCGTTGAAAATTTCATCATTCAAGATCGGCGAGAAGCCCATCATTTTGGCGTTGTTCAAAACCTTCTTGCGGTTGATGGCCTTCGAAAGGTTGGTGTGAAAATCCAGCACCGCATAAATGCCGCCCTTCCATTCCTCGGGAATGGAGAGGTCGCCCACGATGGCGATGTCGGAATCCATATACAGAAAATCGCCGTCGATGACGTTGCGCATCACCGTCTTGAGGTAGCGGGAGCGCAACATGGGGGTGAACTTTTCATCGAGGGTCAGTACCTTGAGTTCATCCACAGCCTCTTTCAGAACGGCACGGGGGCCCGTCAAAGTTTCCGCCGTCTTATCATCGGTCAAGAGCGTTACAAAGGCGCCTGGGTTATGCACGCGGAGCGAAGCGATGGCCACCAGCGTCTGTTCGCAGAAAAAATCCTTCGGGGAACTGGTCAGAACAAAAAGGTATTTGGTCATGGGCGGGCTCCCCTTTTTTGCTAATCCAACGGAATGGTGGACTTGGCGTTTTCGAAATCTTCAACCGTGTCGAGTTCGCAGGAGAAATAATCTGAAGCATCCCACACAGTATAGGTATGTCCTTGCGGAATCAGACGCTCAAAGGCCAGCTCGTAGAAGGTGTTTTCCAGATGTTCCACGTTCATCATCTTGTCTAGCTCGGCGTAAAGTGCGGTAGAATAGCCTGTGCCAATCTTTTCGATACCAAGGCTTTCGCCTGCCGCTGCCTTCGGGGAACAGGTCTTGCTGATTTCGGAAATATTTCCATCGGCGCCTAAGACCACTTTCATCTCTTCTTCGCCCAGTTCGTGACGGATCAGTGTAAGCACGTTCGCCGCCTTGGAAGCGAGCACGTTTTTTACGATTTGCGGGTCATAAAGTAGGTCGCTGTCCAGCAGCAGGAATTCTTTGCCCGCTACAGCTTGGCCGGCAAGCCAGAGTGAATAGATGTTGTTTGTGGAATCGTAAAGGGCGTTGTGAATGAAAGTCGTGCGAATGGAATCATCGTAGTGTTCCTTCACAAAACTTTCGATCATATGGTTCAGGTAACCCGTCACAATCACGAATTCGGAAATGCCAGCACCCTTCAGGGCGTCTATGGAACGTTCCAGAAGCGAACGGCCTTTTACGTCTAAAAGGCACTTGGGCGTATTGTCTGTAAGCGGGCGCAGGCGCTTTGCCATACCGGCGGCTAGAATGACGGCAATCATACAGCTGCGCAACGCTTGATGGTGTCTACCACCACCTGAATCTGTTCTTTACGGCCAAGCGTAATGCGAAGGCAGTCTTCCAGGCCCTTGTCACTCATGAACTTGATCTTGTAATCCTGTTCGGCCATGGCCTTCTGTAGGGCTTCCTTAATGCGAGTCGGGTACTTGATCAAAATGAAGTTTGCCACGCTCTTGTAAACCTTGAAACCAGCCAGGTTGCCCAGTTCCTTCTTGAACAGCTGGCGGTCCCATTCCATTTCATCGGCCACCTTGCGGTAATGATCTTCGCTTTCGATGGCGGCCATAGCCACGGCTTCGCTAAAGCGGTTATAACCCAGGTACTTGTTGGCGTAGCTCAAGAAGGATTCGTGGCCCTTGCCCATAAAGCCAAAGCCCATACGCAGTCCTGGGAGCCCAAAGAACTTGGAGAGCGTACGGGAAATAATCAGGTTCGAATACTTGTTCACCAGCGGAGCGATGTAGGCAGTGTCTGTCGTAATGAACGAGGCGTAGGCTTCATCAATCAACACCATAGTATCGCTGGGGATATTTTCCATAATACGGCCGATTTCATCAGGCGTAAGGCTGTTGCCTGTGGGGTTATTCGGAGAAGCGAGGAGCAACATACGGGGGTGAATCTTGTTGGTGAGGGCGATGACCTCATCTACATCGTAAGCGAAAGTATCCTCTTTTTCGTGAAGCGGGTACATCTCGAAGGAACCGCCGCATTCACCGGCAATACGGTTGTAGTACCACCAGGAAAATTCCGGAATCATGATGGTTTTGTTTTCGCCCACCATCAAGTAGTAATGGACAGCGTTCTTCAGAATATCTTCACCGCCGTAACCCAGCAGCACCTGTTCTTCGGGCACGTTATAGATTTCGGAGAGCTTTACCGAGAAGATGCTCTTTTTACCCTCATCGTAGATACGAGTATAAAAACAGAGCTGTTCGGGGTCAAAATTCTTGACGGCGTCCAGCACTTTCTGCGAAGGCTTGAAGTTGAATTCGTTTCTGTCCAAGTAGTTCATATTTTACCTTTCACGGGAGTATGCCCCGATTTCAAATTTCTTTCAAAATATAAGTTTTTACTTATTTCCACCACACGTCTAGCCCGTGATTATAGCGCTTTTCGACCGGTGGAAGCTGCATATAGTCGTGATAGAATTCTGACAGGTAGTAATCGTAGTTCTTGTAGCCGCTAAATTCACGGTTTTCGAAGGGATAGCCTACCGTTTCCGCAATTTTTTCCAAGTCCAGGATGCGGTCGGTTTTGGTGTCAAAGAAGAGGGTTGCCACACGGCCCGAATGGTTTGTCGGGTAGCGACGAATGACCCGTTCCACATAACGGCAGAAACGCTTTTTGCCTATTATGCAGGCAACAGCATAAAAGAACCGCTTGTACAGAAGTGTCCAGGCGTCGTAACCCTTCGACTTAAAATCAGTGGTAATGGCAAGGGTAATCACCCGCAAAAAGCTGCAATACAGCACGAACGCTTTTTCGAAGAAACGAGATTTCGGAAGGCCATCCAGCGGGAAGATATCGACCCAGATACCCATTTCACCCTTATGGCGTTCCATCTTGACCGTAGTGCGGTTATCGTAGGCCTTAGCAAACGGGTAAAAGTAACCATCGCAAGTGTCATCGACCAGAGTGAGCCATTCCTTATGAGCAGGAGCATTCGTGTCCTTGAGAATGGCAATCAACTTTTCGTAATCTTCTCGCAAAAGGCAAATGTCGATGTCGTCGTCCCAGGGAATGTATCCCTTGTGGCGAACTGCCCCCAAGAGCGTGCCGTAGGCAAGGCTGTACTTCAAGTTGTTTTCTTTGCAGATACGTTCAATTTCATCCAGAATGGACATCTGGATTTCGCGACATTCCTGCTGTTCAATCTTTTTCATTTTTTATTCCCCGCCGAAACGGCGTTCCTGTCTTTGTCCATCTTTTTCTTGACCACAAGGCCGTAAGCGCCCAGGGCCAAGAGAATCAAAACGTATATGCCTGCCTTTTCGAGTAGAGACAAGATAATCACCTGCGTATTGATGGCGATATAAAAAGCAATCAAGGCGATAATCCAGCCCACCTGCGACAAGAGCCGCAAGGAGTAAGGCTGTAGGCCCATTTTCAAGAGATAGATATTGTTACAGATGATAGCCACAATGTTGTAGCAAAGCATGGATAAGGCGGCACCTACTAGGCCAAATGCGGGAATCAGCAGGTAGCCTGAAACAAGGGCCACACCGAGGGAGATGATGTCCATGATGAGGGAATAAAGGCTCTTGCCCATGCCGTTCAGTACCACCAGTGACATGCCGCCAAAGCCTGCTACCAAGTGCACCAGAAGCAAGATGCCAAGGGTTTCGGGCTGCACAATGAAGTCCTTGCCCGCAATGCCTAGAATCAAGTCCGGGAACAGCACGATAAAGAATCCGATCATCAGCTGGATGAAGGTGACCATAAAGACGCAGTAGCTGTAGACCGGCTTAAGGTCTGTTTTCAGACGGCCCTTGTCCATACCTGCCACCACCGGCGTAAGAATTGGTGTAAAGCCCACGCGAATTGTCTGGAGAGCGTTCGAGATGGTAACCATAATACCGTAGGCGCCTGCCTTTTCAGGGCCAAGGAACAGCATGACCATCCAGAGGCTGGAACGGATTAAGAAAGATGAAACGAACTCATCGACACCCAGCGGGAGCGAGTAACGCAACAGCACCCAAGAAACCGTCTTGTGTGGGCGCAGGGGCATGTCAGGAAACTGCCTGCGAACTAGCACAAAGTGTACGCAGAAACCTACCACCTGGCCCACCAGCAAGCCCAACGGAAGCGCATGAGGAACGCCCATAAAATGCAGAGCGATGGATGTGGCCGGCGCAAGAGTGACCGTCAAGAAGGAATTCACGAACACCGCATTTTGCGGCCTGCGATTTCCTTCGGAGGCGGTGCTGAAAACGTAGGTGCCCACGTAGAACAAAAGCGACAACGCATACCACGGAAGTTCCTTAGAAATGTAGGGCGTAAACGAGCCTACAAAGATTACTGCAGTGCAAAGAATCGAAATGGCTGCCGAAATCCAGAAGGATTCCATAATGCCGTCGTAAGAGGCTCGGCCATTCAGCTTGTTTTGCGGCAAGTACCAGTACAGTCCCTTGTCAAGGCCCAGGGTTGCCGAGTGGGCAATGGTCAAAAGGAGTGTCTGGGCCGAGACGAATATTCCAAATTCAGCTGCACCAAAAATACGCGCCATCACGAACGTGAGTAGCGGTCCGCAAACCTTGAGGATTGTTCCCACGATGTTTACGATCATCGCCTTTTTTAGGAACTTGCTGTCGGTCTCTAGATTCCCCATGACAGGCCAAAAATAGATTTATTTTGCATAGAACCCTAGATTGGATTAGGCTAGAATCCGATGAATTATCTATATTGACAGATAAAGTTCAGGGTAATGGACTTTTCAACTCGAAAACCGGGATTTTAAACATGTTCAAGACCATCGCCATCGGCTGCGACCACGCCGCATTCGAATACAAGGAAAAACTCGTCAAGTTTCTGGAAGACAAGGGCTACAAAGTCCTTGACATGGGTACTGATTCCACGGAATCCTGCGACTACCCAATCTTCGCCGACAGGGTCTGCAACAAGATTACAAGCAAGGAAGCGGACTGCGGGATCCTCATCTGCGGTACTGGGATTGGCATGAGCATGGCGGCAAATAAGCACAAGGGCATTCGTGCGGCAGTCGTGGGCGACCTTACCTCCTGCGAATTCACCCGCCTCCACAATGACGCCAACGTGCTCTGTATGGGCGCTCGCATTATTGCCTACGCGCAGTGCGAAGTGTTCGCCACGAAGTTCCTTGAGACGGAATTCATGGGTGGCAAGCACAAGAAGCGCATTGATATGTTCGAACCGGGCTAAGGATAGCCTGTGGCACGACTTTTGCTATGCCTCACTAAATGGTGCTGCGTTCTCGCACTGGGAGCGGTTTTGGTGGGTTGTGCCGAAATTGAAGAAGAAAAGCCCTGGATCCATGTGGATCGGCCCCAGATGCTCTTCACCGATACCACTCTCATGGACAGCTACGACAAGGGTGTCTTGAGCTGGAAGCTGAAGACAGCCTACCTGGAGCGATGGGCCGACAAGGATGAAGTGCTTGTACGGCCGGTACTGGTAGACATCTACGATTCTCTGGGGGAACGCACTGCCTTCTTGCGGGCTGACTCCGGGCGCCTGAATATGAAGTTTACCTACGTCTATGCCTACGGACATGTCTATGCCCTAACCCCCAAGGGGGCGTCTGTGCGTGCCGACTCTCTTTTGTGGAACAAGAAAGATGACCTAGTCAAGACCGAAAGCTATGTGCGGGTGGTTTCCGAAGAAGGCGACGTCTTGCAGGGCAAGGGCTTTGAAAGCGACGCCAAGATGGATAACTGGAAAATTCTTTCCAACATTACGGGAATTTTCCAGGACGCGGCCAACCGCATCAAGGAAGAGGACAAGGCTAAAGCCGAAGAAATCGAGAAGCGGGATTCCAGCAAGGCTGAGGAAAAACAGAAATGAGTTCGGCCCTGACAAGGTTTTGGTTCCTGTTGCTGTTCGCGTCTGTTTGCTCTTTTTCGCAAACATCCCCCCTCATTATGAAGCATGCGGACAATCTGGAAGTTGCCCGTATTCGGGGGAATTTGCTATTGCAAGGGAAGGTGCATTTTGTCCACGATTCTTTAGATTTCAAGACGGAGAAGGCAACCTGGGACAAGGAGGCCGAGATTCTCCAGTGTGAAGGTGGTTTCCTAGCGGCACACCCCTCTGGCTATATACGTGCCCAGAGCGGCATTTACCAGAAGAAAAAGGGAATCGCCTCGGCCAGGGGAAACGTGGTGGCCGCCGATTCCGAAAAGACCTATATGTTTACGGGAGACTATCTGGTTTACGACCGCGAAAAAGAAATTCTCACTATGCCAGAGAAGCCCCGGCTCTACGAATTTGAAAAGAAAAAAGATGGAAAGGTAGACACTGTCCTTATCGAAGCCAAGACAATTATCTACAACAAGGGGGAATCCTTTGCCGAAGCTTACCAGAAGGTGAAGGTCACCCAGGCCGATATGGTGGTTACCTGCGATACAGGATATTTCAATCGCAAGGACAATTGGCTTTCTATGAAAGGAAACCCCACCTTTGATATGAAGAACTATCATCTGACCGGGGATTCCATATATCTTACCCTGGATTCTACGGGAAAGTCCCTGCGGTCTGCCCTCGTGATTCGAAATGCTCACGGAGTCCAGCAAGAAGAAGCGAAGAAGAATGCTCCCGGAAGTGTAACGGAAGCCTTCGGAGATACCCTTTATGCGGCCTTTAGGGATAACAAGATTGAACGCTTGTATGTAAATTTGAATGCAAAGGGTTTCTTTTACGAAACGGACCTTCCGGATTATCAGAACCAGATGGATGGAAATAGGCTAGATATGTACTTTGACCAAGGAAAGATGGATCATGCGGTTGTATCTGGAAAGGCCCAGAGTACCTATTTCTACGTTAAGAAAGACCGTACGGTGTCTGGCAAGAACGAAGCGGCTGGGGATACCATCAATATCCTTTTTGATGCCCAGAAGAATGCCGTCAAGGCCTTGAGGCTTTTGGGTGGCGGAACAATGGCCAGCGGAAGATATATCGATATGGAAAAGGAGCAAAGGAATAAGAAACTCCTTGCTCAGGCTGATTCTGCAAAGGCGGATTCTGTCCAGGTTCCTGATAGTTCCAAGGTCACAGTCCCTGAGGCGACCAGCATAGAAACTAAGCCTAGGGGCGAGTCCCAGCTCCGCAGGGCCAAGAAATTTAAGGAGCCTGCATCCCGTCCCGCTCCGAAAAAGGAGAACGCAAAATGAGAACGGTAGTTAGCACAATCCGCACCGATAAGTTGCGTAAAGTCTATGGTGGCCGTCAGGTGGTGAGCGACGTTTCCATCAGCGTGTCCCAGGGCGAGGTGGTTGGGCTTCTCGGGCCCAATGGCGCCGGCAAGACTACATCCTTCTACATGATCGTGGGCATGGTCCGCCCGGATTCGGGACACATCTTTCTGGATGACATCGAGATGACGGACAAGCCTATGTACAAGCGGGCAAGGCTTGGCGTGGGCTACCTGCCGCAGGAGGCCTCCATCTTCCGCAAGCTCTCTGTGGAAGACAACATCATGGCTATTCTCGAGACCCAGGATATGAAGCGTGCCCAGCGCAAGAAGCGCTTGGAGGAGCTTCTGGAAGAATTCAAGATTACCCATATCCGCAAGACCAAGTCATACAGCTGTTCCGGCGGTGAACGCAGGCGTCTGGAAATTGCCCGGGCCCTCGCTAGTGATCCGTCGTTCTTGTTGCTGGATGAACCCTTTGCGGGAATTGACCCCATCGCCGTGGCGGACATCCAGTCTATCATTTCGGAACTGAAGGAAAAGGGTATGGGTGTTCTCATTACGGACCACAACGTCCGTGAGACGCTTTCCATTACGGACCGGGCCTATATTATGTACAAGAGCCGAGTCCTTACCGAAGGTACGGCAGAGTATCTGGCCAACGACCCCGAAGCAAGACGTATCTACCTTGGAGACAGTTTCAGGCTGGATTAAACATTTATGGATGTAGGGATGCACTTAGGACAGAGCCAGCGGCTGGAGCAGAATATCTCGCCCCAGATGCTCCAGTCTATTACCATCCTGCAAAAGAATTCTCTGGAACTGGAAACGGCCATCAAGGAAGAGGTAGAGGCCAATCCTCTGCTGGAGTGGGATGATGAGCCTTTGGGCGAATCTCTGGATTCGACTCCGGATGAAACCCGCGTAAGCGACTCCGTAGACGAAGTCTCTGACGGGAAATATGATGCTGGCGAAAGTGATGCATCTCTGGATTTTGGACGGGGTACTCTCGAAGATAGCGCTGATGTAGATCACGGGCTTTTGGATGACTCTTCTCCTTCGGAGTTGAACTGGGCGCAGTATCTGGAAGATGGCACGGACCATACGGATATGCTTTACAGGGAGTCCGGTAGTCTGCAGAAGGATGCCGACGATGCCTTTGACCGCCCGCAAAAGGATAGGGAAGCGAGCTTGCAGGATCGTTTGGCAATGCAGCTCTCGGATTGGAAAGGAACCAAGGAGCTGCTGGAGCAGCTGAAGCAGGCAGGGTGTCCAGAATCCAGGTTCAGGGAATTGGTGGAATACCTGATTGATTCTCTGGATGAGAACGGTTTTTTGCAAAGTGCCGACGAGATGGCCATGGCGAAGGTGCTGGCCGACAACGATCCGCTCATTATTGAGATAGAGAAGGTTATTCGTGGTGAAATACCTCTGGAAAAGGCCAAGCTCCCCGTAGTAGAGGCATTTCACGTACTCAGGGGCTTTAATCCCAAGGGAATAGGCGCGAGGAACTTGCAGGAATGCTTTATTATCCAGGCGGAATCCCTGGAAGGTTTTCCGATGGTTTCCATTCGGATTCTGAAAGATCATTTTGAAGACTTGATGGCACTCCGCTATGCAAAGATAGCGAAGGATATGGGAATCACCACCGATGAGGTGCAACAGGCGGTTAGCAGTCTTTCTAGGCTGGCGCCGCACCCTGGTCAGCAGATGTCGGCCGCACCGAACCAGATCAAGGTGGCGGACATGAAGGTGGTAGAAAAGAGGGGTCGTTTTGAGGTGGAATGCTATCGTCGCCGTTTCCAGAAACGGTTGCACCTTAACCAGACATACGCTTCGCTGTTGAACGATTCTCACCTGAGCAAGAGCGACAGGGAATACATCCAGAATAACCTGAACAAGGCCAAGGAATTCATGAAGGCGGTGGACAACCGTTTCTCTACCATGGAGAACGTGATGATGGCCATCGTCAAGCACCAGGAACCTTTTTTCCGGCAGGGCCCTGCTTTCTTGAAGCCCATGATTTTGCAGGACATCGCCGACGAGGTGGGGCGCGACCTGAGCACCATCAGCCGCGTGACCAACGGCAAGTATGTGGATACGCCTTATGGCATCTTCGAACTAAAGCAGTTTTTCACGTCTGGCGTAAAGCAGGGCTCGGCGTCCAGTGCCGAGGTTATCGGGTCGGCACAGATTCTTGAGGCCATCAAGAAGTTGGTGGATGAGGAAAACAAGAAGAAGCCTCTTTCAGACCAGGCCATTGCCGATGCGCTGGAAAAGCAGGGTATCAAGGTTGCCCGCCGGACGGTGGCCAAGTACAGGGAAGAGGAGCTGAAAATCCTCCCGGCTCGGCTGAGAAAACTGGTATAGCGCTTCCTTTTGTAAAAATTTATTAACGATATGCCGATATTGCGCTAAAAAGGGCGCCTATTATTCCAAATTGGGGGAAATTTTTTTCAAAAAAATCATATTATATTTGTTCTTTTTATAAAAAAAGATGTATATACTCTAGATGCGATGCTAGAACATCGAAATGTGCCATCTCAACTTACGGAGGTTTAACAATGGATATTCAATTTTCTGCCCGTCATTTTAATGCGTCTGCCGGTCTCCAGGATAGGATTCAGGAAGAAATGGACAAGCTGGCAAAGTTCTACCCCAATATTACGGGAGCCTCCGTCATTCTGGACCACGAAGTGGAACACCAGCGTCATTGTGAAATCTCCGTGAACATTACGGGTTCCGTAGTAGTCGGTTCTGCCGATGAAGAAAACATGGGCAAGGCTGTGGATGTAGCTCTCGAAAGGGTGAAGACCCAGCTGAAGAAGGCCAACGAGAAACAGAACGACCATCGTTCCCAGCCCCTATATGAGTTAGCATAATGGCAGAATCCAGATTACAAGATATCAAGGTTTTGCACAGGGAAAAACCCTCGGTGCGAGCCATTTTCTGTCGCTACGGTAAGGACTTGCAGCTGGCCCTTCA
>JAEEGL016533816.1_pt1 | contig 16839 bp, 10 predicted proteins | sample 9134231 | NCBI WGS metagenome assembly JAEEGL01 (sample SAMN16246548, study PRJNA631951) | gut metagenome | biome: gut microbiome; feature: rumen; material: fiber-attached | host: Bos | place: Iran: Karaj | collected 2018-10
ATGCCAGTTCATCGTCAGGGCGGATGGCGGAATGCGCTACGCTTTCGAGAACTACGTTGGAACCGCTTGCCGCAAGGACTGCGCCCAGGTCGAAGAGATGCTCAGGGACGCCTACGGGGTTGTCCTTTCCAACGAGCGCGTAATTTGGGAAAACCCCGATGAAATCGGCAAAGACACATTCCGCCGCAGTGACGGTGATACGACGAAAGGAGACCTCTGATGGCCATTTGGGAACAACAGTTCGACACGCAGTGCGGCATACGCCGCGCCGTCATAGTCCATGGCGACGTACAGGACATTTTCTGGGATGATGTCACGGGCCAGACAGGCGTTTCGATCATCGACTATCTTCGCGGCCGGCTGGAAAGGCTCGGCTACGACGACATCGTAAGATGGGATTCACACAGCGGGGCCTCTGCCGCGACGGATCGCGACACGACGCGGAATGCCCTTTCCGCGCTGGCGCGCGAAGCCGCCGCCGGATCCGGCCCGTCCTCGACGGCTCCGAAAACGACTGGCAGGCCCTACAATCTCGGGGCTCCTGCGCCCGGAACGCCGCCTGCGGCGCCTGCCGGTCAGGATCCCGTGACCGCGCTGAAGACGCCCGCTAACTTCTTCAGCGCGCTGCTGCTCCGTTTCAAGAAGGACTCTTCGGGAAAACCGATCGCCTTCATCGTCGATGGCGGCGACGCCCTTTTCGGCGATGCCAGGTCGCTTTCCGAGGCGGAACGGGAACTGCTCCTCCTTTTGTCCCGCACGATGCGCGAATCGAAGTGCTCCCTCGATTCCAAAACCCTTTCGTTAAACGAAGACCTCCTCGTCCTCGTCACGCCCAGGCTTGGATTCATCCCGCCTCGATTCTACCAGGACAACCCCGCTGTCTCCGACGTTCCCGTTCCCCGTCCCGAACGGCCCGACCGCGAGGCGTTTCTCAGGAAGGCGCTTCCGGTCCTTCGGGTCAAGGAGCCGCTTTCGCCGAATTCGCGCGACTTTGCGGATCTCGTGGATGCGCTTGACGGTTTCACTTTTCGGGATATGCAGCAGCTGGCGCGTCTTTCGCGCCACACGGGCGCCGACGCCAATGGCGGCGACGCGGGCGCGCCCATATCCTGGAAGCGGCTCGTGCAGCTGTATCGCTATGGCCAGAGTTCAAGTCCGTGGGAGGATCTTGACCGCGCGAAATTGGACACCCTTGTGGAAACGCTCCGGTCGCAGGTGAAGGGCCAGGACCATGTCATCGACCGCATCCGCGATGTCGTCGTCAGCGCCTACATGGGACTGTCCGGACTCCAGCATTCGGCGCGGCAGCAGCGCCCCAAGGGCATCTTCTTCTTTGTCGGACCGACTGGCGTCGGCAAGACGGAGACCGCCAAGGCGCTTGCCCGTTTTCTCTTCGGCGAGGAGGAGGCCTGCCTTCGGTTCGACATGAGCGAATACGCCGCCGAGCATAGCGACCAGCGCCTTGTCGGCGCGCCTCCCGGATATGTCGGCTACGAGGAGGGGGGCCAGCTCACCAATGCGGTCCGCAGGCGTCCGTTTTCCGTCATTCTCTTCGACGAAATCGAAAAGGCCCATCCGAAAATCTTCGACAAGTTTCTCCAGGTCCTTGAGGACGGCCGCCTTACGGACGGCAAGGGCGATACCGTCTCCTTCTCCGAGTCCGTCCTCGTCTTCACGTCGAACATCGGCGCAAGCGAGATTCGCGCCGACGACCCCGACCCGCGCGAGCGGTTCGTGGACGCCGTCAGAAAGCACTTCCGCGACGAGATGAAGCGACCGGAGCTGCTCAACCGAATCGGCGACGCCAACATTCTTCCGTTCAATTTCCTCACGGACGAGACGGTTCTGCTCAAGATCCTTGAAGCCAAGATCAAACCACTCAGGTCGAAACTCAGTGAAAGATGGGGAATCGAACTTGAATTCGAGGACCAGGGGGCCGCTCTCAAGGCGGTTATGTCCGGCTTCAGCGTCGAAAATGGCGGGCGCGGTGTTGCAAACCTTCTTAACGAGCGCATCATAGAGCCGTTGTCAAGGGAACTCTTCAAGCAGGATGAGGAAGACCTCCGCGGTGCGCGGGTCGTGGTCAAGGTCTCAGACGATGGCAAGTTCCATTTTCGGGTACACGCGGAGGCTGTGTAGCGACTGTGGACGGGAAGTACCTCAATCTGGCAAGGATCCTTGACTGCACTTCGGCCGAAGGCCCTGGAAGACGCTTCTGCATTTGGACGCAGGGCTGTCTTCGGGGCTGTCCGGGCTGCTGCAATGCGGACTTGCAGCCCCTTGAGCCAAGAATGCTGGTTCCGGTCACGGACGTCTGCGACAGGCTTCTTGCGTCGGTTGCCGCCAATGGCCTTGAGGGCGTCACGTTTCTCGGCGGTGAACCGCTGCTGCAGGCGAAGGGCCTCGCTTCCGTCGCCCGCGCTGCCCGGGGCGCCGGCTTGACCATGATGGTCTTTACCGGCTTCACGCTAGAGGAGTGTCGCGCGACTCCTCTTCCTGGCGTCGGGGAACTGCTTGCGATGACGGATGTGCTTATCGATGGTCCCTACATTGCGGCGCTTCCGGAAAGGCGGCGCAACTGGATTGGTTCAGGCAACCAGCGGTTCCACTACTTCACAAAGGCGTATGGCCCGGATATTGAGACCGATCCCGCCTATCGCGGGCAGGTGGAAATACGGGTGGAGGACGGCGCCGTCCGGATGAACGGCTGCCCCCGCACGCTCCCGCAGGATTTTTCGTTGTCGGCAAACGCCTGCGCCGAAGAGGCGAAGGACACTTTTGGGGGGCGCCGGCGTTGAAGACGAACATTCTAGTCGCGACATTCGGTTCGCAGTGGCTCATCGTGCCCGAACTTCTCGGCTTTACGAACCACGGCACACTGGATGTCTACCGGAACCGCGCCGACTTTGATCGCATTCTCGAAGAAGGAAGTCGCTTCGGCATAGCCCCCGTTTCCGAACTGTGGCTTGTTTCCACGGATGACGAATCGACCGCCAAGGCCGTCTGCGACGTGCGGGAATGGATGCGTCGTGCAACCCCGGGCGTGCGGCTGCGCACGGCGATTCTCGCCGGTGTTCCGGATTTGGAGAATGCCGCGCAAAGCCGCCAGATGCGGGACCTCGTCTTCCGCGCCGTCCTCATGGCCCACGAGGCAGCGGACGGTGGTGGCGTTTTCCTTTCGCTGGCGGGCGGAAGGAAAACCATGAGCGGCGACATTCAGGAAGCGGGGACCGTTTTCGGCTGTTCGGCGATGCTGCACGTCCTCTCACGCCTCTACGGGCGCAACCTGCCCAACTACGCGCCGGGGGATTTTACATCCCTTTCCACGGAGGAGGCGGCCGCCATCACGCCGGTCGCGGTCTTCGGGGCCAGAACGCGGGCCGCATATCTCTACGGCCACGACGAGGTCTGCCCCGCTGCATTTCCCGTGTCCCTTGGCGATTCTGAATCGGGCGGGGCAGGACGAAACCCGCCAGAAACCAGCCTCATCGAAAGAGTCGAGTCCCTTTCAAAGCGCGCCGGCATCGTCCTGAGCAACTTTTCCGCGGCAACCGCCATGAACGAACGCGGAGAGACTTTCCGCTCCCTGATGGGTCTCCACCCAGAAACCATCCGGTGGCTTCAGGAGGAAAAGATCGGCGTCCGGCGCGAGGACGGGGCCGCCGACCTTGACTGGATTCGCGCCATGCCGAAGGCCGAGCTGCACTGTCATTTCGGCGGCATTCTCACGCCGGGGCAGATGGTGCGCGTGTCCCTCTCCGAGAAGGACCGGGTCGAGGCCGCCCTAAGCGGATCGCCCCCCTTCCGGAACTGGCTCTCGAATCTCGAATCCCTGAGGCGGGGCAGGCAATGGGAGGCGCTTCGGAAGATCTGCGCGTCAAAGGCCGCCTTCCGCTCCCCGGTGCCCGGAATTCCCGCGCCTATCCCCATTTGCGCTTTTCTCGGACTCTTCGCGGATGACGTCCCCGCACTTGACGAACTGGTCTTTGGCCCCTACCGCGGTGAGAGCTCGTTTTGCGCCATAGGAATTCAGGCCTATGAGTCGCTTGGGGATTTCCAGGGTTCAGGCCTCCTCCAGAGCGAGTCCTGCATTCGCGCCGCATGCCAGTGCCTCCGGGAGCGTTGCCGCGAGTCCAACATCCTCTATTGCGAGGTTCGTTGTTCCCCTGCCAACTATGCGCGCGGGGGGCTGGACGAATCCGAGGTCGTTCGAATCATGCTTGATGAACTGGCCGACGGGGACGATGTCCGCTTCTCCTTCATCTTCATCGCCAGTCGCCACGGTGACGCAGCGCTTGTGGACCGCACAGTGGATCTCGTCCAGCGGCTTCGGTCGGATCCGCCACCGGCGGGCTGGTCGGGTGCCGAAGTCGACGACTTCCGCAAGCGGTTCGCCGGATTCGACCTCGCGGGCGAAGAAGGACGCGCCAAGGCGTCTGACTTCCGTGAAAAGTTCGACAAGTTGCTGCGCAGTTGTGTCAAGATGACCATTCACGCCGGGGAGACGGAACCCGCCGAAAGCATCTGGGATGCCGTTTACGGCCTCAACGCCGACAGAATCGGACACGGACTGACCCTTGAAGAGAACCCCGATCTGCTCGACAAGTTCCTTGACAGGAACATCGCCGTCGAGATGTGTCCGTCAAGCAACTACCAGATTCGCGGATACTGGGACGCCTGGGTGCCCGAGTCGAAAAGGCTTCCGTTCTATCCGCTGGCGGGTTATCTGGATCGCGGCCTGTGCGTGACGGTTAACACGGACGATCCGGGTATCTCGCGGACGACGCTGGACCGCGAGTATCTCAAGGCGGCCCGCATGACGCGGGGCGGGCTGTCGAAATGGCAGGTCCTCAAACTCATGCACAACGGTTTCGCCGCGTCGTTCGCGTCCTACGAGCGCCGGAGGGATCTCCTCAGGGAGGCCGGACGGCGCATTTTGGAGACATTTGAGAATGGAGACGACATACTGCCATGAATCCCGATGAAAAGGTCCTTTGCGTTCCTCGAGCCCAGTTTCCGCAGGGCTGGTTGTTGGAAAACGGCGCCCTTCGCCTCTGCAAAAGCGAATTTCTGAATGAAGCTCGGAACATGCAATGGACGTTCAAGCGCAGGGGCGATGCCGAAACTGACCCATCCTTCAAGCAAATTGTCCCCTATTGCATCGCGATGCGCAATGACGGCGCCGTGCTGGCCTATCCGCGGCACGGTTCGGAAACGCGGCTTCACGGACTCCACTCGATTGGTGTCGGGGGCCATGTCAACGACGGCGACGAGGTTGCAGGGAATCTTTACGAAACCCTCCTCAAGGGGGCGCGACGTGAAATAGGCGAGGAAATGGGGGAGGGTATGCCATGCGACCTGTCGTTCCTTGGCATTCTGAACGAAGAGGTCACTTCGGCCGGAGGCGTCCATTTCGGTGTCGTGTTTTCCCTTGCCGTTCCCGCGGATTTCCAACCGGGGCTTCTTCCCGAATTGGCGGGCGGTCGCTTCATGTCGATCTCCGATTTGGGCGCACTCTCGCTTGAACACTGGTCACGCCTTGCCCTCACACTCCTGTAAGGGGCGCCCCACATTTTCTCGTGACGCCATTGAAATCGCTTGAATCCAGGGCGACAAAGTGGTACAGTCAATATCGTCAATTCAGCCGAAAGGCTTTTGAGACGTGTACTCGTTGAAGTCCTTGAGGAACGGGTACCGTGTCTTGAAAAAAACTTGTCTGCACAGTTGGCCTTGTGGTAGAATCAAGTCAAGTTGTTGCGGAAAGGATTGTCCTTTTTCCTTCACCATAACCGTTGAGGCAATATGAGAACCTTCGTCAGAACCACATCTCGCTATGCCGAGGAGTCGCGAACCCACCATTGCGAAAAAGTCATTGAGCGTTTTCGGGAGCGCGCGGAGACGGCGGCCAGTTTTGAGCTTGATAAACACGACTTGTTCGGTTTTCCGGGGAATTACATAAAGAAACGTCATCAAAACTTCCGAACTATCTGCATTTTTGAGGAAAAGAGCATTTGTGGCCAGAAAGTCAAGTGCATTGTGGCCTTGCGCGTATTCCCACGGGGAAGCGCCGAATATGATCGATTCAAAGATGCTGGTTCTTCGGAATCCGAGCGCGCCAAAATAACTAGCCGTGATAAGGTGGATTGGAGTTCTTTGTGGAAGGAAATCGAGGAAATCCTGAAGCAACAGCCACTTCCCGCGCCACTCCCATCCCTTACCGGGGAGGAAATCAACTTTGTCAACCGCGAGGGCGGCCTGCTTCAAAAAGTATTTGAGTACCCCATATATGAAACGAAGAGCTGGGTTGACAAGACAAGTCAGTCTTTCGACGACCCGTTCAAGGTTGCGGAGACACTTGATAAACTCATAATGGGAATCGAAGTTGACGAAAACGAGTGCAGAAAAGAGATTCCCCTGACACAAATCCCATACGGCATCCAAGGCCATGATGAAGCGGAGCGGAAGAGCATAGAGTACTGCCGCTTGCGCGAACCAGAGTCGGGGCGCTTCGCTTGGTTCCTTGTGGGTCTTGGAACATCTGAAGAGCTTAAGAAGGCCCGGAAAGTGCTGGGAAATGCCCTTCCGGAAAATGGCGTTTCAGATTTCAACCGTTTGGCCAATGTTTGTCGGCGCGTCTATCCCTTCGACATGATTTACGACAAGGACCGTTGGGCGGAGATGGAGCGTGACCGCGAGGGGAATTTCGTCCTGTCTGAGGAGGAACTCCGCATTGTCTCGGGACCTGTCCAGTTCCCCTTGTTTGTCACCGGGCGGGCGGGAAGTGGTAAGTCCACCATGTTGCAATACCTCTTCGCCGATTTCTTCTTTCGCTATTTGGAGCAACACAAGGAGGCAGGGGAATCGCTACTTCCCCCGGCATACTTGTCCTACAGCGACAACCTGGTTGAAAATGCCCAGCATTTGGCCGAAGTCCTGTTTGAAAAAAACCATGCGTTCCAGACCAACCTGCAGAGAATTGAGCTTGGATTCCAAACCGATGTCAAGCCCCTTCTTCCAACCTCCTTCCAGACATTCCAGCGGCTGGTTCGGCACTGCATTGAAGAGCAAAGCCCCGAAGTGTGCGCCACTCGTTTTCGCCCAGAGAACCATGTTTCCTATGCCCGTTTCCGCACATTGTGGATGAATGCTTTTGGAAGAGACAGAAGTGCGTTTCACGATTTTGGTCCCGAACTAAGTTGGCATGTCATCCGCACCTACATAAAGGGATGGGACAGCGAAGCGTTTTGCGACCATGAGGATTATGCCGAAATCGGGGCCAAGAACCAAAGCGTCGGAGTGGAAGTTTTCCACAACATCTCATCGCGTGTCTGGCCCTGGTATCAGAAACTCCAGCAGGAGCAGAACCTCTGGGACGATCAAGATCTTGTCCGATACTGCCTTGCCCCTGACGATGATTCGGCCGAGACATGTGTCCATGAACGGTTTTCCGCCATTTTTTGCGATGAATCCCAAGACTTTACCCGCATTGAAACTGACTTGATTCTGCGCCTATCTTCATTCGCCCATCGAAGAATCGATGGCGATCAATTGATCCAGAAGCTGCCCTTTGTTTTCGCTGGCGACGAATTCCAGACTTTGAATCCAACGGGGTTTAGCTGGGACTCCCTTCGTTCGTACTTCACTGATAGGCTTTGCAAGGCAATCCAACGAACTGGGTCCTTTGCCGCCCCCGATCCTGTAAATCTCAAGAAGAATTACCGTTCGACCCCGCCCGTAGTCCGTCTCGCCAACAGACTCCAGCTGCTTCGCCAGACACGGTGCAACATCGGCGCAAACGCGGAGCCCCAAGAACCATTTGACACAGAAGCAAATGCTGAACCGGTTTTCTGTCTAGACGCCACGGACCAAGCGGTCTGGGACAGGCTCGTTCAGTTGCATGTCTCTCTGATTATTCCCTGCGCTGACGGGCAGACCCCAAAGGATTTCCTTGAAAACTCTCCAGCGAAAGGAATGCTCTCGTTCTACGAAGATGGAACTCCCCAGGGTATGACAGTTTACAATCCCATTCAGGCAAAAGGTCTTGAATATCCTGCGGTCGCAATCTATGGTTTCGACCAGGAGATGCCTGCTGAACTCAGCGTCACCCATCTTCTCAATTGGTTCGATCAGAAATCGGACAAATGCAGGGAACCGGATCCCTCCACGGAAATTGAATTGAAGTATTTTCTCAGCAATGCCTATGTTTCGGCAACCCGTGCCAAGCAGAAGCTGTTCATCTTAAGCGATTTTTCCACGTCATCCTTCTGGGCATTCGCACATGCAGATCCAAATGGGTCTCTTCACGACAATGCCGATCTTCTTCAACAACGGATGCTGGGGACCTTGCGGAATCCGGAGGAATGGCAACCGCAATCTTCGGAAGAAACAATGCTTGGATATATCTTGAAAGGGAGTCTGGATGGCATTTCAGAAGACGGTTTTGTCGATGCGCATGTTGCCGCGAAGACGGCTGAAACGCGAGGCCTTGCGTTGCTCGACCCTGGCCTGATGCGGCAGGCGGCGGCGCGCTATCGTGAACTGAAGGAGACAAGGGATGAAACTCGGTGCGAAGCATACGCATGCTTGTTCGACTCGCGCTTCGGAGACGCAGGAAGACTATTCCTTGATGCCGGAGAAGGGAATGAGGCCGTGTCCGCTCTTTGGCAATCCCTCGGTAATCCCCTGAATGAGGCAACGCTACGCGAGATTGCCGGAATACGGAACATAGCCCGGATTGAGAATAGAATTGCGACGGTCGCCCTCCAAGCGACACTGCCGCTTCCTGAAATTAGGCGGACTCTTAATGGACTACTTGCAATCCTGGATAACAATCAGACTGTGAAGGATCGGGATTTCGTAAACCAAACTGCGTCAGTTTGGCAGTCTGTCCTCGCATATATGATTGAAAAGGCACCTCATGTTTCAGACAATGACAGCCAATGTGTGCGGGATATACTTTTGCTGTCAAAGCGGGTGGCTAGTTATGGCATTCTCATTGCGACGCAACTGCTGGCGTCAATTGCATACAACGCGGGTCTTTTCAGAGACGCTGTTGAACTTTGGAAGAAAACGAGGAGGTCGAATCATGGTTATGAGTACCCGTCTGATTTCCATGTTGCGCTTGCGAAAACCGAAGACTATCCCGATGTGCTAACTCATTGGAGAAATTCAAAGACCGCCAACTGGTCCCGCGTCGTTTTGGACATTTTCCATGAGCATAGGTATTCCTATGCCAAACCTCTTACGGAGGATATCCTTCGCATTATTGGTGAAGCCGCGATAAGGGAAAAAGACTGTGAAATAATTTCCAAACTTCTGCCGCGTAGAATGGCGAAGGCGCAGTCGGTTGAGGAAGCGAGCCTGATACTCGGCGATGTATCCTCTGCCGGGCTGAAGGTTAATGAGCGGGCCGTTCTTGAGTTAGTACGATACCGCACTGTCAAGAACGCAGAATTCACAGGTGACGCCAGTCTCACTCCTCAATTGGTTCAAGATTTCTACGCCGTACTGGAAGCTTCGGCGCTGATGCGCAGCTCGGCCAAGCGGGAGAAAATCAAGAAAAGACTAGAAGTGTCTGGTGGACGCGTTCACGGCATCCTTGAAGAGGAACTCGGTTCGTTCCTCGAAAACAAATGGAACTCGCTTTTGCTCCACGAAGTTGGTCGCATTTTCGAATCCCCGGAACTAGGCATTCAACATCATGTTGCGGCAGCCTGTTACGAGTGGATTAAGGATAAAGCGACAATAGCGGGTTGGTTCCGCAAGGAAATCGACAAAAGATGGATCGTCTGTCGCGAAAGGCAACTGGAAAGCGCAAAGGATCCCGAGAATCTTGAACGAGAAATCCAGAACGCACGCCGTAAGTTGGTTCAAGAGAAGGGTCTGGTGTCAGAAACGGAACTACTCCCTTCTGTTCCTGAGTTCAACTGGGTTTTCTTCTTCAATGATGTCCTGACTGATCTCCCCATGGAATCTGTTCGCAGTTCTGTCCCCTTACCAGATGAGCAGGTTGTTCCCCAAACGCCTGGGGACAACCAGGACGAACTATCCTTCGCGAAGGATCAGTCATCGGCAGAGGGATTGACGACCGGAGACAGCGAACCTGCCACTGTTGCAAAAAAAGCCGTTAGTCAGGAAGATGCTAGCAAGACATCCGGCGCAACTGCCATTGAGGTGGCAACCGAACCCCAACAATTGCCCGCTTCTCCTGTACCGCCTCCAGCTTCGGCTCAAAAATACTTCGAATACTCGGTTCCTGGCCTTCCTGAATACTCTTTCCGCTATAAACCTGGTACCGAGCTTGTATTTGGATATCGGACAGATCAGGACGATCTTAGGCTCAGATTTCGATCGGCGCTGATTCCTGATGGAGGCGATTTTGTCGTGAGAAACAAGCGGCTCATTACCGAAGATGGCCTTGAGACGCCATTTGATGTGACGGTTGAGTCTCATTCAATTTGTTTTCTCATTCGCGAAAGCGGTGTGTCACTGGTCTTTCCTTTCAAACCATAACCGATTGTTTTGCTTGCTTACTCATTGTTCCGGAATCGGACGCTTAAACAGATTATCTTTTGATTAATCTGCATTAATGGCGTATCATTTTACTGTGATGTGAAGTTTGAGTCCAGGCATAATGTAGGACCGACAACGGGGAAGCTTGCCAGAAGACAGATTCGGCAAGGCTGAGGCCCTAGAACATGCGAGTGGATGAGCACTCAGCAAAAAGGGCGACATCAAGCAGGCGCAATCCAGATAGGAGCGCAAGCGGAGGCAATCCACGCCTAAGTGCGGGATTGATTTAGCGTCTGTAGCGAAGAAGCCTTGTCAGATTCCGCAAGAATCTTCCGTATAGATATTGATGGGCCATTTTGGCAGGCTCTTCTAAACCTACGACACACAACCCCAAGGGATTCACCATGAAGCACATTGCACCCCATGTCGCCGTTTTTGCGTGGCATTTGCAACCTCGGTACCGGCCCTTTTGCAGGGATGCCACAGAAAACGATGGGAAACGCCAATCGTTTTCACTTCATTATGAACGGATATTAACCGACCATGAGTTGACACTTGATGTAGATCCGAAAGACGGAAAAGCCGAACCCCTGGCCTATCTTATCGGCAGCCTGGTCGAGCTTGGAATGGATACATTATGGCCAGACAAGAACGGATATCCGCCAATCGGTCCGATAGAGGGGATGATAGATAATGTGCGGCATGAAAAGAAATCGAAAGTTGCCGCGTCACACTGACACACCCAGCCACAGGTGGAAACATTGAACTGCTTGTCCTTATTTCAGGTAAGAGAGGAACACACCATGAAGAACAGCACTGACACCATTCACAACAGCGGCCGCGCCAGCGTGGCGGGATCAATTCTCGCTTTGGCGCTCGCCATCATAGGCTTTATCCTGCTGAAGAACGCGGGACGCAAACTTGACGAGGTGGGCCACGCCGAGCCCCCGATCAAGGTCGTCGTCGAGCCGGAACCTGCGCCTGCACCTTCTCCCAGTGCCGAGGAGATTGTCCGCTACCGGAAGGATGTGGAGGCGGTGCTAGCAGACTATGACCGTGAGGTCGCCCGCGCCGCTGAAGACTTCCGCAAACGCTTCAACGAGGGGCGCGCGGACTTCACCGCCGTGCGGACGCGCCTTTCCGATGTCGTGAAAGAATACCACCAGTTCGGCAAGGTCAAGGATGTCGTCGTCGCCGTCGCCACGGACAAGGTCAGAAAGACCAACCATCTCGGCGAACTGGTGGAAGCGGACTTTATGGTTCCCGTCTTCACGCCAGCCTTGGAGGCGACCGGTAAGATGGACGGCGCCTACGCGGCTCTGCGCTCTGACCTTGAGCAATCGCGGAAAAAGGCTGTGCAACGCCTTGAAATCGCCGCGCGCAATCTGTCCGGTGCGCCAATCGCGCCCGACCTTATGAAAACGCTGAACGAACGAACCGAGAAGGTCGTCAAGGGCGTCCAGTCTGCCATTTCGACTGTGGCCGAAGGTGGCGTGGCAATAGGCGTCGCTGGCGGTTTGGAACTTGCCTTCATTGCGTCCACGGCAAGATCAATTGCGACAATCTGCACCCGCGTCGCGGCCAAGGCGACAGCAAGCGCCACCGCGCCCGCCGCAGACGGCCCCTTGCCAATCGGCGACATCATAGCAGTGGCCGGTCTCATTTGGACGGCATACGACATTCGAGAACTTACCCACACCATGCCCAGGAAGTTGCAGACTGCCCTTGAACAGAGCGTGGATGGGATGGAGGCGGATGCGATTGTCGGCACCAAGGATCCGGCGAAGCGCGTGATAGGCATCTACAAGGCGGAAACAGCCGAGATGCGTCGCGCCGCCTACGCGGCACTCAACTGAGAAGTTTAACTGTGAAGGAGAATAGCACCATGAACGAAGACCGCACAACGACGGAGAAGAACCACATGAACGACAACGCAACGGAGAACACCCGCATGAATGCCAACATGAAGCGCGGAAACAGTATCAACGGCAGTCGCGCAGTTCGCGCGGCAACCATCGCCTCAATCGCAGCCTTTGCGGTTTCAGCCATTGCCGGGCCGACTGCGGCAGCGGGCAAGGTTGTTGCCAAGCCGATAACCAAGGCTGCTGGCAGGGAGGTCGTCGAAAAAGCCGCCCGCGAAGCGGCCGAAAAGGCTGCCCGCGAAGTCGGGGAGAAGATCGCGCGCGAAGTAGCCGAGAGAGCTGCTCGCGAAGGATCGGAGAAAGTCACGCGTGAATTGGCCGAAAGGGCTGCCCGCGAAGGTGCTGAGAAGATTGCGCGTGAGGCTGGGGAGAAGGTCGCGCGTGGTACTACGGCCAAAGTGGCCTCCCGCACGGCGGGCGAAAGGATCGTCGAAACTGTAGCCAAGCCCAAGGTCCTCTTGGCGGCTGGTGCCGGAACGGCGGTTGTGGTGGGAAGTCACAACGTGTCGAAAGGAGCCCGCAATGCCATGGAGAATGTTGGCGAGGTCGTACGCGACATCGCCGAAAACCACCCCGAGATGTTGCCCGAAGTCATAAAGCAAGGCGGCAAGCCCGTCACGGCCGCGGCCCATGCGACAAGTGGCGTGATCTTTCTCCTGTTTGCCTTAATTGCGCTCTGGTTCTTCCTGCCCGCCATCCGCTTGGCACGTGCCCGGATGGCGGCAAGGGCGACAAAGCTCGCGCGTAAAGAGCCACATCGTGACGGAGTAGGACAGACTATGTCGCAAGGCGACATAGTCGAAGCCGAGTACGAAATGCGAGGCTAGTCCACTTTATTTTGAAGTTCACTGGCATATAATAGGGGGATGACCCCCAAAGGGACTCTGCAACAAGGAGCACAGACATGACGAAAGAGAACCAGAAGAAGAATCGCAATGCCACAAAACCCAACAAGACCCAGGAGAGGCGAACAGGCGGACAGAACGTGATCCGCAAGGACCTCTTCGACTTCTACAAGGCGGAGCGCCCCGACTCAACGGTTGTGAGACTCATAGAGGAGGGGCGCCTTGCGGCCTGGCACTCGGACACGGGGGCCACCGTGGTCTTTGTCAAGGCGCCTTTAACGGACCTTGAAATGATGCTGGCAGAGATCGCAATGCTTCCTTCCGACAAGTACAAAATCGACACCCAGGGCCGTAAGCTAGACGGGATGTCGTTCAGGGCCGAGGATAGCTCTGGCATGTCCTACTACGTTCTGGCGTTAACCAGGGACTATAGCTTCCGCGATGGAATGCCTGTCTTGGCGCACGAAGCCACGCACACGGCGGTCAAACTTCTCAATGACCATAGGTTGACGCTCGACGTTGACCCGGAGAACGGTCACGCCGAACCCTTGTCCTATCTTGTCGGCACCTTGGTCGAATTTGGAATGGATACATTATGGCCAGACAAGAACGGAATTCTGCCGATTGGCCCAATAGAGGGAATGATAGACAAGGTGCGGCAGAAAAAGAAATCGAAAGTCGCCGCGTCACACTGACACGTCGGCTACGGTTACTTTGACCTACTAATCAAGGAGACTCAGAAATGAGCAATATGAAGGGAAGGCTACTACCGCTCATGGCGGCTTGCGTACTGGCGGCGGAATGTCGTGAAAGCGGAAAACCCAATGCCATGCTTTTTCCCGCACCATTCGGGAATGTCAACCTTGGCATGACTGAAAGCGATTTCAAGACCATCTGTCCGGAAGCCACCAAGAACGAGACAAACGAGTATGCGACATGGACATATTGGGAAGTCGCGGGTGCAGGCGGATTCGAGGATGCTTCGTTTGGGTTCTTGCCGACTGCGGGAACTACGGGTACGAAGTTGAGTTACGCAATGTTAAGCTATAATTCCGGAATTCCGGTCCGGATGGTGCTTGCGGAGGCGAAGAAACGTCTCGGCGAGGTTTCAGCTCAAACAACCTTGTTCGACGGCGACCTTTGTTTCCAGTGGACGTGGCGGTTTGGCCAGAATGAAACGACTCTGCTCTTTTGGCCATGGGCTAAAGACGGCACGTCGCTCCAGTGGCGAATCAGCGACAAACCTGGTGCCTCGTCCGCACACGACGGATTCCTGCCGAAGCTGGACATCCCAGAAGGGGCGTGGGCGGGATTCAAGACTATTGGCAACTACTTGGACGCTTTTGATCTGTTGTATCTGGCAGAGACTCGCCAACTTACTGAGGCGCTAGCAGGGTGGGAGACTTTCAAGCCTTTCGATTTGGAAGCCGTAGCATTGGCTGATGACGACGCGAAGGAGACTTTGCGCTGGTACTGGATTATCGGAGTAGAGCCTGTCAAAATCGCACCTCTTCCACCGTGGTTTGCCATAGGGGCAGACGCATCGTGGATTGCGAACCTCGGCACTAATGGCGTTGCAAGGGCTATTCCGGAATCGCGGCGGTCAGCCATTCTCGACATTCTCTCTGAGCGAGAGCATGACATCGCCAAAATGGCCATGACTTCGGCTCCATTCGCGCATGAGAGGCGGGCGGCGCTTTGGACGGAAGCCTGGGGCGGAATGCGCGTGGACTGGACCGCCGTCGCCGATTGGCCGATAGGTGACTCGCCTGCCGCAAAGGCCGTGCGGACATGGATAGAGGAAAGGCTGAGATTTGACCGCAAGTCCTTTGATGGGACGCCTTCGCTGACACCAACGCCGTATTCCAATGCGGAATTTGCTACAATGCTGAAAAGTTCGAGGCGTTGTCAGATTGCGCAAGACTTTTCCGTATTGATATTGATGAGCCATTTTGGTAGACTCATCGTAACTTTAGGACAACCAACTCAAAAGGATTCACCATGAAGCACATCTCACAACCCGCCGCCGTTCTTTGCGCGGCACTCGCCACAACGGCACCGGCCCTTTCGCAGGAGAAGCAGGAGAAACCGGAAAACGACCCCCTCAATGCCATCGTCAAGATCGAGGCGAGCACCACCGCCGCCAATATCTACCGGCCTTGGCAAACCATCACGGACGGAGGGTCTGGTTCCGGCGTCGTCATCCGGGACGGCCATATCCTCACCTGCGCGCATTGCGTGGCCGACGCCTCCTACATCCGCGTCCGCAAGCACAACGAGGATTCGCTCTACCACGCGACGGTCGCCTTCATCGACAACGACGCCGACCTGGCCCTTGTCAAGGTCGACGACCCTGCGTTCATGCGCGACATCTCGCCCATGTCGATAGGCGATACGCCAAACGTCCAGGACGAGGTCCTCGCCATCGGCTATCCAAGGGGCGGGACGGACATCTCCTTTACGCGCGGCATCATTTCGCGCATCGAGGACATCCGCTACACGCACGGCTGGATATGGCTTCTCGGCATCCAGATCGACGCCGCCCTCAACCCCGGCAACAGCGGCGGCCCCGTCGTCGACATGGAAACGGGCGCCATCGTGGGCATCGCCTTCCAAGGCGACAAGGAGGGCGAGGCCCTTGGCTATATCGTTCCGCCGGACATCATCCGACATTTTCTCGCCGACATCGAAGACGGCCGCGTCGATGGGTTTTCCGACAACCTTTTTGCGGAAGACCAACTCGAAAGCGAAAGCAAACGCCGCTATTACAAGATGTCAGATGGAATGAGCGGTGTCATTGTGGAGGACGTGAGGAAGGTGCTTGGCGACGATTCCGTCAAGCCTGAGGACATCATTCTCGAAATCGACGGCTTCAAAGTCTCCAACAACGGGAAGATCAGGATCAAGGGCAACCAGCCGCGGTCCATCTTCTACCCAATCTATCTCCGGCAGATAGGGGAGCAAGTGCCTGTCAAGGTCCTTCGCAACGGCGTCGTCGTCGAGACCTCAATACGCGCAGCGAAGCGCGACATGCGCATTCGCCGCTGGATGTACGACCGCAAGCCGGACTACTTCCTCTTCGGCGGACTGGTCTTCACCACGGCCTCCTACAACTATATGGTCACGTCGAAGGCGGACTTCCACGAGGACATCTCCGAGGACAAGGAGTTCGAAGGCGACGAAGCCGTTGTTATATCCGATGTCCTGTCGCATGTCTGCATGGAAGGATACCTTGGGTGCGACGAAAGTCTTGTGAAGACCGTCAACGGGACGAAGGTGAAGAACCTCCGGCACCTCGTCGAGTTGATTGAAGGCTGTCCCGACGGTTTCGTCTGCTTCGGAATCGACCGGGGCAACGACTGGGACTCGAAGATCATCGTCGACGCGAAGGAACTTCGAGAGGCCACCCCCGTCGTCATGGCGCGCTACCAGATACCCGCCCACCGCAGCGAGGACCTCCGCGCCGAGCGTAGGCCGTAGCGGCCTCAATACGATGGCACGAAATTCTAGATTTTGAATTTCGTGCCATTTCTTTTTCAGTATTTAGATGGCACGAAATC
>JAEEGL010233100.1_pt1 | contig 16838 bp, 12 predicted proteins | sample 9134231 | NCBI WGS metagenome assembly JAEEGL01 (sample SAMN16246548, study PRJNA631951) | gut metagenome | biome: gut microbiome; feature: rumen; material: fiber-attached | host: Bos | place: Iran: Karaj | collected 2018-10
CTGAGAAGCGTCTGCACAGTAGAATTGTGCGTTTGTGATGCCGTTTAATTCGGCATTTATTTTTGCATCTCTGACAGCAGGCTCCACTATTTCAACACCTATAATTTTCTTTGCGCTTTTTGCCATTGAAAGCCCTATTGTACCTGCGCCGCAATACATATCAAGCACAGTCTGAGTTCCGTCGAGCTGTGCATATTCCGCCGCCCTTTTATACAGCTTTTCTGCCTGAGCGTGATTTATCTGATAAAACGAAAGCGGAGAGAGCCTTATTTTCACTGAGCAAAGCTCGTCATAAATATAATCCGAGCCGTAAACGGTTTTACACTCTTCACCTAAAATCACATTATTGCCGGCTGTGTTGATATTCAAAACTATGCTTTTAATATTTTCAATCTCCGCAAGCCTCTTTACAAGCTCGTTTTCTTTCGGGATTTCCCTGCCGTTGATTACAAGGCAGACCATAATCTCCTTTGAAACTGCGCCCTGACGGATATAAATATGCCTTAACAGACCTTTGCCCGTTTCGCTGTCATAGACAGGCACGCCGAATTCAATAATCCATTTTCTGATTATCGCAACAATATCTGCAAAAATTTCGGGCTGTAAAACACAGTCACGGCAATCTGTAATTCTGTGCGTATGCAGTGCGTAAAAGCCGATTTTAAGCTCTCTGTCAAAGCTTACGGGATATTCCGCCTTGTTTCTGTATCGGGTAAGCTCGTCAGGTTCAATATAACCGTCAAGCTTCTTGTCAATGCCGCCGATTCGTTTAAATGCGTCCTCAACTCTTTTGATTTTAGTCTGCTTTTCGGCTTCATAGCTTATATGTCTGTAAGCACAGCCGCCGCACGAGCCTGCGCACTCGCAGTCGGGCGCAATTCTGTCCTTTGAAGGCTTGAGAATTTTAACGCATTTGCCGATAGCATAGGTGCTTTTGACCTTGATTATATGCACAAGCGCTCTGTCGCCTGCCGCAGCGCCCGAAACGAATACAGCCATCCCCTCAAAGCGGCCGACTGCGCTGCCCTGAGAGGTGAAATCTTCAATATATAATTCTATTTCGTCATTTTTCCTGAGCATGGTTATATTCCTGTATGCAAAACGGGCAGAGCGTGTCTGCCCGTATTTTGATGTTTTGTTATCTTCCTAAATAGCCCATCGGATTTACTCTTCTGCCGCCTACATAAACCTCAAAATGAAGGTGCGGACCGGTAACATTACCGGAGGAACCGATATTACCGATAGGCTGACCTGCGGAAACATGCTGACCTGCGGAAACCTTCATTGAGCCGGGCATCATATGAGCGTATCTTGTGGAAAGTCCGTTGCCGTGGTCAATAAGCACATTGTAGCCCCAGCTGCCGTGATAGCTTGCCGAAACAACCGTACCGCCTGCCGCCGCAACTATTGTAGCGCCCGTACTGTTTCCGCCCGGCTTGACAATATCGATACCGCCGTGATTTCTTCTGCCGCCGAAGCCTGAAGATACGCTGTAAGCGCCTATTGCGGGCCATACAAATCTGCCGCCGTAGCTTGTAACCGAGCCGCCGCTTGAATAGCTGACCGTGCTGCTGTATCTTGAAGAAGCATACGCCTTTGTGCCGACCTGAATTTTCTCGGAAACGGGCTCTCTTGTGGTAACTCTCGAAACCTCTTTGACGGAAACTCTTACGCCGTCAATATAAGTTACAAGCTCGGTAACCTGCTGCTCACCGTTTGAGCCCTTCTGTACGGTCTTGTTGACGCCCTTATACAGACTTGCATTTTCGACCTTGACGGTCTGATACGGTATGCTTACTGTTCTTACCTCTGTTCTTGTAACCTGAACTCTTACGAAATTAACATCACTTGAAATAAGAATACTGTCGCCTACATGAATTCTCTCAGCAACGGAAGGATTAAGCTCATAAACCTTTGCGGTTGAAATGCCGAATTTCTGGGCAATACCCGAAATTGTATCGCCTGCCGCAACGGTATAGTAAACTGCTTCGCTCTTTTTGGTAGCGAGCTTGTCCGCAAGCTTTGCGGCATCCCAAACGGTATTTTCGTTGTCGGGATACATACCCTGAACATAGCTTATATCCTCAACAAAGCTCACAATGTCGCCCTCGTTTGCATTGTAAGCGGAAAGTATATTGTCAAACACCGTTACGCCGTCGCTTTCATTTTTAACTGCGCAAAGGAATTCACCGTCGATATAAATACCGCAGGCATTGGTTATATTGCTGTCGGAGCGCTCTATAATTCTGTTGCAGATAGCCTCAGAGTCGCTCAGGTCTGTAAATTTAACGGGCACAATTTTATATTGGGCGGTCTTGATAAGCGTTTCGCCCTCATTTGCGGCAATAGCGGTCTGCAATCTCTGCGTAGCCTTGTCCTGAGCGTTAAGATAAACTACCTCATTATCGACACAGCCTATTTCTGCATTGTTATAGGTAATTTTAAGACCTAATTTCATTGAATTCCAGTAATGCAGCACGCTGAGCAGAACAACAAGAGCCAGAACGGGCGTAACAACATTTGTGAGCACCGAGAACACAAGTCCGTGCTTTGCAAACGCTTTTTTGACATAGCCGCTGAGCACGCCTGCGCCCTGCTTTTTTGACTTTTTGAAGCTGTCCTTAATATCGGTTGAAACGGCTCTTGCCTCGCCGAAAAGCTCCTTAACCTCGCCTGTTACCGCCTTAACAGAGCCTAAAACGAAACGGTCAAGCACCAGAACAACGGCAGACAGAAGCGCGCCGAGCGCCTTGACGGGCTTAGCTAAAAATCTTATAAGCCTTCTTGAAAAGCGGGTAATGTACCTCGCCGTAAAAAGACCTAAAATATACAGTTTTTTATAAATATATTCAAACATAAACTCTCCGCAAAACGCTTTGATTTAACTGCAATTTTTATTACATTATAAATAACTGAATTATTTTACCACAAATCAAAAAATTTTTCAAGTTTTGCATATTTTGGCGCAGTCAGAGCGTCCCGAAAACAAAGCACCTGCCGTACGGCAAGTGCTTTTGAGCCTGGATATTATATTTTGAAACACTTGTGAATATCGTGCTCCTCGCCTATGACAAAAGCGACATCGTCAGTCTGCATAAAGGTGTCGGGCGAGGGAATAAACACATCACCGTTACGCTTAACCGTAAGAATGTTGACATTGTATTTTTTTCTTATATCAAGCTGAGCAAGAGTTTTGCCGTACCAGTCCCTCGGGACTTTCAGCTCATAAATTGAATAGCTGTTGTCAAGGCTTATAAAATCAAGTATGCTGTCAGAAGCGTATTTCGTAGCTATGCGTACAGCCATCTGTTTTTCGGGATAAACTACCTCGTCTGCGCCGTTGCGCAAAAGGAATTTCTGCTGCAAATCGTTAGTTGCACGGGACACAACCTTTTTTGCGCCCAGCTCGCTTAAAAGAGAGGTCGTTTCCAGCGAGCTCTGAAACAGACCGCCCAGAGCAACAATGCAGACATCATAATTGCCGACGCCCAGAGAGCGCAGAAACTCCTCGTTTGTGCCGTCTCCTATTATTGCGTTTGTTACAAAGGGAAGTATTTCGTTTATTCTTTCCTCGCTGACATCAACCGCCATAACCTCGCAATGAAGCTGCTCCATGCGTTTTGCAACATGGCTGCCGAATTCTCCTACGCCGATAATTAAAGCTGTTTCCATAAAATAATCTCCTAACCGACTGTTATTTTTTCAAGCGGCAGACGGGAATGGTTACTGTCTGCCGAGGGTAATGCCGCATAGATAAGCGTGAGCGCACCCACTCTGCCGAAGAACATTAAAATCATAAGTATTGCCCTTGACAGAATTGAAATCTCGCCCGTTATTCCGAGAGTAAGACCTACCGTGCCTATTGCCGAGGCCGTTTCAAACAGGCAGGTGAGCAACGGCAGATTTTCTATTCTGCTTATTACAAGTCCGCTGCCGAAAAACAGAGCAAGATATGCAAAAAGTATGGCGCCCGCCGTTCTGACCGTTTCCTCGGAAATTCTTCTTTTGAAGCACTGAACATCATTTCTTCTGCTGAATACCGTAACGGCTGCAAAGAACAGCACCGCAAAGGTCGCTGTTTTGATACCGCCCGCCGTTGAACCGGGTGAGCCGCCTATCAGCATAAGTGTAATCATAATTGCTCTGCCGGATTCATCCATAGCGTTTAAATCCTGCGTGTTGAAGCCTGCCGTTCTTGCCGTAACAGACTGAAAAAACGAGCTGAGCGTTCTTTCGCCTAAATCAAGACCGCCGTATTCAAAGAAAAAGAAATAAAGTGCGGGCAGAATTATAAGAAAAGCCGAAGTTGCAAGCACAACCTTGCTTTGCAGAGTGTAACGCTTCAGTTTGTGCTTCTGCACGGCAATATCGTTCCACACAAGGAAACCTATACCGCCGATTATTATAAGCAACATAATAATTATGTTGATATAAGCGTTTGCGCCGTACGAGGTCAGCGAGGAGAACGGCTCACGGACTCCCATCAGGTCAAAGCCTGCGTTGCAAAATGCCGAAATCGAGTGAAAGAGCGAGTACCAAATACCCTTAACTATACCGAAATCCCTGCAGAATACGGGAGCCATAAGCGCAGCGCCCGTAAGCTCGATTATTACGGAAATTTTCACAATAAAGCCCGTCAGTTTTACAATTCCGCCAACCTTGGGCGCAGAAATCGCTTCCTGCATGGTGCTTCGCTGCCAGAGTCCGATTTTTTTGCCCGACGCCTTTATGACGGCAAGACCTACCGTAATAACGCCCATACCGCCTATCTGAATAAGAATAAGTATTACCGCCTGACCGAAAAGAGACCAGTAGGTAGCCGTATCCTTAACAACAAGTCCCGTAACGCAGGTTGCCGAAACCGCCGTGAACATAGCGTCCGCAAATGAGGTCATACATCTTTCACGGGATGAAATCGGCAGCATAAGCAGCAGCGTACCGAGCATTATAAGCACAAAGAAGCTGAGAATTATTACCTGAAACGAGGACATAGCTTTCCGTTTTGCGCGGTTTTCCTTTTTTATCATTTCACACCTCTGTAGTTGTGAGTAATAAGCAAATTAACATTGTTATTCTATCATAACTGCCTGTTCTTTTCAACTGAAAATCACATCTGCAGTTACATTCCGTAATTCTCGGAAAACATACGGTCAACCTGTTTTCGCAGTTTCCCGTGCTCGGGCAAACTGAGGGTTTTGTCTTTTTCGATTATCTCTGCCGCCGACCTCTGCGCTCTCATTAAAAGCTCGGTATCGGTTAAGATGTCCGCAAGTGAGAGCTTGGGAAGTCCGTGCTGGCGCTTTCCGAAAAAGTCGCCCGGTCCTCGCATTTTCAAATCCTCGTTGGCAATCTTAAAGCCGTCCGAGGTTTCGCACATAATTTTAAATCGCTGAGTTGCCTCTTCGTTTTTTGCGTCCGAAATAAGTACGCAGGTCGATTTTTCCGAGCCTCTGCCTATTCTGCCCCTCAACTGATGCAGCTGAGAAAGTCCGAAACGCTCGGCATTTTCAATTACCATTACCGCCGCATTGGGCACATCCACGCCGACCTCGATTACAACCGTACAGACAAGCAGCTGTATGGTGCCCTGAGCAAAATCACGCATAATTATGTCCTTGTCGGCTGACTTCATTTTACCGTGCAGAAGTCCCACCCTGTAATCCCTGAAATAACCCTGAGAGAGAATTTTATAGTATTCCTCGGCAGGCGTGATATTAAGCTCCTCGCTCTCCTCGACAAGCGGACAGACAACATAAGCCTGCAAGCCTCTGTCAAGGTGCTTTTTAAGAAAATTATATATTCTTTCATGGTAGTCTGCCGTTACCTGATAGGTTTCAACCTCTTTTCTGTTGGGCGGCAGCTCGTCCAGAATTGACACATTAAGGTCGCCGTACATAATCATGGCAAGCGTTCTCGGAATCGGCGTTGCCGACATAACATAGATGTGCGGATTGTCGCCCTTTGCCGCAAAATTCGAACGCTGAGCTACACCGAAACGGTGCTGCTCGTCAGTGATTACAAGTCCGAGATTTTCAAACGCAACATCTTCCTGAATAAGCGCATGAGTGCCGATAATAAGATTTATTTCGCCGCTTTCAAGGGCCGCCTTTACGGCTCTTTTTTCACTCGCTTTAAGGCTGCCCGTAAGCAAACCGACTTTTATGTCGGTGTTTTTGAACAGCTTTAAAAATGTTCTGTAATGCTGTTCGGCAAGCACCTCGGTAGGCGCCATCATAGCGCATTGCCAGCCGTTTTTCGCCATGGAATAGATAAGCGCCGCCGCAACTGCGGTTTTGCCCGAACCGACATCGCCCTGAAGAAGTCTGTTCATGGGCTCGTCTTTTTTCATATCCGCAAGCGCCTCGCCTATCGCCCGTTTCTGAGCGTTTGTAAGTTCGAACGGCAGGCAGGAAAGAAATTCGTCCGTGTAATCCTTTTTCAGCACACATGAGGTCTTTAAAGTGTGCGTTCTGTTTTTTATTGACAAAAGTCCCAGCTGCAAAGCGAAAAGCTCGTCAAAAATCAGACGGTTTCTTGCCCTTTCGAGCGCCTCGTAGCTTTCGGGAAAATGTATGTTTCTTATTGCAAAATCAAGTGAGGGCAGACGGTTTTCTTCAATTACCGACTGCGGAAGAAATTCGGGTATCTGCTCAATATTTTCAAGCGCAGTTTTAACACATTTTTCAATCGCCTTTGAATTGAGTGTGCTTGACTGCGGGTAAATCGGCTTTATTCCCGAGCCCGAAGGCTCCTTCTGAAAAATCGGGGACACCATTTCCCTTGCGCCGTATCTGTTGACGGTTATTTTACCGAAGAAATAATATTCCTCGCCCTCTTTGAGCATATTGTTGATGTATTTATTGTTGAAAAATGTCAGATTTAAAAGCCCGTAGCCGTCGGTAATCATGGTTCTTGAAAGAATTTTACCGCCGGGAATTCTCACCTTTGAGGGCGTGTCGCTGACGATTGCCTTTATGCAGCAATTCTCGTTAAGCGGCGCTTCCCTTATGGGATAAACCTTGCTCCAATCCTCATAACCTCTCGGATAATAACGCAAAAGAGCGCCGACAGTGTCAACCGAAAGCTTGTGAAAGCTCTCAGCCTTGACCGAGCCTACGCCCTTGAGATATCTTATGTCAGTTGAGAAGTTCATATAAGACCTCTTGCTTTATTCTACCGAAATAACAAAATAATAAACGGGCTGACCGCCGTAAACTGCGCTCACTTCAATATTCGGAAAACGCTCGGACAGTCTTTTGACAAGCTGCTGCGCCGTGTTTTCGTCGGCGCCCTCGCCGTAATAAACCGTAACAAGCGTGCCGTCATGCTTTTTGACAAGTCTGCGTGCGGCTCTGTAAGCAGCGGTAACAATATCGTTATCGACAAGCGTAACCTTGCCGTCCTCCATGCCTATAATCTGTCCTTTTCTGATTCTCTGCTCAAGCATTTCGGAATCTCTTGCCGCAAATGTTACCTGCGCCGTATGCACGCTTTCTGCAGCCTTCTGCATTTCAAGCAGGTTTTCTTCTGCACCTGCGCTTTCGTTGAAGCTTAGTATTGCCGCTATGCCCTGCGGCACGGATTTTGTAGGCAGCACATATACCTTTCTGTCTGCGAGATTTACGCTCTGCTCTGCCGCCATAATTATATTCTTATTGTTGGGAAATACGAACACATTCTTTGCAGGCGTTGCCATAACTGCGCCTAAAATGTCCTCGGTGCTCGGATTCATTGTCTGACCGCCCGAAACAACCTTTGAAACGCCCAGCTCCCCGAAAAGCTCCTCAAAGCCTTCGCCTGCGGCAACCGCAACAAAACCGAATTCCTCTGTCTGCTCTGCCGAAGCGGTCGGGATTACCTCGGGTGTATCCGTCTTTTTGTTTTCAATACCCATATCGGCGTTTCTGTGCTGGAAACGCATATTGTCTATTTTGATATTTGTAAGCTCGCCTATTTTAAGCGCCGCCTGAATTACATTACCCGGCTCGTTTGAATGGACATGAACCTTTACTATATCGTCATCATCCACAACGACAACGCAGTCGCCTATTGATTCAAGATAAGCCTTCAACGCCTTTGCATCGCCGCCGTTTACACTGTCCTTATTGATAAGGAATTCGCTGCAATAGCCGAATTTAATATCGCCCGACGCCGCTGCTACAACGCTCTTTTTGTCGGGCGCATCAGCGGTATTCGGTTGCTCATCACTCTCAATTACAACTCCGTTTTCAAGGTAGCTGAGCATACCTTCAAGTATATACACCAAGCCCTGACCGCCTGCGTCAACAACGCCTGCCTGCTTTAATACGGGCAGCATATCGGGAGTTTTTGCAAGCACATCCTGAGCCGCCTTGAAGGCAGTCCTCAAAACCGCCTCTGCGGATTCTTCACCGGTGTTTTCAACCGCCTGCGCCGCATAGCGTATTACCGTCAGTATTGTGCCCTCGGTAGGCTTCATAACCGCCTTGTAGGCAGATTCCCTGCCAAGCTCAAGAGCCGCCGCAACAGCTTTTCCGTCAGCCTGAGCAAGTCCCTTAAAGCCTATTGAAACGCCTCTGAATATAAGCGAAAGTATAACGCCGGAATTTCCTCTTGCGCCTCTCAGAAGAGCCGCTGCGGCTCTTTGGGAAACCTCGGACAAATCATCCGAATCAAGCTGCTTGAGTTCCCTTGCGGCAGCGCTGATGGTCATGGACATGTTTGTACCTGTGTCGCCGTCGGGAACGGGAAATATATTCAATGCGTCAACATCTTTTTTGTGATTTACAATGTTATTTGCGCCGGAAATGAGCGCAAGTCTGAAATCTTTTCCGTTTAACATAATTATTCCTTCATACCGTCAACAAATACGGCAATTTCTTTTACCTTTAAACCCGTTGCTTCATTAACGGTATAGTTTACCTTGTGCTTTATTGAATCCACTACGGCATTTACATTTACACCGTAGGTAATGATAATATGCAGTTCTATTATAAGCTCACCGTTTTCCTCTTTTACGCAGACGCCCTGGTCGATATAATTGTGAGCCTTGAAAATATGCTGCCTTAAGCTCTGGGACGCTCCGCTGTTAGCCATGCCCGCCACTCCGAAGCATGAGCTGACGGTATGACCTATAAGGTCGGAAAAATAATGTCTGTGAAGCTCCGTTGTTCCTAATATTCCTTCATTTTTTATCATAATCTCACTCCTGTTCGGGCTTTGCCGCTTCCCAGTTTTCAATATTGCCGTAAATGTTGAACGGCGCATAGGAAAAATCGGGCGTATATGCCTTTGAATAAGCCGCTATGCCTGCTCTGTAACAGACGGGGACAAACGGCATATCGTCATAAAAGCTGTCAATAAGCTCAGTAATTCCTACGGCGTTCTGTCTGAACAGACTGAAATACTCAAAGAATTTAATGCTTTTGTCAATTCCCGAGCCTGCAAAACTGTCTTTGAATACCGACAAATCAAGATTTTCCGTCAGCTTAATTTCACCGAGATACAGCTGGAAATTGCCTGCTGCTATTCTCTGTCTGTAACTTTCGGAATCAATCGCCTCGACCTTGATGCCAAAGCCCAACTCACGCAATCCGTCTGCAATTTTATAAGCCGCTGCGGTCCTGAAGGCGTTGTCGGAATTCACAATAAGGCTCATGGAAAGAGGCTGACTGCCGTTGGTTCTCACGCCTGACGAATTGAACATATTGTAACCGAGCTTTTTAAGAATTGAAAGGCTCTTTTCCCTGTCGCCGTTTACCGACGGAAGGCTCAAACCGTCAAGCATATAAAAATCGGGGTTGAACGGCGTAACAGCCGCCTTTGAATAGCCCTGATATGCCTGAGCGGAAACATTCCCCTTGTCAACGGCATAGTAAATTGCCGTTCTCAGCGCAGAGGAAGACAGCAGCGTATCGTTTGAATTTATACCGAGAAATACAAGATTGTTCAGCGTAACCGTCTTGTTTTCGGCTACTATGCTCTTGTACTGCCCTTCGGACAAATCCTCGAAAAGATAATTGAAATTTCCTATCTGCAGCTCGTTGACAATGTACTGAAGCTGCTTAACATTATACAGATAAACCGTATTTATTTCGCTTGTTACCTCGCTGTACGGATTAAGCGTCATTACCTCGTCGCCCGACATCATAAAAATTCCCGAGCCGGTTGGCACCTCATCGGGACTGCCTGCCGTGCCGCTTTTTACAACGGGGAAGCTCAGCAGATTCATTCCGAAAGCGTCCGGCGAAGCAAAAACAAAGCTGACGCTGTTGCCTACGGCTATTGCGCTCTGTACCGAAGCGAGCCTTGTCGAAAAGGCGGGTGACTGCTTTGCAAGATTAAACGAATAAACTACATCTCTTGCCGCTACCGTGCTGCCGTCGCTGAAAAATGCGGGCTTGAGCGCAACGGTGATATTGCTGTCTTTAAGCTCATAGCTTTCGGCAAGTACGGGCTCAAAGGAATAATCCGACTTAACCTCAAACAACGGCTGACAGTATAAAAATGCGACAGCCGAATTTTCAACGCCCGTTGCAAAGAAGGGGTTGAGCGAATCGCTTTGCGAATACGGCAGAGTTATCTGCACAATTTCGGGGTTTGCCTTATCCTCATAGACGGGAGTTTCCTGCCCTTCGGGATTTTCGGTTTTTGTCCCGCATGAACAAAAAAGCAGGGTAACCGCCGCAAAAAGACATATTGCTTTTATTATTCTGTTTTTCACGGCAATCACTCCCTTCTGTAATTATATGCTGATTCTTTCAACGGCAACGCATTTGCCTGTCTGTTTATCTGTTTCGAATATTATGCCCTGCAGCCTGCATTCGCCTGTCGCCGTTTCAAAGCGCACGGGCATATTTGTTTTCTGTCTTTCTATGGCAAGCTCGGGCTTTACGCCTATGACCGAATAATACGGTCCCGTCATTCCGACATCCGTGATATAACCCGTGCCGCCCTTTAAAATCTGCTCGTCTGCGGTCTGCACATGGGTGTGCGTGCCGAATACCGCCGACACTCTGCCATCGACATAAAAGCCGAATGACCTTTTTTCCGAGGTTGCCTCGGCGTGAAAATCCACAACTATTATTTTTACTTCCTTTTTAAGCTTTTCGATTATTTCGTCTATGAGCACAAAAGGATTTCTCAACGGCTCGAGAAATGTTACGCCGAGCATATTTACAACGCCTATTCGGAAACTGCCCTTGTCGAGTATCATGTACCCTCTGCCGACGCAGTCATCACTGTAATTTGCAGGTCTTAATATTGACAGCGAATTGTCGAGCGTGTCATAAAATTCCCTGCGCTTGAAGCTGTGATTTCCGCCCGTAATTACGTCTGCGCCGCTCGAAAAAATGTGCTCGCACGAAAAGGCGGTCATTCCGTTGCCCACGGCGGAATTTTCTCCGTTTACAATTACGGCGTCAATTTCCTTCTGCTTTTTTAATGCGGGCAATACTTCTCTTAATCTGTCGCAGCCTGCCTGCGAAACAACATCGCCGACTGCGAGAATTTTAACGGTATTTTCCATAATACCTCTTTCTATGAGGGTTCTCCCTCTGAAAATGAAGCCCTGACCTGCAAGTCAGGGCTTTTTAACTTTATTACTTTGCGTAATCGACTATACGATTTTCCCGAACAATATTAACCTTAATCTGACCGGGATATTCAAGCTCGTCCTCAATCTTTTTAACGACGTCACGGGCAACAAGCACCATTTTTTCGTCGCTGATTACATCAGGCTTAACCATTATGCGAATCTCACGGCCTGCCTGAATTGCAAAGGACTTTTCAACGCCCTCAAATGAGGAAGCAATTTCCTCAAGCTTTTCAAGTCTCTTAATATAGTTCTGAACATTCTCTCTTCTTGCTCCGGGGCGTGATGCCGAAACAGCGTCAGCCGCCTGAACAAGACATGCTACAACGGTCTTTGCCTCGATATCGCCGTGATGTGCGGCAATAGCGTGAACTACCTGCTCGTTCTCTTTATACTTCTTGGCATACTCAACGCCGAGTTCGATATGCGTACCGTCAATCTCATGGTCAAGAGCCTTGCCTATGTCGTGAAGAAGTCCTGCACGCTTTGCGGTCTTGACATCGGCGCCGAGCTCCGTAGCCATAAGACCTGCGATATATGAAACCTCAAGTGAGTGATTAAGTACATTCTGACCGTAGCTTGTGCGGTATTTAAGCTTACCGAGCAATTTAACAAGCTCGGGATGAATTCCGTTAACGCCTGCGTCAATAACTGCTCTTTCGCCTGTCTGGCGGATTGTCTGCTCAACCTCACGCTTTGATTTTTCGTACATTTCCTCAATGCGGGCAGGGTGAATTCTGCCGTCTGCAATGAGCTTTTCAATTGTAAGTCTTGCGACCTCTCTTCTTACGGGGTCAAAGCTTGAAACCGTAATTGCCTCGGGCGTGTCGTCGATTATAAGGTCAACGCCCGTAATTGTTTCAAGAGTTCTGACATTTCTGCCCTCTCTGCCTATAATTCTGCCCTTCATGTCATCGCTGGGAAGGGGTACAACCGAAACGGTTGTTTCTGCGGTATGGTCTGCTGCGCAGCGCTGGATTGCCGTGCCGATAATTTCTCTTGCGAGCGAATCGGCTTCATCCTTTGTTCTCTGCTCAAAGTCCATAATCTTTACAGCCTTCTCGTGAGTTAATTCCTCATCAAGATTCTGCAAAAGCACCGCCTTAGCCTGCTCCTTTGTATAGCCCGAAACCTTTTCAAGCATATCAAACTGGCTTTTCTTTATAGACTCAACTTCCTGAAGCTTCGCATCAACATCCTTAAGCTTCTGGCTTAAGGTTTCTTCCTTTTTCTCGATATTTTCTGTCTTTTTATCGAGAGCCTCTTCTTTTTGAATTATTCTGCGCTCCTGCCTCTGAACCTCTGCGCGTCTTTCCTTAATGTCCTTGTCCGCCTCGGTTCTGAGTGAATGAATTTCGTCCTTAGCCTCAAGAATCGCTTCCCTTTTCTTGTTTTCAGCCGTCTGAACAGCCTGATTAACAATACGGGTAGCCTCTTCTGTAGCAGAGCCTATTGCAGATTCCGCAACTTTTTTTCTGTGAAGCTCGCCGAGAATAAAACCGATAACACCGAACACTACAGCCGCAACGGCAGCAACGATTATTGCTATTGTTATAGAAATCAAAAAGAACTGCACCTCCTTTTCAAAATGTTGATTATTATTTTCCAAAAGTCAAATAAATAATTAAAAATATTCAATAATGCAATATTTTCGCATTTTAATGCATTATCTTAGATATTTTATAACTTTTTTATCTCTCTGTCAAGTTAAAGCGCAAAAGAATTTGCAATTATAATGTAAATATAATTCTATATCTTAATATATATTTGCAAAAAGCTGAAAATCCTGTATAATAGGTGCATAAACTTCAGGAGAGTGAAATATGAAATTCTATATTGAGTGGATACTTCTTTTCGTTGCCGCTGAGGCAGTGATAAGCCTTGTCCAGTTCCTTTTGAGAAAGAAAAAAATCAAAAAATCGGTAAGAACGGTTATTGTAATTGCAAAGCTGCTTTTTTCAATCGCCTGCGCAGTTATTGTTATGGGAGGGCCCGTTTTCTTTCGCCCCGTTCAGCCGCTTATGTCTGCTGTTTATGCAGCGCTTTTCGCAGATGCAGTTGCCGATATTGCTTATTCGGCTTTTCTTGCAATAAAAAAGAGCGAAAGAAAATTTGCAGCAGTAAAAATACTCAGTCTTGTTTTCGGCGTGCTGTTTTTCGTTTACGGCACCGTAAATATGGAGACCGTACGCCCCTCTTACCATACATATTCCTCAGAAAAGCTTGAAAATGAATATACCGTAGTTTTTGTTGCAGACCTTCATGTCGGCAGCTCGCAAAGCTTTGACACAACCGTAAAAACAATCGAAGCCATTAAAGACGAATGTCCCGACTTTGTAATTCTCGGCGGCGACATCACCGACGATTACACCGAAAAAGAGGAGATGGAAGAGCTTTACCGCCTTTTCGGAGATATGGATATACCCGTATATTTCATTTTCGGCAACCATGAGGTTGTGCAGCATGCCAAATATATGAAAAACGGCTTAAATTATACAGAAGAGGAGCTTGTCGAAGCCATTGAAAGCAACGGAATTACAATTCTTGCAGACGAATTTGTTTCACTTGCTCCCGACCTGCTATTGCTCGGCAGAGAGGATGCCGCCTTGCCCGAAAAGCGCATTGACATCAAGGAGCTTTACAACCCTGCTCCCGAGAAATTTCTTATCACCGCCGACCATCAGCCGACAAAAGCAAAGGACAATCTTAATGCGGGAACGGATTTACAGCTTTCGGGGCACACTCACGCAGGGCAGTTTTTCCCCAACGGATTTTTCATGTCGTTTGTAAGCTACTGCAAAGGAAATTACAAACTCGCAGACGGAAAAAATATGCTTGTCAGTTCGGGAGCATGCGGCTGGAGAGTACCCTTCCGCACCGAATCGCACTGCTGTTTTGAGGTTGTAACGCTCAAGCCTGCGGAATGATTAAGAAAAACACTATAAAAAAACACATGGAGGTATAATATGTATTGTTCAAAATGTGGCGCACAAATTGAAGATGAAGATATTTTCTGTAAAAAATGCGGCTATAAACTAAACAACAGCAATTCAACTCAAATATTAAAGACAGCAAAAACGGGAACTATAAATATACCATCATCCGAACTTCCAAAACCAGTAACTATTTCAGTTAAAAAGAAATCAAAAGCACCTTTAATACTAGTTATTTTGACGGTATGTGCAATTATAGCATTTGCTATTATTTCTTCTATAATATCAAACAGAACCTATATTGGCGATTGGTATGGTGTCGCCCCCAACGATACTGGTATAGGCAGTTTCAAAATAAATAATAATAATGAATTTGTAATGATGACAGACGCTTTTGAAATTCATTATGGTAGTTGGCAAGAAACAGAAGAATCTGAAGATGCAATAACAGCGAATTGTAATGGTTTGTATATTGTCGCTATTTATAATAGAAACAAAGACACCATTACGCTAAGAGTATCAGATGAAAACACTTATCGTGCTTATACGGGTACTTTTAATAGAACTACCACATTAGAATGGTAACTCTACATATTACTTAAAAACGCTCGACATAAGTCGAGCGTTTTTGGCACCCCGAACCGGAATCGAACCGATATCTAAGTCTTAGGAGGACCTTATTCTATCCGTTGAACTATCGGGGCATATTGAATTGCTTATTATTACGAGCGAAGCGAGTAACAAGGTTCTGAGCCACAGGCTCAGGTCCTTATATCCATTTAACTATGGAGGCTTATTTGCTGATTGTTTAATTATAGTCTAAGACCTTATTACGAGCAAAGCGAGTAATAAGGTTCTGAACGCTTGCGTTCAGGTTCTTATTCTATCCGTTGAACTATCGGGGCATATTGAATTGCTTGAATATTTTATCAAATCGCACCTGCTTTGTCAATGAAAGAAGCAATAAATTGAGATTTAAATGTATTCTTGTATTATTGTAAAAACTGTGTTAAAATTATTGCATACTTAACGAAAGAGAGGTTTGTTTTATGGACAAAGCAAGCTCAAAAAGAAATACAATAATCAGCATTTGCCTGTTTGTTGTAATTTTTGCAGGTCTCCTCATCACAGCGACATTTGTTGACCTCGATGTCAGCAAAATGCTTGTCAGATTAGAGGAAGGTCAGTATTATACAACCGACCCGTTCGGCGCATTTTTCGCCTGCGTCGGCTCAACACCCGCTTATATATTCCTTTCGGCAGCGTTTGCAATTATTTATTCAAATACCCGCCGTGCAAATAACAAGGCGTTAAAATATCTGGGCAGTATTGCGGCAAATATCGCTTCCGTTGCGGCTATGGTATATATCGTATTTGATGTAATCAAATATATGAAAAAGCACTTCGGTCCTGACATTGTTTTCGACAAGACTTTGATTAAAATTGCTTTTTGCTGCGTAGGCGTTGCAATTGCAGAACTTCTCTGCTGGTATTTCGCAAAGCTTGACGACAAAACCGCTATGGCTTTGCTGAAATTCTCTTTTGTGGTGCTTTTCGCCGTTATACTTTCAAATATTTTAATCAATATTGTAATCAAAAATGTTATGTGCCGTCCGAGATACAGAGCTATGTGGTATTTAGGCGACTATGATTTTTCGAATTTCCACCGCTGGTATCAGAAATCCACAATGCCTGAGGCAAATGACGGTTCGGGACTTTTCTTTGATACGGTTAACGGAGTTCATGTAGGACACGACGCTTACCGTTCCTTCCCGTCGGGACACACAAATGCAGGAGCAACCGTATATTGCCTGCTCGTTTTGCCTAAGCTTCTCAAGAAATACAATACAACAGCCTGGAAAGCAGCGCTATTGCTTATTTCGGTTGTAATTACCGGTCTTGTTGCGGTAAGCCGTATCGTTTGCGGCGCTCACTTCTTCTCGGATGTTCTTGTAGGCGGAACAATAATGTTCCTGTGCGTTATGCTCGGCTCAAAGATTTTCATTAAATCCGATTTCGAAAGAGCATAATTCCAAAAAGTGTGTAAATTGAATTAAAAAGCATTACCCCTCGGCGAAGGTGTGCCGAGGGGATTTTTTTGAGGCGTTGAAAAATTTGAGTTTGTAGGGGAGAAGTAGGATATGACAACTACCGCCCCATCTCCGAGGGGGCTGTCAAAAGCGAAGCTTTTGACTGGGGGAGTTTTTGTTGATATTATTACTCCCTCAGTCATTTTTGCAAGCAAAAATGCCAGCTCCCTCAATGAGGGAGCGGTAGATATACGCCGAAAGTTTTCAAAATCAATCTCCCCTACAAACTCCGATTTATCTGTA
>JAEEGL011004597.1_pt1 | contig 16838 bp, 2 predicted proteins | sample 9134231 | NCBI WGS metagenome assembly JAEEGL01 (sample SAMN16246548, study PRJNA631951) | gut metagenome | biome: gut microbiome; feature: rumen; material: fiber-attached | host: Bos | place: Iran: Karaj | collected 2018-10
ATATATTTGAAAATGGAAATTATAATCATGCTGCAAAATTAGCACCAGGAGTTTCAGGAACATATAACTTTACTGTTGAAAATGAGACTAGAGATGACTATACATATACAACAAGTTTTACAGAAGAAAATCCTTATGAAGTTCCAATGGAATACAGAGTAAAAAGAAATGGTGAATACATATTAGGTGATGCATCAACATGGATAAAAAATGATGATGTAATAACAACAGTATTATCACTTCCATCATCTACAATCGATTTATATACAATTGAATGGAGATGGCCATATGAAGGTGATGATGTACATGATACTCAAATTGGAATGACAGATGGAGCATATTATAAAATGACTGTTAGAGTTGATGCAGAACAGATATAAACTCTTTTAATTAATAATTAAGTTTTCATGAAAGGAAACGATAAGTATGGAAGAAAATGAACAAAAAAATCAAGAAGAAAATCTAAAAACTAAAGAAACTTCAGAACCAACAATCAAACTTACAGAACCTACTAAAGATGCTGATTATGACCATCATAAGTTTAACAAAGGAAGAGCAGTAATTGGCTTTATTGGGAAGCTATTAGCAATTATCATAATTGTTACATTAGTAGTAATTATTGTAAGAGCTCTAGTTTTTAAAAGGACAGATGTATTAGGGTATAGATTTTATATGATTATGTCTGGCAGTATGGAACCAACAATAAATATACATGATGCTGTAATTGTAAAAAAAGCAGATACTTATAAAACAGGTGATATAGTTGCATTTAATCATGGTAATGCTGTAACAGTACATAGAATTATAGCAGAGAATGAGGATGGTACGTATCAAACACAAGGTGATAACAATAACGCACCAGATAAAAATAGCATAACAAAAGATGATATTAGAGGAGTATATGTAAATAAAATATCTAATTTAGGTGAACCAATTACATTTCTTCAAACTCATATCTACGTATTAATTGTTATTGCTGTAATTATTGCACTTATTATATTAGCAAGGAGAGTGATATAGTATGGCAAAAGAAGTAAAAAAAACAGATGAAATTAGTACAAAGGAAAAAGAAAGCGCATCAAATGAAACAACTAAAAAGAGTAATAATACTAGACTTATAGTAATTCTAACAATGGTATTGATTTTAGCAATTTTAGCTGCAATTTTCCCTATAGCTTATTCAAGATATAGAACAACTAAAACAGCCGGAGCAACAGCTAATGTAGCATCAATGTATTGCGAAATGACAGTATCAAGTAGTCAAAGTTCGGATTCAATAATAAATCCATATTGTACAGTAACAGTAATGGATTATAAAAATAATAAAACAACAGAAACAGATATAGATTACACAATTGAAGTTAAAGCAAAAGATGATGCTTTTATACTACCAGAATTTGCTTGGAAGGATTCTAATGGAACAATAATAGCAAGATCAGTAGATGTTACAGATAATCAAGGTAATTTAGTATCAAGAACAGCTACATTCCCAACTGGTCATTTTAAAAATGGAGTTAAAGAGGATCATACATATACAATAGTATTCTTTAATACAGGCGAAGAAGAAATTACAAGAAGAGTTGATTTTAAATTAAATGCAATACAAGGTATAGGAGAATAAGCGAATAAAGAATAAAGAATTAAAACTCAATTTTCTAAACATCTTAGTTTAGAAAATTGAGTTTCTTTTTTATTTTAGAAAGAAAATTTTTTTGTAAAATGACCAAAAGCTATAAACTTACGCAAATTCGAACAAGAACGATATTAGTAGAAAAAAGTCTAAAAATATTTACTTTTTATGTTAACTGTGATATAATATATATTAGAGGGAAATGAAAATAAATACCTTATTTTTTACTCACTTAAAAATAAAGGTAATGCCTGAAAAAACTGTACTTACAAGAGATAAGAAAAATAATATACAAAAGCAGATTAAATGAAGAAGGGAAAGTGCTAATGAAAAAAACAAAAATTATGAAAAATAAACTCTAAAAAAATCGATAAAAAACATATATCCGTAAGTTAATGTCTGCTTTTAGTAGGCATTTTTTGTTTTTATATAAGAAAAAAGTCATACAAATTTCATAAAACGGCATAAATTGAAATGCCGTAAGATATTTAAATAAATATATAAAATACTATATTTGTATTTTATATATAAAAAATCTAAAATATGTCTTAGTAAGGCTTAAAAACTTACACTGAAGAAAAAAAGAAAGGGAGAAAAACACATGAACAGTCGTCAAAAAACACAAAAGAACAGAATAGCAAGAATTGTGGCAGTAGCTGTTGCTTTGCTTTTGATTCTTGCTGTTTTTCGTTTCGCTAAATATGTGTTTACTCAAAAAGATGAGGTTCAAATTACTTTGTTCGAATACAGAATTGCTCAACCTGAAATCCTTCTAAGCCCTGATGCTGGGACATATACAGGAGATAGTGTTGAAGTAACAATTGATGCAGCAAAGCAACCTGATCTTGGAGTAGAATACAAAATAGGCGATGGTGAATGGCAAACATATACTGGACCATTCACAGTTGAACACAATACAACAATTCAGACAAGATATGTATCACCAGAAGATGAATTTGTTGGACCAATAACAGAAAAGGATGTAACAAATATTGCAGTTGCAAGAATTGGAAATACAACATATGAAACTCTTGAAGAAGCAATTGCAGCAGTACCAGCAGATGGTACTCAAACAACTATTGTAATGTTAACTGATACAGTTGAAACTGTAACAGTTCCAAGTACAAAAAATATAATTTTAGATCTAGCAGGAAATTCTGTAAGTTCAGATTCTCCTGTTACAATTGCTGTTAATGGTGATTTAAAAGTAATCGATACTGTAGGTGATGGAATAATCTCATCAACAGTAGGAACTCCAATCAAAGTAAATAATGGTGGAGAATTTACACTTGGAAATGACGACGGCCAAGTTAGTAAAACTCTTCCAGTTATCAGTGGAGCAGCAAATGGAATCATTGTAGAAGATGGAGGAGAATTCAATTTCTATGATGGTAAAGTAATTGGTGGAACAGAAGCAATATCTGCTGACGACTCAGATATTAATACACCAACAAACTATGTTGTAACAACTGAAATAGTAAATGGCAAAGAAGTGGCAACCCTTTCTAGAACATATATAATAACTTTTGACGCAGATGGTGGAACAGTAGATCCAACAAGCAAAACTGTAATTGAGAATAAAACTTATGGTGAATTACCAGTACCAGAAAAAGATGGATATACATTCAGCCACTGGGTTGATGATAACAATGAAACAATAACTGCAAGTAGTACGGTTACAATTACAGCAAATGAAACATTAACTGCAGTTTACACAATTAATCAATACACAGTAACATACAATTATGCACCTGGACAAAAGGCACAAAATGATGTGACACAAAGCGAAAGTGTAACACAAAATTATAACACATCAGTTGATTTAACAAAAACAGGATATAAAGAGGGCTATGATTTTGATGGTTGGAAGCTACAAGGAACAAGTGAAACTTTAAGTTCTTTAAGCGTTCCATCACATAACATAACCCTTGTTGCAGTTTATACAGACAGAACAGCACCTGATAATACAGCGCCTGTAGGAACCCCAACAACACATACAATAACAGTAACACCGAGACAAGATGATTCAGGATCAGGAATTGATGAAGAATCTATCAAATATCAAATAGCTTATGACATAGATGAAGATGGTGTGATTGAAGATGATGAATGGGGAATTTGGGACAATGGAGTATGGGTTCCAAATGGATGGCAAGATGATGATGTGTTTGAACATCTAACAGCAGACACAGATTACAAGATTAGAACAAGAGCAGAAGACAATGATGGAAATGGACCAACAATTTCAAATCCAACAACAGTACATACAAGTCAAATCGATAATGGAACAATTGAATTAAAAGAAAATGATGCAAATGGCGATGAAATAGATTTAAATCCAACAGAAGAAATAGCTGAAGAGAAACCAATAAACGATGATATATATATTGACTTAACACCATCTCAAGATGGAACAACAACAGTAATAGTTACAAAACCAGATGGAACAACAGAAGTTTTAACTGATGATGACACAATAGAAACTGAAACAGGAATTTATGAAATAACAGTGACAACAACTGATGGAACAAATACAGTAGAAGATACTTACTACGTATATGTTGATAAAACAGATCCAGAAGCAGAACCAGAAATTACAAATACTGAAACAAATTCAATAACAGTTGACGCTCATGCATCTGATGAAGACTCTGGAGTAAAAGAAATTACTTACGTGTTAAAAGACGATGAAGGTAATGTGATAGATACAATAACAAAAACAGCAGATGATCCAGATAAGACAGCAACATTTGATGGATTAGATGAAAATACAGAATACACAATTGAAATCACAGTAGAAGATAATGCAGGAAACACAATAACAGAAATCATTAATGCTCAAACAGATGAATTAATACCAAGTACTTTAATTTTCACAGAAACAGAAAGTGATGATGTAATAGTACCTTCAAATAATCCAAATACCCCTGTATGGGTAAATGAAGATGTATTTGTAGAAATAGTACCAGGAAATGGCGATACAGAATACAAAGTTGAAAAAATAAGCGGAACTCAAGAACCAGATGGAACATATACTGATGATACAACAATTCAAACAACAGATGGAACATATAAGATTACAATAACAACAACAGATGGAGATAACGAAAAAGAAGTAATTTATTATATTAGTGTTGATAAAACAAATCCAACAGTAGCTCTTAACCCAAACGGACAAGAGTATACAATACCAGTTGGAAATACAGGAGTAACAATTGGTTCAACATTAACAGCAGCAGATGAAACAAACGGAAGCGGAATAGCAACAATCAAATATGCTTGGAGTACAAGCAATAGTCAAGAACCTAGCGATTGGTCAGAATACACAATAGTAAATGGTGTACTAGAAACAACAGTTTCAAGAACAGCTAACGGCGGGGTATATTATCTATGGACAAAAGTAGAAGATAATGCAGGAAATAGAGCTGAACAAATCAAAACATCAAATGCATTTAACGTAGGATATGCAGTAGAGTATGACTTAAATGGTGGAACAGGAACAATTGCTAATCAAAGAAAAATACATGGAACTAACTTAACTTTATCTGCAGTAGAACCAACAAGAACAGATTATTTATTCAAAGGATGGGCAACATCTGCAAATAGTAATGTTGTAGCATATAATCCAAGCTCAGTTTATTCAGAGAATCAATCAATAAAACTATATGCAGTATGGAGTGAAATAGTAGCAAGCTTAACAGTAGGTGGAAATACAACATATTATGATACAGTTCAAGGCGCAATAAATGCTGCTGGAACGCAAGCTGATGCAACTGTTACTCTTCTAAAAAATGTTTCAGAAAATGTAACAATAGCAAGTGGACAAGATATAATTCTAGAATTAAATGGAAAAACATTATCAGAATCAGGAAATGGAAATGTAATACATAACTATGGTGATTTAGTAATTAACGGAAATGGAACAATAACAAGAACTTTGACAGGATCATATCCAACAGTTCTAAATGATGGAACAATGCAAATAAATACAGCAGAGATTACATCATCACAATATAAAGCAATTGAGAATACTGCAAATCATGCTTTAACAATAAATGGGGCAATAGTAAGTAGTTCATCAAGTAATTGTGCTATTGATAACAAAGGAACAACTAACATAGTATCAGGAACTATTTCATCTACTCATTCAGATGCCACAACAGTTGAAAATAGTGGAACACTAAATGTTAGTGGAGGAACAATTACAGGAACACAATATGCAATACATAATACAAATTTGGCAAATATTACTGGTGGAGAAATTGATTCAACAGGAACAGCAATAAACAATGTTACTGGAGCAACATTAACAATTGGAAATAATGCAGATAGTACAGTAGCAAGTATATCTAGTCCAGTAATTGACGGAGATATAGCTGGTATAACAGGATCAGGAGTAATTAATTTCTATGATGGTATTATTAAAGCACCAGAAGGAGCAACAGTTAATAAAAATAATGTTGTGGCAACACCTGAAGGATATAGAGTAGTAAACGGAACAGAAGAAACTAAAGAAACAGCATATTTAAGCAATGTATATCATGTAACATTAGATCCAGGATCTGTTTATACAACACCAGGAACAACAAGTGTAGATGCAACATATGGAGAAGACTTACCAGATATAACAATACCAACAAGAACAGGATATACATTTGATGGATATTATACAGATGAAACAACACCTAAGAAATACTATGATGAAGATGGTGAATCAGTAGATGTATCAGATATTACTGATGACATTACACTAGTTGCTCATTGGATAGCAAATACAGATACAGCTTATACAGTTTACCACTACTTAGATAACGAAAATGATACAGATTATAGCCTAATTAGAACAGAAAACTTAACAGGAACATCAGATAGTACAATAGTTCTAGATACATTATCAAAACTAAATGTTTATCCAGAACTTGCAAACACAAGACTAGTAAAGACAACAACAAGTTTAAATGGTAGCCCAGTAGGAACAACAACAATTGCACCAGATGGAACAACTAAAGTTTATATTTACTATTCAAGAAGATTACAAGATAGTTATCAAATAACATATAATCTAAATGGAGGAAGCTTACCACAAGGTACTGAAAATCCAACATCATACAATGTTGGAGGAGCTAGCTTCACTTTAGTAAATCCAAGTAAAACAGGATATACATTCATTGGATGGACAGGAACAGGATTACAAAACCCTACAATGAACGTAACAATTACAGGAGCAAGCTATGGTGATAAAGCATTTACAGCAAATTACACAGCAAATAATTACACAGTAACATTTAATCCAAATGGTGGATCAGTAAATCCAACAAGTAAATCAGTAACATTTGATGCAGCTTATGGACAATTACCAGAACCACAAAGAACAGGATATACATTTGATGGATGGTTTATAAATAATACAGAAATAACAAGTGCATCAATAGTTTCAATAGCAGAGAATCATACACTAGTGGCAGACTGGACACCAATTACTTCAATAATCACATTTAATCCAAATGGTGGAGAATTACCTGAAGGAGCAGATGATGAAAAAGAAGTAACATATGATGAGCCATTCGGAGAATTACCAGAACCAGAAAGAGAAGGATATACATTTGGTGGCTGGGAAGATCCAGACGAAAATGTTTATGATGAAGATGACATAGTAGATTTAACAGAAGATACAATCTTAACAGCAATATGGACAGTAAATACATACAATGTAACATATAATTATTCAGCAAATGGTGGTACATCATCAACAAAGACAACAGATACAGTAGCATATAATACAGCAATTGATTTAACACCAGTTGCAACAAAAGCAGGATGGACATTTATTGGATGGAACACAAATGCTAATGCATCAACAGCAATTTCAAGCTTAACAATGGGAACAAGTGATGTAATATTATATGCAATCTACGCAAACTTAAATGTAACACCAGAAAATGTAGTATTAGATTTATCAGGAACATATGTACAAGACTTAACAGTAACAGGACAAAATTATGGAACAATAACATATGCAACAAGTGATAATACAGTAGCTACAGTTTCAAATGATGGAAGAATTACAGGAATTAAGAACGGAACAGCAATAGTAACAGTAACTGCAACAAATGGAAGTACAGTAATAACAAAAACAATAAATGTAACAGTAGTAACAACACCAACATCAGTAAGCTTAGATAATGATCAAGAATTAATCGGTATTGTGCCTGGAGAAAATACAGTTGCATTAAATGCAACAATCGGACCAGAAACAGCAAATGAAGATACAGAATTAACATTTACAAGCAATGACACAAGTATTGCAACAGTAGATCAAAACGGAGTTGTAACAGGACATAGTGATGGAACAACTATAGTAACAGTTACAACAGAAAATGGTCAAACAGATACAGTACAAATAATAGTTGATGGAACAGCACCAACTGTAACTGTATCAATGGATAATAATAATTTTGCAAAATCACATACAGCAACAATAACATTAGAAGATGCAACTGCTGGATTACCAGCTAGCCAAACTATTCAATATGCTTGGTCAGAGAGTAATCAAGTAGCACCAACAGTATGGTCTAATGCTTCAGTAACATGCACTGAAGGAGCACATTCAGCATCAATTAATGTAACAAAAGATACTGTAAGTGGTGAGTATTACTTATGGGTAAAAGCTGGAGCAAAAGATTTATTACAAAATGCAACTTCATCAAATATAGTATCAAATGTACCAGCTAAATTAGATAATGAAGCTCCAGTAATAGCTAAAAACGGAGATTCAAGCCCAGCTAAAGCAAGCCCATCTTCAACAATTGTAATTCCATTAAAGATTACAGATACATTAGCTGGAATGAATACAGGAAATACTCAAGATGCATTTACAGCAGATGATATAGTTGTTAAAGTTGCAGGAACAGTAGTAACACCAGCAACAAAAACATTAACATATAATTCAGTTTCAAACGGAGTATATAGTTATTCATTAACTCTAACAGGAGTAGATGGAACAGGAAACTTAACACTAGAAGTAGCAAGTGGAAAAATTGAAGATAAAGCAGGAAATCCAAATAGTGCAATAACAATAAATACAGGAGTTGCAATGGATGCAAATGCATTCTCTTGCACGATTACAGCAAATGAAACAAGCCCAACAAATGCATCAGAAATAACATATACATTCACATTCAATAAAGGAACAAATGACTTTACACAATCTGATATTCAAGTAACAAACGGAACAATAGTATCATTTGCAAAGATAAGTGATTCAGAATATCAAGCAGTAATTTCAAACAATGGAACATGTACACAAACAGTTGGTGTGGCAAATAATTCATGCGAAGATGATTCAGGAAATAAAGTTGAACCTGTAACACCATTAAGCATAGAAATAGATAGAACAGCACCTACTGCACCAGCAATAACAGTAAAAGATACACCAAATGATAATGAAAAAGGTAGTGTAGCATCTGGAGGAACAGGAATAGTTTATACAGGTGAAACAAATAACTACATGGAATTAACTTCAACAGATAATGATGAAGTAAAAGAATTTATAATCTCAACATCACCAGACTTTAGTAATCCAGTAACAGTAGATAATGGTGACAACTTTGACTTCATTGCAACTGAAGCAGGAACAACATATTATATTAAAGCAGTAGATGAAGCAGGCAATGAATCTCAAGTAACAGAAGTAACAGTTAAGAAAGTAACATTAGATGTAACTCCAAAAACAGCAACTATAGAAAATGAACATACACAAAGTTTAACAGTAACACAAAATAATGCAGGAACAATTATCTGGACAAGTTCAGATAATTCAATAGCAACTGTTTCAAGTTCAGGTGTTGTAACAGCTCATAAAGTTGGTACAGCAACAATTACAGCAACAAGCTCAAATGATGGAACAGTATCATCATCAAGTGTTATAACCGTGACGGCTGGAAATGTATCAATTCCAGAGGCAATCACAGGTCTAGTTTATAATGCTCAAAATCAAACTGGAGTACCAGCATCTAGTGATGGAAAATATACAATAACAGGAAATATTGAAAAAGATGCAGGAACATATACAGCAACAATTAGTCTAGTAGATCCAACAAATTATCAATGGTCAGATGGAACTACAGCTAATAAAACAATAACATATACAATAGCTCAAAAAGAAATATCTGCTTCAGCAATAAATGTAATAGGAAAAGAATATGATGGAACAACTAATGTTGGAAGCGGAACAATATTACTTTCTGGAGTAGAAACAGCAGATATTGGAAAAGTTTCAGCAACAGCAAACTTTGCTTATGTAGATGAAGATGCAGGAACAAATAAACCAATCAATGTAACAAATATTTCTTTATCTGGAGAAAAAGCTGGAAACTATGTATTAGGTAATACATCAACAACAGCAAGTGCTACAATAACAAAAGCAACATTAACAGTTACACACAACAATGAAACAATCACATATGGTGAAGAACCAGTATTAAGCTTTACAGTTACAGGATTTAAGAATAATGAAACTGCAGCTACAGCTAAGAACTACGTAGCACCAGAAATAGAAATGAATGAAACAGAAGTTGGAACATATAATGTGACAGTTAAAACTCAAGGATCAGCTACAAACTATGACTTTACATATAGCTTAGGAACAGTAACAATAGCAAAGAAGAATATTACAAATAATAATGATATAGTGGCTGCTTTAAGTCAATATGTATATACATATGACGGAACAGCTAAAACACCTACAGTAACAGTTACAGATAATGGAGAAGTATTAACACAAGGAACAGATCAAAATCCTCAAGATTATAAAGTTACATATTCAAATAATGTAGATGCAGGAACAGCAACAGTAACAATCACAGGACAAGGAAACTATGAAGGAACAATAACAGTAACATTTACTATTAATAAGAAAGAATTAGTTGTAACATATGCAAATGAAGTAATAACATATGGTGATCAACCTGCTTTATACTTAGATATTCAAGGATTTGAAAATGGTGAATCACCAAGCAACTTAAGTTCAGCAGATTATACAAGTCCAGTATTAGTAAGCAGCAGTACAAATGTAGGAACATACACAATAGCAAATAATGGATTAACATTAACTAATGGAACAGCTAAAAACTATACTTTCACATACAATATTGGAACATTAACAATTAATCCAAGACTAGATGTAACAGTTATACTTTCAGATAGAGTTTATACATATGACGGAACAGCAAAAGAACCAACAGTTACAATTTATAAAAATGAAGATATTGAAAATGGAGTAGTAAAACCAGGAGCAACTCCACTAGTAGAAGGAACAGATTATACAATAGTTTATAATGATAATGTAAATGCAGGAGAAGCAAATGTAACAATTACATTTGCAGGAAACTACGCAGGAACATTAGTAGAACCATTTACAATTAATAAAGCTCAAGGTTCAGCAAACTTTAGTGTAACAGGTTGGATTTATGGTTCAAATCCAAATGCACCAGTAGTTACAAATTCAACTAATGAAAATCCTTCATCAGTAGTTTATACAGGAACAACAAATGCAGGAGTTCAATATTCTGGAACAGAAGTACCAACTCAAGCAGGAACATATACAGCAACAGCTACATTTGAAGAAACTGAAAACTATTTAGGATTTACAAGAACAAGTGAATTTGAAATTACAAGAAAAACACTTACAGTTTCAGCAGTATCAGATGCAAAAACATATGATGGAAATACAAATGCTACAGGTACAATTACTTTAACAGGAGCTGTTAATAGTGAAAACCCAACAGCAACAGGAACATTTGCATTTGAAACAGCAAATGCTGGAACAGGAAAAACAGTAAATGTAACAAATATTCAATTAGATTCACCATGGGGAAATAATTATTCATTAAATGCTTCAAGTTTAGTATTAAATAATGGAGTAATTAATAAAGCTCAAGGTACAGCTTCAGTAAGCATGGCAAACTATATTTACGGAGATACAGCAAGTACACCAGTTGTAGCATCTACAACAAATGGAACAGAAAATGTAACATATTTATATACAGGTATTACAAATGGTGGAGTTAACTACTCAAGTGCGGTAGCACCAGTAGAAGCTGGAACATATAAAGTAACAGCAACATTTGCTGAAGTAGCAAACTATGGTGAAGTAGTAGTAGAAGATACATTCACAGTTAATAGAAGAATATTAACTGTAACACCACATGCTCAAAACAGAGCATATAACAGAGGAACACAATGTTCTGGAACAATAGAATTAGGAAATATCGCATCAAGAGATGCAAGTGCTAATATACAAGCAACAGGAACATTTGCATTCGTAGATAGTGCAGTTGGAGTAAATAAACAAGTAAATGTAACAAACATCCAATTAACAGATGCTACATTATATAATAACTACGAATTAGCAAGCACAACAGCTCAAACAACAGCTAATATAAATGCTTTAGTATTAACAGTAGAATTAGTAAATAAAAATCAAACAATAACATATGGTGAAACACCAGACTTAAGCTTTACAGTTACAGGCTTCTATGATGGAGCAAACGGAACTGAAAATGCAGCTAATGCTGTAAATTATGTAGCACCAGTAATAAGCTTTAGTGAAACTGAAGTCGGAACTTATGATGTAGAATATACAGCAGGTTCTGCAAGAGACTATACATTCATATATGATTTAGGACAAATAACAATAGATGCAAAAGATATAGAAAATAGTAGTGATATAGTTGCAGCTTTAAGTCAAAATCTTTACACATATGACGGAACAGCTAAAACACCTACAGTAACAGTTACAGATAATGGAGATGCTTTAGTATTAGGAACAGATTATACAGTAACATATGAAGATAATACTGATGCGGGAACAGCAACAGTAACAATTACAGGACAAGGAAATTACACTGGAGAAATAGAATTAACATTTACAATTCAAAAGAAATTATTAGAACTTTCAGCTGTAGCAAATGCAAAAGATTATGATGGAACAACAAAAGCTACAGGTACAGTAACATTATCAGGAGCAGTAACAGGTGAAACACCAACACTTGCGAATGATTATGTGTTCACATTTGATAATAAGAATGCTGGAACAGGAAAGACAGTTACAGTATCAAATATTCACTTAGATAATTCAAATACAACAAATAGAAATTACAAATTATCATCAGCAACACCAGATATTACAACAGTTACATTAACAAATGGTGAAATCAGAAAACTACAATTAACAGCAACATATGAAGGAGATACAATATTATTTGAAGGAACACCAAGTACAAATGTTATAGTAACAGGATTCTTAGATAATAATGTAGATAATATTCATGAAAATGAATCAAATGCTGATGGATATAGTAGACCAACAGTAACAATTACAGTAACACAACCAGGAACATATAGCATAACACCAAATAATGATGGTCAAGCTACAAACTATACATTCAATTTAGTAGCAGGAACATTAATAATCAATAGAAAACCACTAGATGTTAATATTTCATTAAACCCAACATCATATACATATGATGGAACAGCTAAGAGACCAACAGTAACAGTAACAAGAAAAGATAATGATGAACCATTAACATTAGGTGAAGACTTTACAGTTGAATACTTAAATAACGTAAATGCAGGTACTGCAACTGTAACAGTAACTCTAATTGGAGATTTCGATGGAGAAGAAACAATACCATTTACTATTAATAAAGCAGATGGTGATGCTCAAGTTACAATGGCAAGTTATGAATATGGAACAACTCCTTCTAGCCCAGTACCAAGTTCAACATCAAATGGAGTAGCAAATGTAACATATTTATATACAGGACAAACAAATGCAGGAATAGCTTATTCAAGTAGTAGCGCACCAACAGAAGCAGGTTCATACAAAGTAACAGCAACATTTGCTGAAACAGCAAATTACAATGAAATAACAGCAGAAGCTAACTTCAATGTAACAAAGAAATCTGTAGTACCACCTACAGCAAATACAGGATTAGTATATACAGGATCAGAACAAGTAGGAGTACCAGCAGGAACAAATTATAGTATAGTAGGAAATACAGCAACAAATGCTGGAAGCTACACAGCACAAGCAAGTTTATTAAATGTAAATAACTATCAATGGACAGATGGAACAACTTTAAGTAAAGAATACAACTGGTCAATTGCAAAAGTTACATTAACACCATCAATAGTTAAGACAGATTTAATAAACGGAATTACAAAAGTATATGACGGAAATGCAAATGTATTAGCTGGTCAAGCAGTAATTGCTTTATCAGGAGCAGTAAATAGTGAAGTACCAACAGCAACAGCTACATCTTATACATACAATAATGCAAATGTTGGAACAAATAAACAAGTTATAGCAAATGGAATCACATTAGATTCTGGATGGACAACAAATTATGAATTATCAGCAAATACAGCTGTAACAACAGGTAATATTACAAAAGAATTAATGACAGTAACATTAAGTGGATATACAGGAACATATGATGGAGAAGCACATGGAATAACAGCTTCTGTAACAGATCCAAGTTCAAATTACGATATCTACTATTCAGAAACACAATTAACATCAAGTAATTATAGTACTGCAGGAAGCTTAACACCAATTACTAAGACAAATGCAGGAACATCTACAGTATATGTATACGTACATGATAAATCAGGAAATTATGAAGATTATAGTGGAAATGCTAATATTATAATAGGAAAGATTAGTTTAACACCAAGCTTAGCAACAGTTACAAGTAAAGAGTACGATGGTAATACAAATGCCACTGGAACCCTATTATTAAGCACGCCTCTTGAAGGAGAAACACCAACATATACAGCAACATATTCATTTGATAATAAGAATGTTGGAACAAATAAAGAAGTAACAGCATCAAATATCACATTAACAGGAGATTGGGGAACAAACTATGAATTAACATCTACAACATGTTCAGCAAGTATTGGAGAAATAACACCAAAAACAGTAGTTCCAACAGTAGTAGGAAATAATAAAGTATATGATAGAACAAAGAATGCAACAGGAAGTATTACATTAAGTGGAGTAATAGAAGGAGACGATGTAACAGCAACAGCTTCAAGTTATCAATTTAATACAGCAAATGCTGGAAACAGTAGAACAATAACAGCAACAGGAATTAGTCTATCAGGAACAGATAGTGGAAACTATGTATTAAGCACAATTTCAGGAACAGCAACAGCTAAGATTACAAAGAAACCATTAACAATATCAAGCATAACAGCTCAAGATAAAGTATATGACGGAACAACAGCTGCAAATGGAACAATTAATTTAAGCGGAGTAATAAGCGGAGATACAATTACTGCTACAGGAACATTTACATTTGATAATAAACATGTCGGAGAAGATAAGACAGTAAATGTAACAAATATAGCATTAAGCTCTACAGCAAACTATAGCTTATCTCAAACAACAGGAACAACTTTAGCAGATATAACAAAAGCAACATTAACAGCAACATTTACAGGAAGAACAGTAGTATATTCAGGAACAGCAGTAAATGTAAATAACAATATAGAAGTAACAGGATTTGTAAATGAAGAAAATGCAGGAACAGCAGATAATTATGTAGCACCAACAATTACAAATAACAATGTAAGTGTAGGAACATATACATTAACACCAGCAGGAGGATCAGCTAGAAACTATCAATTTACATATGTAAGTGGAGATTTAGTAATAAATCCAAATACATCAGCTGCAATAGTTATAGTAACACCAGATAGTTATGTATATACAGGAAGCCCAATTGAACCAACAACTGTAAGAGTAATGGTTGGAGATGCTGTATTAGTAGAAGGAACAGATTATGATATAGAACCATATACAAATAATACAAATGTAGGAACAGTTTCAGTTAATGTAACATTAAAAGGAAATTATTCTGGAACTGCTCAAGGATCATATGCAATAACAAAAGCAAATGGTCAAGCAGAAATCTCAATGGCAGATTGGACATATGGAGATACTACAAATAATCCAGTAGTTGTAAGTTCAACAAATGGAAATAACCCAAGCTATGAATATTACACAGATAGTGCTTGTACATTAAAAACCTCAACATCAGATGGAGCATCAGTAGCAGGTGGAAAACCAAGCAATGCAGGAACATACTATGTAAAAGCAACATTTGCTGCAACAAGTAATTATGAAGAAGTAACAGCAGTAACAAGCTTTGACATTGAACAAAGAACATTAACTGTTTCAGGAGCTACAGCAAATTCTAAAGTATATGATGGAAATACAAATGCAACAGGTACAATTACATTATCAAATGCAAAATCAGGAGAAAATCCAACAGTTACAGGAACATTCACATTTGATAATAAGAATGCTGGAATAGGAAAGACAGTTACAATTTCTGATATTACATTAGATTCAGCATACACAAGAAATTATGTATTAAATACAAATACTTACGAAATAAACAATGGAATAATTACACCAAAATCATTAGAATCAAATGATATAACATCAAGCTTATCTAATAATTCTTACGCATATGATGGAACTGAAAAAGAACCAGAAGTAACAGTAAGAGATGGAAATGTAACATTAATAAATGGAACAGATTATGATGTAGAATATACAAATAATGTAAATAAAGGAACAGCAACAGTTACAATTACAGGTAAAGGTAACTATAAAGATTCAATAAATAAACAATTTACTATTACAAATAAATCAATTGCTGATTCAACAGTTACTGTAACAATTAATCCAACAGAATACACATATGATGGAACAGCTAAAACACCAACAGTAACAGTAAAAGACGGAACAGATACATTAGTAGCAGGAACAGATTATGAAGTAACATATGCTAATAATGTAAATGCAGGAACAGCAGATGTAATAATTACAGGAAAAGGAAATTATGCATCATCAAGAACAGAACACTTTACAATTAATAAAGCAAACATGAGTGTAACAGTAACAAATTATAGCAATGTATATGATAGACAAGCTCATGGAATAACATTATCAAACATTTCAAGTAATGATGTAACAATCTACTATAGTACATCAGGAGCATTAAATAGCACATCAGGAGGAACAACAACAGCACCAACAAGAACAAATGTAGGAACAACAAATGTATACTTCTATATAGTAGATAATACAGGAAATTACAATAATTACTCATCAAATGCAAACTCAAAT
>JAEEGL015609719.1_pt1 | contig 16838 bp, 15 predicted proteins | sample 9134231 | NCBI WGS metagenome assembly JAEEGL01 (sample SAMN16246548, study PRJNA631951) | gut metagenome | biome: gut microbiome; feature: rumen; material: fiber-attached | host: Bos | place: Iran: Karaj | collected 2018-10
AGCATGGTCAATGGCTGTGCGGTATTCATCCCGCATACCCGCTGCGTACGGGCCGATGAGCACGATCTTTCCCGCGAAATCGACAGGATCCACAAGCCCTTCCAAACAGTCGATCACCGATACATTCTCATAGTATCCTCCGCCTCTCGCTGTATAGGGCAGGTAGAAAAAGCCATTGTCTACAGTATCCGGAAGCGGATTCGGATCGGTCCCGGTTGCTTCACACCAGCGCTCATAGATCACCCGGGCGAAGGAATATACCCGCTCTCCAGCCGGCGAATCCACGTAGAGCAGCGCATGTCGGATGATCCCGTCCGCATCGGCCATGGCATTGATGTGCCCGGTATCGGTCACGTCATCCAGATCCGGATAAGGCGAATCCCAATACAGGATCGACCGCTCATCCAGATAGAAGGTTTCCCCGTCGTCTACTATGCTGTTGCCAAAGGAGGCAGCCGAGGCGACGACAAGGTTTTCCCCTTCCGCCGCGATCTCTGCAAACCAGGCATCTGCATCCGGGTCGGCGCTCTCCCCCACGTACAGAACGTCGATCCCGATCACCGCGGGTTTCTGTTCAGGATCGGAATTCAGATACGCCACCACGTCAGCCATGATGTCCCGCGGCCAGGGCATGGGGCCAAGCTCCTCTATCGCCCGCTGATCCATCCCGATTACTACGATCTCTCCGTCGGTCATCCCCGGCCGCTGATACAGCGCATCGGAAACGCTGCCGTCCACCCCGTCGAGAACGCCGGACCAGGCGGTCAGGCAGAGGATCGCTGCGACCAGTATGGAAACGCCGATCCGCAGCCACATCGTTTTTTTCATTGCTATCCTCCAAGGCTTTATCCAATCGGAATGTGCCGGACCGTTCAGATCCCTCCTGCGGTCACAGGATGACGACCTCTCCTTCCCGGGCAAAGGAGCAGTTGGGACATGTCAGGCTGAGTTCCGCTGCGGAAGAATCCAGAAAAGCGTCGGTATGGGTGGGATCGTGATGGACGATACGGGTCTGTTTCGCTCCGGCCTCCCGAGCTAATTCTGCCGCGGCGGTCCAGGTGTTGTGCCCGAAGGCCGCGTGAGACGGCCACTCATCCTCGCTGTATTGCCCGTCGCACAGGAACAGGTCACTGCCCATAGCAAATTGTGTCAGCTCGGTTTTGTTCTCTTCCGTGATGGTGCAGTCCGTCGCGATCACGATCCGTTTTCCTGCCCCGGTAATCCGCAGGACAGAGACGCCGCCCGGATGATTCCCCTCCAGGGACTCGACCGTCACTCCATTCAGTTGGAGCAATTCGGGAAGTGTACTGCTGATCAGCACACCGGGCAGGCTCACGGTCTGTATCGGCCAGAGGGGCGGAGCAACCAATGCGTCCACCTGGGCCTCGGCATCCATCCCGCCCCGGACGGCAGCATACATATGCAGCGTAGTCCCTTTACGAAATAGATACGGACACATGGGCAAGCCCATGAGGTGATCCAGATGCGGATGCGTCAGGAGCATGGTGATCTCCGGACGGTCCAGGTGTTCAGGCGGAAGATTCAGGATGCCATTTCCAGCGTCCACCACGATTACCTCTCCACCCAGTTCGATCAGATAACAGGTGGTCGCACAGCCGTATCGCCGATAGGCATCTCCGCTCACCGGAATCGAGCCGCGAACACCGAGAAAAGTCACTTTGCTTTCCATATTCTCCACCGCCGTCACAGGCAATTAGCGCACGGGCATAGTTCTATACTTAATCAAAGTACTATAGGTATAAAAGACTGTCAATACCCACTTGCTTCCCGGAAGCGTCTCCCCGCGTTGTTTTTCGCACCGGGTCATGGTATACTGAAACAGACGAATAACCGCGCTTTGTCCGCTTGCCTGGAAAGGAGGATGACGCTGTGCTGGAGCTGAAAGACGTGACCCTGCAGCTGAAACGGGAAGACCGGATCCTGGCGGAGCGTTTTTCCTTCACGCTGCAGAAGGGCGATAAAGCGGTGATCATCGGCGAAGAGGGAAACGGAAAATCCACCCTGCTGAAATACATTTATGATCCTCGATCGATAGAAGATTACTGTGAGGGAAGCGGGACCGTCATTGCTCACGGAAAACTGGGCTATCTGCCTCAAAGCCTGGATGATCGTCTTTCCGGCTTTGCGCTGAAGGATTATTTCGTTTCTTTCGAACACTATCTTCACCCGGATGTACTGGTCCAGCTGGGGATCGATCCTGCGTTCCTTCTCTCCTCCCAGGTCATGGGCTCCCTTTCCGGCGGGGAAAAGGTCAAGGCGCAGCTCTGCCGGATCCTGATGGAGGAACCGGATATCCTGCTGCTGGATGAGCCCACGAACGATCTGGACCTGGATACCCTGCGCTGGCTGGAAAGCTTTCTCCGGGATACCCGGCTCCCTGTCCTGTATATCTCCCATGATGAGACGCTGATCGAAAATACCGCCAATGTGATCATCCATATGGAGCAGCTCATCCGGAAGACCAAATGCAGGATCACCGTATCCCGGGAGACATATCGGGAATACCTGGACAGAAGACAGCGGCAAATGAGCCACCAGGAGCAGATCGCCCAGAAGCAGCGGGACGACTACCGACGGAAGCAGCAGCGCTGGCAGCAGATCTACGAACGGGTAGATCATGAGCAGCGCAGTCTTTCCCGGCAGGATCCCCACGGCGGAAGACTTCTGAAGAAAAAGATGCATTCTGTGATCTCCACCGGCAAGCGTCTGGAGCGGGAGACGGAAGACTTTCTGGAATTCCCCGAAGAAGAGGAAGCGATCCTCACCCGTTTTGACGGGGATATCCGTCTTCCCGCGGGCAAGACGGTACTGGATTGGTCCCTGGCTCAGCTCCAGGTGGGAGATCGGATCCTGGCCAAAGATTTGCGGCTGTTCCTTGCCGGCAGCGGGACCGTTGGCATCATCGGCCGCAACGGCGCCGGGAAAACCACTCTCCTCCGCTGTCTTTGGGATGAACTGCGACAGCGCAGAGATATCATTGCGGCATATATGCCGCAGGATTACCGGGAGGTATTGGATTATCGGCAAACTCCTGTGGATCATTTGGCTGCGAACTATACCAAGGAGGAGATAACCAAGGCGCGGAGCTGTCTGGGGAGCATGCGCTTCACCCACGAAGAAATGCTCTCTCCCATCGGAAGGCTCAGCGGCGGGCAGCGGGCAAAGCTGCTCTTGCTGGATATGGTCCTGCGGCGGGCAAATGTCCTCCTGTTGGACGAACCCACGCGCAATTTCAGCCCTCTCTCCGCGCCGGTGGTGCGCCACGCCCTGCGGGAATTCGGCGGAGCGATCATCAGTGTCTCCCACGATCGTAAGTATCTGCGGGAAGTCTGCGATAGGGTCTATGAGCTGCGGCCGGATGGTCTGTTTCTCACGAAGGCGGATTGAACTTCCGGATTTAGCACTCCAAGCGGAAGAGTGCTAAATTTACAGTCTGTTCACATTGTATCGTAGATTCGTTCATAACTATTGGGTATCCTATAATCGATCCGCATGGATGAACGATAATATGATAAACATGATGACAGACAGGAGGTTTTGATCATGTCTCTTATTCCTTATCGCAGAAATACCAGCGTTTCCAATTACTTCGATCCCTTCCGCATGATGGCAGATATGGAACGGGAGTTTTTCGGAGGTCAGCGGAGCGGCTCCTTCAGCACCGATATCCGGGAAACCGATTCAGCCTATATCCTTGAAGCCGATCTGCCTGGCTTCAGCAAGGAAGACATCCATGTGGATATCTCCCGGGATGCCTTGACCATCAGCGCCGAGCGCCACTCTCAGTATGAGGATCAGGAAAAAAAGAGCAGCTATATCCGCTGCGAGCGGTCTTACGGCAGTTATGAACGCAGCTTCAGTCTGGAGGGCGTGGATACGGATGCGATCAAAGCCGCTTTTACCAACGGAGTCCTGACGCTCACCCTGCCGAAGCGGGTCGAACCCAAGGTCGTCGGCAGACGGCTCGAGATCGAGGGCTGACAGGAATACAAAGGAGTTGGGCCGGTCTTAGACCGGCTCCCCCTCCTACCCGGTACGACCGGGAAATCAATAAGCTAGGATGTGCAATATCATGACGGAGGCTTCCCAGGTCAATTCTCTCACCACTCTGGAACAGGCTATGAAAACCCGCGCCGTTGATCTGACCGTGCAGCAGTGGTTTCATGAACAGACAAAACCCTATCAGGAGTTGATGGCATATTATCGCTGCGCCATGATGGAGGTGGAGACAAAGTTTCGGGTGCTGAACGAGGCGTTCTCCCTGCAGTATGACTCAAACCCCATCGAGACCATCAAGACGCGTCTGAAAAAGCCGGAAAACATCATCGATAAGCTTCTCCGGTATAATCTTCCGGTAACACTGGAAAGCATCGAAAACTACATAAACGATGTGGCCGGCGTACGGGTCATCTGCGCTTTCCCTTCTGAGATCGACATGCTGGCGGAAGCGCTTCTCCGGCAAGACGATGTGAAGCTCGTACAGAAGAAGGATTATATCCGAACTCCCAAGGAATCCGGATATCGAAGTCTCCATCTGATCGTTGCTGTGCCCATTTTCCTCCATGATAAGAAGCGGATGATGAAGGTCGAGGTGCAGTTCCGGACCCTGGCCATGGATTGGTGGGCAAGCCTGGAGCATAAGATCCGTTACAAAAAGGACCACCCTCTGACCGAGCAGCAGAACGATTCTCTTCTGGCCTGTTCAGAGATCGCCGCGGAGCTTGACCGACGGATGGAAGAGCTGAATGAGGGGATCAGCCATCAAGCGGATCCCTGTTAAGATAGAAGGGATCCCGCATACCGATCACGGTGTGCGGGATCTCTTTTTCTTTCTTCAGTTCCGAAACGGTATCCCCTGTTCCATGGCCAGCAGAGCAGCCTTGCGCCAGATCCCTCCAGCGTAACCATGGAGCGAACCGTCCGCCGCGAGCACCCGATGACAGGGCAGCAGAATGGAAATGGGATTGCGGGCGACTGCGCTTCCAACCGCCCGTGGAGATACCCGACGATGTCCCTGCCGCTCAGAAAGGACCGCAGCCAGCTCGCCGTAGCAGTTGGTTTCCCCATAGGGGATCTCCTTCATCACCGCCCATACGCTCTGCTGAAAAGATGTACCCAAGGGATCCAGACGAGGTGGTATTCCCGGATCGATCCCCCGGAAATAGCTGTCCAGCCATTGCTCCGCCTCTGCGAAAACCGGCAGATATATGATTTCCGCCGCTTCCTCCAGCCCGCGAGAGAAGAAACGCTGCCCTTGGAACCAAAGGCCGCTGACAGATACCCCATCTCTCGATGACAGGAGGAGCTCTCCCAGCGGGCTTTGGAGAGTCCAGATGCCGGTTTTGCTCATCCCATCTGCGCCTCCCGCAGGGGCTCATCCCAGAACACCTTGCCCCCAGCCTCTTCCGCCAGGGCGTCGATCTCTGCCCGGAAGGTCTCCATCAGCTTTGCTTCACGCTTCCTGGACCTTCTGCCGGGTGCGGAGAAGAGTTCCCGCTCAAACCAGGCATCATAGGAAACGGCATAGTCCTCCTCGTCCCGATGGGGGAAGAAGGAAACGCCCGCATCATATTTGATCTTCCCATCCTCTGATGTTGCAATCAGCGCGACCTTAGCTGCCCGGCGCTCCACCCCGTTGAACACCAGTTCCGCCGAAAAATACTGCTCGTATACGTTAACGACCTTCATCTTTCCCCTCCGTCAAACGGGATTTTCCCGTTCGGTCCAACCGTCCATTTCTCTCCCGTCCCATTCCCGAAAAAACCTCTCCAGAAACCCGCGCATGTACGCCGTTCGCTCCGCCGCCATCGCTTTTGCGGCTTGGGTATTCATCATGCTCTCCAGCTTCAGGAGCTTCTCGTAAAAATGGTTTACGGTGGTGGATTCGCTTCGCCGGTATTCCTCCCTGCTCATCCGCAGCATCGGGGGCATTTCGGGATCGAACATTTTCCGATGGTGCGCTCCTCCATAGGCAAAGGCTCTGGCAATCCCGATCGCGCCAAGGGCATCCAGGCGATCCGCGTCCTGGACGCATTTTCCTTCCGGCGTATCCGGCATGACGCTGTCCTCTCCTGCGAAGGAGATCTGCCGGATGGCGGCGCAGATCAGATCTATGCGGTCATCCGGGACATCCTGTGCCCGGAGAAAACTGACGGCGTGCTCCAGCCCGGGATTGGTCTCGGGAAACAGCTTCACATCATCCACATCATGAAGAAGGGCGATAAGGCCTGCAAGCTCCGGATCTGCTCCCTCCCGTTCTGCCAGCATAACGGCAGTCCGGTACACCCGCTTCGTATGATCCAGGTCATGTCCGCTGCTGTCCTCCCGAAATATCTTCCGGGCATAATCAAAAGCCGCCCGGATCCTGTCGTCCATAGGGATCTCCTCTCTGTCCGGACTGTCTCCCGGAACGCATCATTGCCCGTGATCACGCGCAACGCCGAACTCTTTCTCCCATACAGGGATCGTGTGGAACAGGTGCATCCGCACGCAGGACCGCCCGAAAGCAGGATCACCCATGCCGCTGATTCCAACGGCATGGGCTCTTTTCGTTCAGCTGTTTTTGCGCTTCCGGTACAGGTATTCGTCCAGTTCCTTTTTTAGCTTATCCGGAATGGTCCGGGATACGGGACAGACCGCCGAATCAGCCATTCTGGCAGTAAATGCGGCAATAAAGGCGATATCCTTTTCCAGCTGCTCCATGGACAGGACCTCCGCCGTATCATAGCGGCAATGGATGGGGGCCACCGCATTGCTTGCCGCCCGGGCAAAGGACAGGGCCGGCACGCCCTTATCCGCAAAGCTGGTGGAATCGCTGGAGTATACGCCGGCCCAGGCTGCAATCGGAAAGCCCAGCTCCGCTCCCATGTAGCCGATATATCCGGCAAGCTTATCCTCGGCCGTAACGCAGGCGATAAACCTCCCCATAATCGAACCGATCATATCCAGGTTGATGTTCAGCGCCGTCTTTTCCATTTCGCTTTCGTGGTCCTTCACATAGGCCTTTGACCCCAGAAGCCCACGCTCCTCGCTGCCGCAGAACACAAACCGCAGCCCATAGTTCAGTTTTTTGTCCTTCAGCGCTTCCATCACACCCAGGAGGCCAACGCAGCCGGTCATGTTGTCATAGGCACCGTGAGAAAGAGACGTGGTATCGTAGTGAGCAGAAAGCGTGATGTATTCCTCCCGCCGGCCCGGCAGCTCCGCAACGACATTATGGGATTCCCCGTCATATTCCCGCTGCCGGATCGTGATGCTCACCTGCTTTGCCCCGGTCTTTACCAGGTCCATAGCGTCGCCGCAATGGAGCATCGCACATAGGACCTTGCGTTCCTCCCCCACCACCAGCTCCCGCAGATCCCGCTCATCGATGTCCCGCTGGGGATAATACAGGTTGCCGTACTGGAACAGGATGCCCTTTGCTCCTGCCTGCATCAGATCCTTGTACACAAAGGCATCCACGCCCTGGCTGTCCAGAAGGACGATTTTATCCTTCGCCCCAGCCAGGGAAATCGGATCCGTTCCGGGCATATAATACAGTTCGCCGGAAACACTCCCGCTGCCGCAGCAGGCAACACCCTTACACGCGACAGGCTTTCCGTCGGCCAGCACCTCTGCGAATTCCATTTCCCCCATTGGCACCCGAAAGGCTTCGATCCTTGCCTGAACGCCCATATCTTCACATTGTGCCTTCAGATATTCTGCCGCCTTCAGTTCCTCCGGCGTTCCGCTTCGATGGACATAATCCGTATCCGCAAAAATCTGGCGCAGTTTCTTCTGGTCCATGTTCCTTCCCTCCTGACTCAGAGCATGCAGCCGTATGCCGCAGCCCGAACACGGTGATGATGATACAGCTCCTCATTGGGCATCATGTTGTGCATATAGGCGATGGAGAACTTACCCACCGGATCAGCCTCCACCCAGATCCCGGAACCGCCGGTCCAGCCAAAGCAGCCCAGGTGCCCGTTATGTCCATACTGCTGGGTGAGCAGGGTGCGGAACCCATATCCATAGCCGTAACCCGCCAGGTAGTCGTTCTCGAAATCCTTGAGCTGCACCGGCCCCAGCTGATTCGTATGGAGCATCTCCACGGTTCCCGCCCCCAGCAGCTTCCTGCCCTTATAGGTGCCGCCGTTTGCCAGCATTTGCATGAAGATGGCAAAATCCGTGGAGGAGGTGATGAGATTCGGCCTTGCCCCCACCGGCGTGACTGCCGGGTCCATAGTGACATCGTAAAAGTCGGGAGAGACCACCAGAGAACCGTCGGACTTCTTGAGATAATTGGATACCACCCGATCCCGATTCTCCGGAGTGAAGAAGGTATCCGTATCCTGCAATTCCAGAGGCTCGATCACCCGCTCACGGAAAACCTCCCGCAGGGGCTTGTCGGTCAGGGTCTCCACCAGCGCGCCGGTGATCTCACTGCCGAAGCCGTACAGCCAATGGGACCCCGGCTCAAACATCACCGGTACATCCCCCATGACCCGGACCTCCTCCCGGAGCGTGGGCGTGCCTTTTTTCAGCAGCTCGCCGATCCGCTGGCTCATGGCGGCCAGGGTCGGGGTATTGGCCTTCGGCGCCGGCGCCATGCAATAGGGCAGTCCGCACATCATGGAAACGGCGTTCTGAATGGTGAGTGGCCTTTCTGTGGGGACGATATCTACATTTCCGTCCGACCGGAGCACGAATTTCCTGGTCTCGCTCCATTCCGGTAAATACTTCCCCACCGGTTCGGAAAAGAGGAACCGGCCTTCCTCATACAGCATACCCAGAATGGCATAGGTAAAGAGCTTTGTGGTGGATGCCTGGCGGAACATGGAATGACCGTTCACCTTTTTCTTTGCCTCGATATCCGCATAGCCGGCTGCTCCCTCATAGATGAGCTCGTCCCCCTGCATGATGCTGCAGGTGCAGCCGGGTACGCTGGTCCCTGCGAAATGCTCCAAAAGCTTGTCCAAACGCGAAAAATCCCGTTTCATTCATTTTCCTCCTCGATCTATGTTGTTCGATTTCTCATTTCATGTTTTCAATCGGCCATACTCCCAGCCCATATTCAGATGCTTCCCAGCCTCTGCCGTCATGGTGAACCCGGCCTCCCGGCTGAAGATCATGATGATGTCGCTGCCCCCGAAAAGGAAATATCCCAGGGGGTCACCCTTTTTCACCTTGATACCGGGCTTGACCGACGCTTCGAAATTCACCGAGGCGACCTCGCACATCCCCACGGGAATGATCGCCGCAAATGCACCTTCATCGGTCTCCAGAATGACGGTTCCCCTGGTTTCTATGGACTGCCATCCCAGCTCCTCAGAACCGTATTCCTTATACCGTCCCGCTTCGGGATCCCATACTATCACGCCGCCGGTAGCGTCGTCTCCGGGGATGATCCGCACTTCCCGCACCGTTCCGCCGATCGGGAAATGATACCGGTGATAGTCGTTCACATCCAGCAGCGTATGGGTCAGTCTGCCGCCAGCGAACCTGTGGGCGTATGCACTGTCTCCCAGCAGAGCCGAAACATTGGTCAGCGTACCGGTTTTGATCGGGATGCCCCGATCCGCTTCTGTCTCCTCCGGGATCACCCGATCGTTTTCATCGATCTGCCACACCCGCTGGGCCACGGCATCCGCCGGGGAGACCACGATCTGCCCATCTTCCGGCGCATCGATCGGACGGTTTGCCGGGTCCCGCAGCCGTCTGGCGAAGAAATCGTTGAAGGTCTTCCAATTTTCCGGCGATTCATACAGATCCCCCGCCAGTTGGAACCGGGGATCCTCCAGGGCCTGCCGATAATACGCCTCACACCAGGAATCCTCTGTACTGAGGAAAGCTCCGTATTCGGCCGTAAACTTCACCAGCCAGCTCCGAAAAGGCTCATGGTACAGGATAGAATTGTGGTAATACCCCTTATCTGCAAGGGCTTCCAACGGCTGATCGCAGACGAAATAGAAGCAGCCCATGCTCTGGTCGATCCGATCATACAGGTCGGAATACTCCTCCGATGGCGTGATCGCCCAGGGAAGCGCCAAAGCGGCCCGGTCGACAAATGCATAGTACGATTCCAGCGAATACACCGGGTTGGTCCTGCGGTCCGGATTGATCTCCGCAGCCTTCCGGATGGATTCCAGCAGCAGCCCCTTCAGCTCGGGGCTGTGCCCCGTCATGCGGATCAGATCCCATGTGATCGGTTCATGCTCTCCGGTACGCTTCAGGTCGGTGGTGAGCTCTTCTCCCCGCTCTTTCAGATCCTCCCGATCTCCCAAGTCCGCATAGGTCATATTCAGCATGGTTTTTCGCATGACTTCTCCAAAAAAACGCTCCAGCATAACTCCTCCATGATCTGTATGGGTTTATTCTTCCCTTCGCTTATTCGGACCGGATGATCCGGATCATCATATCCGCCAGGGCTTCGATCTCCTCCCGAAGCTCCAGATCCTTCATCCAGTCATCCGGGATCGCCTCCATCCCCAGATATGCTCCGAGGATATTCCCCGCGATTGCCCCGGTGGAGTCGCTGTCCCCGCTGTGGTTGACAGCCGACCGCAGCGCCTTCGGAAGGTCATGCGGATGGCGCAGCGCGGCATAAATGGCAATGGCCAGTGCTTCATCTCCTACCCATCCCTCGCCCAGAGACCGGATGGCCGCCTCATCTGCCTCCGCTGTCTCCGGCTCGGCCTCCCGCTGTCTTTTCGCCAGAGCCATCGCACGCCGGATCAGCTTCTCCAACTCACCCGCTTCTCTGTATGCGGAATAGGTTTTGACCATGTTCATCAGGGAGGCCTCCACGATCTCCTCCAGGGACCCATAGTCTTCGTACAGACAGCGGTCGACGATATCGGCAAGCATACCGGCAGGCAGCCAGCCCAAGGGATGACCGTGGGTGATGGCAGCCGCTTCGGCGCCGGTCCTCAGCGCTGTTCCAAAGGGGTTCCGCCTGCTGATCCTGCAGCGGACAAAACCCAGCGGAGCTGTACGCATGACGCCGCCGCAGCCCTTGCTGCGATTGATCGGTTCTTCGATCGTACCCATCTCCCCGGAGCGCAGGGCGCTCAGACAGGTATTGCCCGGTGCACGGCGATCATTCATCTCCGGAACCGTTTTCAGCCTGCTGACCGGATCCCACAGGGATTCTGCGGCAACACCCTGGGTCTCCAGCCATACCAGATATGCCTGATGGATATCCTCGCTCACCGCCGCGTCCGTCCCTTTTTCTTTCGCCCGGAAAAAACCAAGCCCCATACCTTCCGCAGTGAACAGGGTCATCTGTGTGTCATCCGAGACCCGGGCCTTTCCTCCGTTCAGGACAGGCTTCCGGATCCCAGTTTTTCCGAACCGGCTTTGGATCGATCTCCAGGTCACAAATTCCACCTCGTACCCCAGAGCGTCTCCAAGCGCGCCGCCATACAGGCAGGCGGCAATATGATCCCGCAGGAATTCATCCCCGGGAAAGGCTTTGTCTTCTTCCGGGCAAGCTTCTCCGGAAACGCGCTCGATCAGGTCTTTCACCACTTTGTCCTGTATCCGGAGAAAAGCGCTCAGGTGATCCCTTGATTCCTGCCACATTGGAAAACGCTCGTACTCGGCCCGGTCATCGTTATCCCAGGATGCAGAGAGGAAATGGATCGCGCCGTTTTTTAGATGGATGTGAATCTCCCGTTCCCTGGAGGTGGTGTATCCTTCGATCGTTCCTGTGCCGATATATTCTGCATCGTTTTTCTGCCGGGCTTTTTCCGGCCCGTCGGCCGGATGCTCTGTGATCCTGATCCTCGACTTCAATCCATAATGATCTGTCAGGATCAAGGTGTCCCCCAATGGAAAATCCTTCGTGAGCAGCCCGCCGTCATCCGTCCATATCTCCCATCCGACGATGAGATCAGATGGCAGATAACCCGCATGGTCATCCGGGCAAGCAGCTCCAACAGGCAGCGGCTCAAAATACGCAGGCGGAATCTGATAGGCATCCATCAGGCGGAAGAATTGCGTCTTATCGGAGGCGGAAGCCTCAATGTCTTTTTTCCCATCGCCCTCCTGAGAGGCCAGCCAGATACTTCCCCGTTTACTGTTCGGATTCTTTCCGTTCTTCCAGAGGCAATAGTCATCCGTGAACCGCAGCCAGCAGTTCTCTGCCGACCGATTCAAGCGCAGGCTCAGCCCTTTTTCCGAAAGGAATCCATAAAAGTCCTGCCGAAGGATCTCCATGACCTCTCCGGTAACTTCCTCCTCCGTCAGGAACCCCTTTCTTCGAAGCTCTCCGATTTTTCTCAGCTTCTGAAAACTATTTTGGATATGTACGGTCAGCGCTTCGTCGGTGATCGCTTGCTTATTCATCGGATTGAAAAACCTCACTTATCCTGCCGTCGGTTTCTTCCGAACGGTCAAACAGGCTGATCTGCTGATACTTCTCCGGTAATTCCCGGATATAACGGAAGCATTCCTCCGGAGTGGAAAGCATATGGTTTTCCCGACAGATCCGGAGAAAAATGCCCTTCAGTTCTTTCTCCTTCGGACTTGGGAGCAAATACGCATCTCCGTAATGCTTGACGTATCGTTCCTTCATTCCGGGAAAGTGCCGGTCCAGCGCTGAGTAATAGTATTCCCGGTCCCCCTCCCGCAGCGTCAGGCCCATGCCGAAATCGATGACACCCTTTACCCCGACCCTGGCACAGGCCTGCAGAACTGAGGTGATATTCTCCTCCGTATCGGTGAGGTACGGCAGCACGGGCGTCAGCCATACGATGGTCGGGATCCCCCTTTCCCGGAGCGCTGCCAGCACCTCAATCCGGCGTTTCGTGCTGCACACATTCGGCTCCACGATCCGGCACAGGTCGTCGTCATAGGTCGTAAGGGTCATCTGTACCACGCATTTGGCTGTGCTGTTGATCTCCTCCAGCAGATCGATATCCCGCAGGATACGATCGGACTTGGTCTGAACCGTTGCCCCGAAGCCGTTCTTCAGGATGATCTCCAGACACCTTCTCGTCAGCCTCAGTTCTTCTTCGCAGTGCATATAGGGATCCGACATGGCGCCCGTTCCAATCATGCATTTCCGTTTTTTCGATTTCAGCGCCGCTTCCAGAAGCTCCGGTGCGTTTTGTTTCACCTCGATATCCTCAAAGGGGTGGGTAAAGCAGTAGCACCGGCTCCTGCTGTCGCAATAGATGCAGCCGTGGGAGCACCCCCGGTAGATATTCATGCCATAGTATCCGCCGCTGCCGGTCAGAATTCCTTTTGCATCCACGAAATGCATACTTCCGTTCCCTTTCCTCCCCATCAAGCAGGATGGCGAGCGGCCTGCTTTTCATTCCCGGGCTATGCCGGGCGATTCCACTTTTTCAATGACCATCTCCGATGATCCTTCTTCCAGAGAATTGTGCTCGTCATAATGGATATGGTCTCCCGGCATTCCTTCCGCCAATGCGGTGAGGTGATCAGCCAGGGAAAGCAGACCCTCCCGATTGGCGGAAAGGATCACCGCGCCGTTTTCGATGCACACGCGGATCTCGGAACCGTTTTTCCAAGGTATTCTCATCGGATCATCTTCTCCTTCACCGGAAAGGTTATCCAAACTGCGATGCGGCGGCAGGGCTGTTTCGTTCTGTCGGATCAGCCGGGCTGCAAGGTGGCCGAGCGGCGGAACGAGTATTCAGCGATTCAGCCATTCCTTTAGCCGGGTAAACACCTCTTCTTTATCTTTTACAGGTATTTCCGCACGTTTATTCAACGCATAATGATGACCAAACTCGTTATCCGGATAAGTGCTCCCGTTGAGTACAACGGGCTTATCATATCGTGGCCTTACGTGTATATGAAGATGAGGATCAGGCGCAGATTCTTTATAGAAGCTATTCATCAAACAACTCCAATTACATAGAGTTGCTCCCATAACAGCCTTTAAACATGCCTCCACTTTACGGACCAGATCGCGAAGCTCGTCCCATTCCTCATCTGTCAGCTCTGACAATGAATTGCAATGACGCTTTAAAACCAATATACAGCGTCCTATATAATCCTGTTCATCTGACAGGAATACAGACCATGATTGACTTTCGTACACCCGAAACCGTTGATCTTCTTCAGATAGGTTACACCAATCACATTTCTCCATTTGATTCACCTGCAAACGCCGATTTGTCAATCTGATTTCAGCTGTCTCAGATTCTATGTATCTTTCGGTTCATAGGGCACTGAGATGAACTTGAATTTTTGGTGGTACAAAAGACATACAGTCTCGCAATGTCTTGTTCTTGGGAACATATCCACGGCAATCGCTTTCTCTGCGCGGTAACCTTTTTCCTGAAACAGCTTCAGATCCCGGGCAAGGGTCGCGGGATCACAGGAGACATAGACTACCCTTCCTGGCCCCATCTCCGCGATGCTCCCGATCACTTCCTGAGCCAGTCCCTTCCTGGGCGGGTCGACGAAAAGCACGTCCGGCTTCATCCCCTCGGCAGCGAATCGGGCGGCAGCTTCCGCTGCATCGGCGCAGATGAAGCGGGCGTTACCGATCCTGTTTTCCTCCGCGGTTCTCTTCGCATCCTCCACGGCTGCCTGCACCACTTCCACACCGGTGACTTCCGCCGCCCGGGATGCAGCCAAAAGGCCGATGGCGCCGGTGCCGCAGTACAGATCCACCACCCGCTCCCTGCCCGTCAGGGCAGCATACTCTACCGCCAGTGCGTAAAGCCGCTCCGCCTGAGCCGGATTCACCTGGAAGAAAGACCGGGGCGAAAGGCGGAACCGCAGGCCGGAGAGGCGGACCTCCACCCGTTCCTCTCCCCATAGTGTATAAAAATCTCCTGCCAGAACGGTATTCCCCCGGCTATGATTCTCATTCCATATCACGCTCCGCAGCCCGGGGAGTTCATTCCGCAGCGCTTCGATCAACTTATCCGTACAGCGGGGTTTGCCCGCCGCGACGACGCAGACCATGCCGCTGCGGACGAACAGATGCCGGATGACTCCTCTGCCGCTCTCCTCCCGATAGACGGGGATCCTCTGATCTGCCATCCAGCGGCGCAGTACAGCGGCAGCCCGGTTGGCCTCCGGCAGCTGAAGCAGGCAGTCCTCCACGGGGATCACCTCATGGCTCCGGGCACGGAAAAACCCGGTGACCGGCCTTCCCTCCCGGTCCTCCCCCACATTAAAGATCGCCTTTGCCCGGTATCGATGTGTTTCCGGTGCGGGAAGGATCTCCGCAGCTCGCAGCTCCAGGCCACCGATCCGCTGAAAGGCGTTGTTCACCCGCTCCAGTTTGATGCGGAGCTCTTCCGGATAGGATACATGCCGGAAATCGCATCCGCCGCATCTGCCGTAACAGGGGCAATCCGGCTTGATCCGATGTGGGGAAGCCTGCAGGAGTTCTTCTATGCGGGCATAAACTGCGTTCCTCCCCGTCTTCAGGATGCGGATCCGACACCGCTCACCCGGAAGCGCCCCCATCACGAAAACCGCCTGACCGGCCACCCGGGCCACGCCCTGGCCCTCGCTGGTACACCCGGTGATCAACGTCTCATGGAGCTGGTTCTTTGCCAGGCTCTCATCCATGATCTTCCTCCCGCTTCACCTTCTCCCATCCATGCAAAGGAAGCCTCTGCATGGCATGGAAGGTTTTGATCTTAAAATCCTTCCGCTCCCGGCTGATTTCATACATATAACTCTTCACCAGGCTGCGCTTACTGGTTTTGTCCATGGGACAAGTACTTTCCACGATGGGAAAGGCATACCTGCGGGCGATCCCGGTGATCCGTTTTTCCTCCGCATAGAGCATGGGTCGGATCTGGGTGATCCCGCTGCGGTCCATGTGCGTGACCGGTTCAAAGCAGCTGATACGGCCCTCGTAAATCAGGGAGAGCAGAAAGGTCTCCACCGCATCATCCATATGGTGTCCAAGAGCCGCTTTATTTGCTCCCAGTTCCTTCAGCCGATCATGAAACGCGCCTTTCCGCATCTTGACGCAGAGGGAGCAGGGATTCTTTTCCTGGCGTTCCCGAAAGACCACATCCGCAATATCGCTCCGGATATAATGGTATGGTACACCCATATTCTCCACATACTCCCGCACCGGAGAAAAATCCATATCCGAAAAACCAAGCCCGACGGTCACTCCCATCAACTCAAAACGCCGGGGATAATACCGCTGCAGGGAATGCAGGGCACAAAGGAGCGCCATACTGTCCTTCCCGCCGGAAAGACCGACAGCGATCACATCGCCCTCCTGTATCATATCGTAGTCCTCCACACAGCGGCGGACCAATCCGGTGAACTGTTCCATAATAGCCCTCAAAAAAACGAAAATTGAAAATGAGATTCAGCGAGAATGAGAGAGATTTAAAGCGTATGAAGGAGTTTGAAAAGTATCAGTGAATTTTCTTTCCGTTTTGTGTTGACAACACCGGAAGCCTGTGGTATAAAAGTGAAGCTTTTCTTGAAATATTCTAATGTATTCCGGTGAAATGTCAAGGCGTCAAGGCCATTTAGCGCCTCACGCATTTCCCGAAGAAACGATTTGGAGGTCAGCAAGAATGTCCACTTTCATGGCAAACAAGGCCAATGTGGAGCGCAAATGGTATGTGCTTGACGCCGCAGATAAGCCCCTTGGCCGTACTGCCGTCATCGCCGCCGATCTGCTCCGCGGCAAACTGAAGCCCACCTACACCCCCCATGTGGATTGCGGTGATTTCGTCATCGTGATCAATGCGGATAAGGCTCTTCTAACCGGCAAGAAGCTGGATCAGAAGTACTACCGCACCCACTCCGGCTATGCCGGCGGTCTCCATGAGACCAAGTACCGCGACCTGATGGCGAAGCGCCCCGAGTTC